>Ga0207421_10005120_pt1 | contig 14833 bp, 17 predicted proteins | sample SodLakKL_010_SED_4_FD_187542 | JGI IMG/M metagenome (GOLD analysis project Ga0207421, IMG submission 187542) | Alkaline sediment microbial communities from Lake Tanatar, Kulunda Steppe, Russia - 8KL_010_SED (SPAdes) (version 2) | ecosystem: Environmental > Aquatic > Non-marine Saline and...
AGAGGGGTCTAGGAGCCCGAGTAGCGGTGGTCAGGGGCGGGGTCGAACCGCCGACACCACGATTTTCAGGTACGCGGAACGGCTCAAACCTGGCGAAATACGGCCAACACAGCGCAGACAGGCAGCCCCGACGCACCTGGTGTTGGCATGATTTGGCACGACTTGGCACGCCGGTGTCCACTGGGCGTCTCTGGGGCGCCTGCCGGTGACGAAGGACGTCACGATGCAGGGCCGAAGGGGTCCTTGCGGGGCGGCGGCGGTTGCGCCGCTGAAGTGTTCGGCAGGCTCGGCTTTGGAGTGATCGTTGGTTCGGCGGACTCCATCGAGTGGCTGAGTGCGTCACGACGTGCTGGTGGTCCGCGGTGTCGATGGTCAGGTGCTCGCACTCGTCGGAGGCGCCGTCACTACTGAGTCGCACGGCGCTGGGGCAGTTGGCGGTCTCTGGATCAGGCGTGAGCAGCTGTGGTGACATGCTTTGCTGCCCTCCTCGCCGCGAGGGCTCGCAGGCCGACGGCCTGGGACGGCACACCGCATCACCTCCAAGCCAGAGTCGGATCGATGAGCGCTGTACCGACAAGCCGAGCATCGCAACGGGAAGAGGTTCGGCTGCCGCTCGAGCTCCGCGCGGGGGAGGGCGGTCCTTCGCCGCAAGGACCGCTATCCCGAACTCGGGATAACGGCGGTTGTCCACTGCTACTGACTGCAGTCCTTCAGGGCTTTTCTCCGGGGCTCGGTGTCCGGACGAGCTGGGTGGGTGTCGACAGAGGCTTCGATTCGGCTGCTGAGGTGCCGTTGGTTCCGCCTGGATGGTCAGTGTCGGTCCGGTCAGGTCATGCGGCGTCGAAAGCACTGTCGACATCGTGGTTCGGGGCTCGGAGAGCTCTGCTTCGGGGCTGTCAGCGGACCGGTGTCGGCGTCGATGACCGCCTCGATGGGTGGCAGCGCCAGGAGGCCATCGAGTGTGAGGAACTGCCGTAGGTGGCTGGCACCGGGTGCGAGTCGACCACGTGCGGCGGCGGTTGCGGTTGCCGCCGCGACCGCCGCGGTCGCGCCGTAGTCCGACGAGACGGTCAGGAGCCGTCCCCCGACCGGCTGGCCGGAACCGTCGAGGGCGACGGCTGAGAGCCGTGTCTGCTCGCTGGTTCCAGGTGTTTGGGCCTTGCGTCGCGCGGCACGGTCACGAACCGGGGGGTAGGCCGCCCGGATCCGGGAACGCACAGCCCGAAGCGCACGTACCTGCGCGTGCATGGACGCCTGGCCGAACCCGGTCGCAAGTTCCAACTCCGTCCCGAAACCGGCGATCTCGGGTTCTGCGATCCGCAGGTCGAACAGCCGAACCTTGGCGATCGTCCCTGCTGCGGTTTGGAGCTGTCGGTTCCGGTAGGTGACGTCGGCCCCGGTGAGCAGGTCGAGCATCTCGCGTGTGCCATGGTGCCCCGCGGTTCCGGTCGGGCTCTGCAGCACCGCCACGATGAGACGCGCGACTCTCGGCGTGAACCGCTGGAGCATGTGGGCCGCGAGCACGCCGGTCAGCCCCGGCGCGAAACCCGCCATCGCGACAACCGAGCGCCGGGCCCCACGCGCGGGCTGATCGAGCGCCAGCAGTTGATGGTTCAGTCCGCGATCGACCGCGACGTCCACGATGTGGCAGCCGCTCTCGAGCGCCTCACGGTGCAACCCAGCATCCACAACCGGAGCGCCGAAGACCAGCGCGTCGAGGGTCCCGAGCAGGCTCGCACGCTCCGACCGCTCAGATCGGCGGAGGTCGACCGCGACGGCTCGTGCGCCGTCGGACTCGAGCGAGGCGGAGATGAGGCGGCCGAGGCTGCCATGGGCACCGACCACCCCGATGACGAGCTCACTCACCGTGGATCATCCCAGATCCCTCGCGTGCCACAGCACTGCTGGTCGCGGGTGGCGAGCCGTCGAGCCGACCCTGATCCGTGTCTTGGACTGCGTCCGCCAGCTGTCGAAGGGCACGCTCGGCACGGTCGTCGGCTGGGTGGAGCAGCTCGACGCGGAGCTCCTGGAGGGTGGCGTGCCGTGGGGAGCTGAACTGCGAGATCACGCTGATGGTGTCAATGTGTTGCGTGCCGAAACGGAGGCGAGGCGACGCGATGGGTGCGGCCGAGGTCATGGTGCCGGTGGCGGCCTCGAGGGCCATGTCGTTCAGCGCACGTAGTTGCTCGTCGTGCGGAAACCGCAGGGCGTCGTCCTGCAGGCAGCTCAGTGCGTAGGCGGCGACATGGTCCCAGTTGTCGACCACCTCGCGCCAGGCACCATCCGGCGCGAACAACAGCCGGACCATGTTGCGCTCGTCGCCGCCTGCCAGCAGCAGTTCGCCGACCGGGGTGGCGGCGATGATGTTCCAGTGCAGGTCGAAGACGAACCCGGGGAACGGGGCGTGTGCGGCGAGCATCCGGTCGAGTACCCGGCGGAACTGGGCGAGGTCGGGTGCGTCGATGGTGGCGTCGTCGAACGCCGGGGGAAAGCCAGCAACCGCGAGGAGGTGGTTGCGTGTCGGCGAGCCGCAGCACGATGTCGGAGCCGGGACGCGATCGGCCGGTCTCCAGGAAGGACAGGTGCCGCGGGGTCGTGCCGGCTTCGAGCGCGAGCCCAAGCTGGCTCAGGCCACGCATGCGCCGCCAGTAGCGCAGCTGGCTACCGAAGGCGTTCGGGGCGGGGGCGGTCGTCATGGTGGGCAGCTTCGCGCACCGCGCGACGCGACGCCATTCCCTGCGAGGGAAGTAACCACTCTCCCAACGGCCGTCACGCTACGAGGCCCGGGAGTGCACCGCTCCCCGTGAGAAGAGGGTGAGACCGAACATGACCACCGAACAGCGGACACACCGCTCGGAGCGCGACAACGTTCCGTCGAGCCTGTTCTGGGACCGCTGGCTCCAGATCGCCATCGGCGGGGTGGTCGTCTACTGCGTGACGCTCGTGGTCACCGGACGGACCGCGGGGCGGCTCTTCGACATCCTCGGGTTCGGGATGCGCGATGCGGGCATCCTCCCGGGCAGCCCGGCAGAGCGCCACGTCCTGCTGGTCTACGGGGTACTCGGCTCGGTGATGATCGCCTGGATGGCGACCCTGTGGCTCATCAGTGCAGGCCCGCTCCGGCACCGAGACCCCTGGGCCTGGACGACCGTCACCCGCACCGTGGTCCTGTGGTTCGTGATCGACACGAGCTTCTCGCTGGCCGTCGGCGCGCCCACCCACGCACTGTTCAACGTCGCGTTCCTGCTCGTGCTCGCGCCGCCGTTGATCAGGATGCGACCACAGCGACGGACCGTCGATGAGCCCCAGTCAGGGTGAGGTGAGATACCTGGTGTAGTGACCATCACTCCCAGGGCGAGAAGGATCACCTGTCTGATGACGATGACCCCAGCGGTGCTGGCGACACGCGACAATGGCGTGATGGACCAGTCCGAAGAGCAGCCAGACCCGGCGGCGCGGCCGCGCCGCCGGACGTTCACGGCCGAGAAGAAGCTCGGGTTGTTGGCCGAGTACGACGCGGCCGACCGGTCTGTGCCGTGAGGATCCCAGAGGTCGGGACGACAGGGATCCTTGATCTGGGACCGTAGAGTGCCTGCATTTCGTCTACCGTGTCGCACTTCGGGGGAGGGCTCGTGACGCAGCATCTGAACTCCGGCGTCCTGCCTCTGTGCCGGCTCTTGCGTGTCCTGCTTCTGGTCGTCGTGGTCATCGCGACGGTGTCGTGCACCCCCGGGGCGGGCATGGAGGTTCTGCGCTCCGAGCCGGTCCTCGCACCCCCGGGGGACGCTGCCGTCGAGCTGGGCCGCTCGGAACGCCAGGCTGAGTGGGGACTGTTCCTCGGCCCCACTTCTGGCTACGTCCGGATGATCCACGCCAGCCCCGAGACTGCAGAGGAGGTCATCGAGTGGTACCTGGAGACGCACGGACCCGACTACGGCTTCAGCGTCAACGACCGGTACCTCTCGGCGTCCGGTAGCGGGACCGCGACCCTGCTCGCGGCCACACGGGCTGATGTTCGTGTGGCTGTGCGGGTCGACTCCGCCGCTCCCGCAGGCCCCGATGCGCCGGAGCTGTCGCCACCACCCGAGGACACCACGACGGTCGTGTCGGTGATCGTGCAGTCACCCTGATTTCGGTCCTGCACGACCGGTCGTTGGCCTGCGTCTGGGTCCAGAGGGTTTGGAGGTCGGAGTGGGTCCGTGGGGACGACAGCTGACGAACGATCCGCTTCCGTGATTGTCCCGCGGGAAGGTGCTCCGACCCCCAGGCTCAGTGAGGGGCTCGAGCGTGGGCGGGAATCGAGACAGTGACCTCGGTGCGCCCATCGCATCGGAAACGAACAAGCGAGCGCCCACGTACTGCGGACCTTGCCCGCAGGACCGGAGTGCGCATGAGCTGTTCAGTTGCCGCCGGCGAGATAGTGGGCGATGGCGTAGGTGGCGTGGCGGTTCAGGGCATGTCGGGAACGGTCCTAACGGCGGGTGGTCTTCGGTTCAGCGCGGGGACGGCGAGCGCGGCTGGTCACACCGCGAGGACGGTGGTGGATGACCGTGGGTCGGGGCCGCGCACGGCAACTGACGTGACGATGCAGTGGTCTGACGGACGTGTCGACATGGCTGTTATCGTGTCGCTTCGCGGGCTCCATCAGGCGCTTCGCGGGTCCTTCGAACGGACGGAAGCCCGTGGTCGAGGGATGTCCGGGTCGTCGCCGGTTCGCCGTGACGGGCCCCGCACTCGTCGTGGGGCTCGCCGTCGCGCTGGGCGTGGTCGGGTGCGACCGGGAGGTCGACCCTACACAGGATGCTGCGGCGACCGGCTTCCGCGCGGATGTGACAACGGTTGCCGAGGACGGTCGGGCGCGTGTCGACGTGGCGCTCACGGGGACGCGTGATGCGGCTGACTACGAGGTCGTCGCGGTCGTTGAGCAGCGACGCACCGGTCTGACCGAGGTCGGTGACGCTGCCGCGACCGAGCGACGGTTCACCGGTGTCGTGGAGGTCTCGACCGGGGAGTTCGTGCCGATCGACGTGTTCGTCACCGGCCCAGAGCGCGCCACCCTGACCACGGGCGTCGTGCTCGACGAGCCAGGCGCGTCCATCGACCGGATCGTCGACGACGAGGTGATCGACACGATGGGCGACGGCGAGCCTGACACCTGGCGCATCGGTATCGCGGTCGTGGTCGTGGAGCCCGGTAACTACCGGCTCAACGTCGACCTCGCCGACGCCGACGGTGCACGGGTACTGAGCACGACCGGCATCGGAGCTCTCCAGCCCGGCCCCGGCCTGATCGAGGTCGAGGTACCGGTCGAGGTCCTTGAACGCTTGGACGCCGCAGGTCCGTTGGAGGTGGTGAACGCCACGCTCTCGCATGGGGACGGGGCCCCGACCCGGGCGGCATCCACCTCGAGCGTCGGGACGGTCCCGGTACCTCAGGGGTGAGGGCCATGGTCGGTGGGGTGGGTTCGGGAAAGGCCCAGATGTACTCCGGGCCGCACCCTCTCTGGCGACTCGCGTCGATGGACCTGTCGTCGCCGAGGTGCGGTCCTTGGATGCCCGCAGGACCGCCACGAACGTACGCCGCAAGGACCGCTATCTCGAACTCGAGACAATGGTGTTACCCACAGATCAGTGCATCCACTGAACTTGACGCTGTACAACACCTACACTTACGCTCATGAAGCGACGTGACCTCATCCGACAACTCCGCGACGCAGCCAACGACGCGGAACTTGCGTTCACGTCCTTGCGCAACACCGGCGGCCACGAGGTCTTTTCGCTGGACGGGCTACGGATCCCGATCCCCAACCACCGCGAGATCGCGGAAGGCACGGCCCGATCGATCATGCGCCAGGCAGCAGCCAAGCTCGGAGAGGAGTGGTGGACATGACCACCTACCAGGTCACCGCCACACGCGACTGCGACTGGTGGTCGCTCGTGGCGAACGACATCGATGGCCGCGAGGTCGCTTCCCAATCACGTCGTCTCGACCAGGCGGACGGTGCGATCCGCGAGGCCATCGCTCTGGTCCTGGACGTGGACGGCGACGCGTTCGACCTCGACATCACGCCGGAGCTGGAGCGCGTCGCGGTGTCCGACGAAACCCTTGAGGTCCTCGCGCTTCGCCGTGAGCTGGCCGAACTCAGCGACCGAGCGCACCGTCAGACACCCGCCGCGGTCGCCGAACTCCGAGCAGCCGGGCTGACGGTCCGCGATGTCGCCCAACTCCTCGGTGTTACGCCCTCCCGGGTCTCCCAGATCGAGAAGCAAGACCACCTGGCAAACTCGGTCTAACGCCCGCATCCACTCGGTGGTACATCCTGCGGGCATCATCGATCAGCGGGATCAAATGCCTTACGACTATGAGCAACTGGTGTCGTGGCACGATGACGTGCTCGCACGTCCGCCACGGGGTATGTCGAGCCTCGGCGTCGACCGCGACGCTGGCATGCTCCGCATCGTGCTGAGTCTCGACCACGATCACGCAGCCGTGCAGTCGATCCTTGACCAGCTTTCCTCGGACGCCGTCGTGATCGAGGTCTCTGGCGCACATTGGTACGGGTACGGCACGGGTCCTGATCCCGACATTGAGTAGGCATAACGTCCGATGCCGCTACCCGCTCCTCGGCGACGAGCTGTGCAGCCCGCAGGACCGCCATTGCTGTACGCCGCGAGGGCCGGGGTGAAAAGCCGCCGGATCGGACGAGAGAGCCGGCCGCGGTTCCACACCTCGGCTGGCTGCCGGTCGGGCGAGCATCATCATCGATGTGGGCAACCTGTTGCCATTGCCCCCGACGTAGGTCATACTGTCTGGTATGACTCACAAGGTGGGCCCCAAGGGCCAGGTCGTCATCCCCAAGGACCTCCGCGACGAGTTCGGCATCGAACCGGGCGATGAGGTCACGTTCTGGCGTGATGGCGACCATGTTGCCGTCCGGCCGATGCGTTCCACGCAGCCGCTGAAGGCCCGGTTCGCCGGAAGTGCGCTGGTTGAGGAGTTGGATCGTGAGCGTGCGGCCGAGCGCGCGCGCGAGGACCGCCGGTGACCGTCGTCCTCGATTCCTGGGCGATCCTTCGCCTGCTTGAGGGAACGGAGCCTGCTGCATCTCGTGTCCAGCTGGAGCTGGATGGCGACGTCAGGCCGGTGATGAGTTGGATCAACTTGGGCGAGGTCTTCTACATCGTCCGGCGTCTGCACGGGCACGAGGCGGCACGGTCGGTCGTGCGTGACCTGCGGCCACAGCTGGAACTGGATCTCCCAGACGAGCAACGCGTGCTCAGCGCCGCGACGATCAAGGCGGAGTACCCCATGGCCTACGCCGATGCCTTCGCTGCTGCGACCGCGCTCGCGCACCAAGCCACGTTGCTCACAGGCGATCCGGAGCTGCTCCTGCCCTCCGCGCCCTGGGCCTACGAGGACCTCCGTGGTAGCTGACGTACATCGGTTCTTTGGGATCGAAAGCCAGGCGTGTGGCGGTCGCTTCTGCCGGCCATCGGCGCGGCCAGAACGCAGACTACGGACCATGGCTCTGCCGTAGAGCACCACCCGCTCGTTTACGGTCCTCGCAGCCCGAAGGACCGCAGTCCACCGGCCGAGGACCGGTGCAGCGCCGTGCTCCTATTCCGTGAGTGCCGGCTTGCCTCCGGCGCTCTCTGGCGTCGGTGGTCACGTTGGTCACCGCCAGCGTCCGTGCCAGCCACCGGTGCGAACGGAACATCGTGGTCACGGGCTCGCGCGTGACGCACGCGGTGGCCGTGCTGTGGGTCTGTTGACGTTCCACCTGGTCCGAGTGACCGCCGGGCCATGCCAAATCGGGCCGAGGGGCCGCGAATCGTGGTGTCTGGCTCGAACCTGGCGAGTATCGGCCATCGGAGGCAGCCTCAGGGCGCTTCGAGGCCTCCAGATTTGGCACGACTTGGCATGAAGCGCTGGCAGCGCGCCTGCTTGTGAAACGCGTATTCGGCCTCGTAGAGGGGTTTACGAGGCCGAATACGATCGAAGTGGTCAGGGGCGGGGTCGAACCGCCGACACCACGATTTTCAGGTGCGACCGATGGCTCGAACCTGGCGAAATGGGGCGAATCTGGGCAGTTGGAGGAGCCATTGCATCTACGGAGTGGTCACGTTTGGTCACGACTGGCCACGACGCTCGGTCCCGCGAACGGCTTCTGCGCTCCAGCGACAACCTGCGTCGACGCGCTTGACCGCCTTTACTTGACCGTGTTGACGTAGTATCTTGCCCGGTATGGCCATCACGTTGTCCCCCGGCGACTATGCGACGCGATCAGCGGCGGCGTACCGACGTCAGTTGCTCGAGCATCTGGCCGAGCATGGCGTGCCCGAGGCCGACCCGGAAGCGGCCGGACGCCGTGCCGCAGCGATCACCGCAGCCGGGCAGGCGTGGGCGACCGATGCTGGCCCGTTCACCGATACCGCTGGTGCACGTGTGGCACTTGGGGGCGTGTCCAAGCAGGCGGTTTCGCAGCGTCTGCGCGAGGGTCGGCTCCTCGGACTGCAACTGGCGTCGGACGGCACCGCGCGAGACCGGATCGTGTACCCCCTATGGCAGTTCCGGCCGGGCGTGCTCAAGGGGTTGCCGGCGGTACTTGCAGCAGCAGGGTTCGATCCGGACCGGCCCGTCTCGGGCTGGACCATCGCGGCGTGGCTGACGGCGGTGGACGACGGGCTGGGGGGCCGCGCGCCAGTCGAGTTGCTCGAGGCCGGCTACCGAGACCGTGTCCTGACCGCCGCTCTACAAGTGCGTGAGGCGCTCGGTGTCGACGAGCGCGCAGCCGCCGTAGCCCTCGCCGCGAGCTCGTGAGCGAGCTGGCACCACCCTCGGGACTCGCAGATCCGCCGAAGGACAAGACGGACCTCGACGGGTTCCCCGAAGCGGCGGCACCCCGACAACTCCATCGGCTGTCGGAATGGCCAGGTACGTGGTGGTTCTCATCGACATCTGACGGCCAGCCAGGCGGCCGGTTCGACCTGTCCGCGCCGGACGGCACGTGTTACCTGGCCGAGACGCTGGACGGTGCCCTGGTCGAGAAGCTGTTGCGGACCCGGACCAAGGTCGTGGTGGCCGAACGCCTCGCCGAGGTATTCCACGCGACCGTCACGGTACGCGTGATGCCGCACTGCGCGGACCTGGCTGCTCCCGGGGCAGTCGGGTTCGGCATCAACGGCGAGATCCACACGACCTTGGACTACGCGACGCCGCGCCGGTGGGCGGCGGCGCTGCGTCGCGCCGGATGGAGATCGCTCCGGTACCTGCTGCGCGGCGACCCAGCCAGCATGAACGCGGGCAGGGCACTGTTCGGAACAGCCGGGCTGCACCGGCGGGCACCGAACGGTATGACCACCCACCTCGGGCCCCTGGACCGCGTCCACGCCGAGAGCCTGTTGGCGGACCGCGGCGTGGAAGTCCGGCCGATCCCTGCACACGTTCCGATCGTCGAGCCGTAGGCGGCCGCGGGCACCCGGCGAGGCCGATCGCGCGGTCACCTACCCCTCCACCTACCGACCTCCGATGGTAAGCCAGCGCCGAAGAAGCTCCTCGCGGTGAAGAACCGCGATCGCCCTTGACTTCGGTCCTTCGGGCCAAGGGCCGCCCTCGGCGCAGCCGCGCTGAAGTGTGAGCGGGTAGCTGTAACGGGCGTTGTCCACGGGTCGGCTACGCCACTGTCACGTCGAACCGCAGGCGCTCGGCGGCCGCCTCAACGACGGCGAGCATCGCCGGGTCGGTCAGCCGTCGCGATAGCAGCACCCGCCCGCCCGCGAGCGCGTCGGCTGCGGCCTCGTTGAGTGCGGCAGCCACGGCGCGTCCGCCTGTCGCTGGCACGTACAGGATCCCGTGCAGGTGCGGGTAGGCGTCTCGGATCGCACGAGCCCACGGCTGGGTGCGGTGGTGCGCAGCGGTGGACAGGTGGGTGCCTGCTCGGGTCGCCTGCCCCCATGAGGTACGTACGTCCAGCAACTGCAGCGGCTCGGTGGGAGTAACCACGGTCAGGGTCAGCCCAGCGGTGATCACCAGCTCGGTGTTGGTCTGGACGAACTCGGCCAGGGCGACGTCGAGCGCGTTGCCGGGCACGATCGTTCCGGCGGCGGCCGGGGGGCTTTCCGGCGCGGTCGGGTCGTCACCGGTGGTGTAGATGATCCCGTGGTCGGGCGCGTGGTCGCGTGGTCGTCCCTGCGGGTGGTGGTCGAACCGACCCTTGTCCGGGTGCGGGCCGAACCAGCGCGGTTCGTGGTACTCGCGGGGGAACCGGCCGGCCAGGTCGTGGATGCGCACCAGCGGCCAGCCCGGCTGCACGGTGGCGGTGTGCTCGGCTGCCAGGTCGGGCAGGGTGTCCGGGACGTCGGGCAGCTCCTGGGTCACGCGGGCATGCCGAAAGTGGCTGCCTCAGCGACCAGCACCTGCGGGTCGAAGCCGTCGGCCAGCGCCTGCGCCCGCGACCGGTCGCCCAGGTGGGCGACCGGGCTGGTCAGCCATGCGACCAGCGCGGTCGGGGAGGTCTCGTCGGCCTGGGGGAGCGCTTGCAGCAGGGCCGCCCAGCCGGGCTGGTCGTGGACGCCGAGCTCGAACTGGAACGCGGGCAGCAGCCATTCGCGTTGGCCGGATTGGCGGTGGAAACCCAACAACGAGCGGCGTGGCCCATCCAACCGTTGGCGGATCCGCGACGGGTCACGGTCCAGCAGTTCGGCGACCTGCCCGGTCGTCAGAGCGGTGTGCTCGAGCTGTCGACGGCGCAGGACCCCGGCCATGACCGGACGGGTCGGCGCCTTGTCGACCGGGCCGACACCCAGGGCCGCCAGTACGTCCTGCTCGGCGGTGGCGAGACGACCGTGAGGCCGCTCAGGTAGTCCCTCGAGCACGTCGACGAGCTCAGAAAGCTCGATGCCGCGGTCGCTGGCCAGTTGGGTGATCCTGTCGAGCTCGGCGATGGCCACGACTGATCCTAACGTCGGCTAACGGGAGTGTAGTGCGTGAGGACCGTGCGCGCCACACCGCTACGCGCACGAACCTGGCCAACTGACCGGCATAGGCACACCGCCGTTGTCGCCCGGTCGTATGGCGGTCCTCGCGGCGAAGGACCGCGTTCGGATGCTGCAGGTCGCAGCGTGCACGATGCCATGGGGCCTTGGCAGAGCCGAGGAAGCCGGTTTACGCGCCTGGGGGGCGTGTTCGAGGCGGCCCATTCGGTGTCGCGCGGTTCAGCGGGTCGTGCAGCGCCCGACCGACGGTGGTGGTCACCTCGGCGTAGGCGTAGCGGCCCGTCTGGTGAAGTCGTTTGGGGCGGCGAGGGCGGGGGTGAGATCGTGGAGGACCCGAAGGAGGTCGGTCCCACTCGCCGGTCGAGGGGCGGTGTCCACCAGATCGCGTCAGCCCGATAGCCGAGGGTGACGCCGGCGGGATGATGGCCGCGGTCGGCTTCCGAAACGCTCGACCCAGGCGGGTGACTCTCCGGCCGTGACAAAACGTCGTCGGGGTGTCCCGAATCGTGGTGTGTGGCTCGAAGTTGGCGAATAGTGGCCGGCTGAGGCAGTTTCGACCGGTCGCGAGCCGCATGGATTGGTCACGACTGGTCATGAGGAGTCAGCCGCCGCGTCCGCTGCCGAGACCGAATTCGGCCTCGTAGAGGGGTCTACGAGGCCGAATACGATCGAAGTGGTCAGGGGCGGGGTCGAACCGCCGACACCACGATTTTCAGTCGTGTGCTCTACCAACTGAGCTACCTGACCCCGGCGCCGGCGTCGCCACCGGATCGCCACCGTCCCTGCTTCAGGGACGGCGTTCCCCGAGTCTCCCCGAGGGACGTGCGCGGGCCGGTCTCGCAACCGGTCCGATGAGCGGACCTGACGGGATTTGAACCCGCGACCTCCACCTTGACAGGGTGGCGAGCACTCCAGACTGCTCCACAGGTCCTTGTGGGTGACGCGATACTACGTGGGCCGCGCAGGATTCGAACCTGCAACCAGCGGATTAAAAGTCCGATGCTCTACCAGTTGAGCTAGCGGCCCGAAGCTGGCGAGCGCCCACGAGTGCAGCGCGGCGAAGGATAACCACACGACCGTCCCGTCGCCAACCGAGCGTTCGCCCGCCTACCGTGCGTGCGCTACCCGACCGTCGCCAGCCGACCGGTACGGACCGATCCCGAGCAGGAGCAAGCAGCGTGTCCGACCCTGACGACGCCTTGGTGCGTACCGCCGACATCGAGGTGCGAGAAGTCACCACCGGTCCCGACCTGGTCCTGGCCGGTGCGATGCTCGACACCCAGGAACTGGTCCTCGGCCTCCCCCTGGTCGACGAGGCGGAGCGTGCGCGACTCGCGGCGGCCGTGAGCGGCGCGCCCGACGACGACCCTCGGTCAGCTGAGCCCCGTTGGCGACCGATCGTGGCCTGCCGCGACGAGGAGATGGTCGGGTACGCCGGGATCATGCTGCCCGAGGACCCCGAGGGCGTCGCCGTCGGGGACCTGGCTCCCGCGCGGCTACCGGGGGCCTGGGCGGGGATCGTTCCTGCGCTGCTCAACGGCCTGGAGGCGGTGATCGGCACCGACGCCGCCGGATTGCAGGTATGGGTCCGCCATGTCGATATCGGTGATCTCGCCCCCGCCGTGTCCGCCGGCTACCGGGTCGACCGCCGACTGGGGGTGCTCGGACGGACCCTCGAGGAGGTGACGGCTCCACGACCCCCGAGCGGAACGGTCGTGCGCGCCTACCGGGAGGACATCGACGACGAGGCGGTCGTGGAGGTGCTGGCCGCAGCCTACGAGGGCACGGGGGAGGGTGGGTGGGATCTGGCGCGCTTCCGGGCCCGCCGTCAACGGCCATGGTTCCGGGCCGAGGATCTGCTCCTCGCGGTCGACGACGCCGGCGCGGTCGGCGGCCTGCACTGGCTGAAGCGCCGCGACGCGATGACCGGCGAGGTCTACAACCTCGCCGTCCACCCGGACGCCCAGGGTCGCGGCCTCGGTCCCGTCCTGCTCGGTGCCGGCCTGGAGCACCTGCGTGCGGTTGGTTGCGCCGAGGTGATCCTCTGGGTCGATCGCGCGAACGAGCGCGCCGTTTCGCTCTACACCCGGTGGGGCTTCGAGACCCGGTGGGATGACGTGGCGCTCCACCACGAGCTACCCGCGGCGGCGGGTCCGCCCGAGTCGGGGCCGAGCTGACCTCCCACCGAGTGCCGTGGTTCAGGCGTCCTCGGGACCCCGGTGGGTGCGCTGGCCCGGAGGTACCAGCTTGTAACCGACGCCCCGGACGGTGACGATCATCTGCTCGTACTCGGGCCCGAGTTTCGCGCGCAGGCGGCGAACGTGGACGTCCACCGTGCGCGAGCCTCCGAAGTAGTCGTACCCCCAGACCTCCTGGAGGAGCAGCTCCCGGGTGAACACCCGGTTCGGTGCGTTGGCCAGGGCCTTGATGAGCTCGAACTCCTTGTAGGTCAGGTCGAGCGGTTGGCCGCGGAGCCGGACCTGATAGCTGTCCTCGTCGACCACCAGGTCGCCGACGTTCGCCGCGCGTTGGGGGCGACGGGCGGCGGCGCGCTCGCTGACCAGACGGAGCCGGGTCTCGAGCTCCGCCGGCGAGGCCTGGGGCAGCAGCCAGTCCTCGAAGCCCCAGGTGGCCTTCAGCGCGGCCAGGCCCCCTTCGGACATCACGACCAGGACCGGCTTGTCGAGTTCGTGCAACGACACGGCCCGGGTCGCGCCGGCAGCCTGACGGAGGTCCTGGGTCGCGTCCACGAGCACGATGTCGGCACTGCCCAGACCGAGGAGCGAGTGGCTCTCCATCGGGGCGTCCTGCATCGTGTGATCGAGGTACTCGAGTGCAGGGAGTAAGGACTTGCCACCGCCGGTTCGGTCGGTGAGCACCAGCAGGTGCACCCGGGTCTCCTCGCTCGGATGCGCCCGCGGACCACGCGCGCATCATCTCCCGAGCACCGCGAATGCCGCGAGCCGGGCGCTTCTCAACCCCCTCATCACCCGGTCCTGCAGGTGACGACCGTCCGCACGATGACCGTGATGGATGCTCAGGACAACAGCACCCGGCACACGACCGACCGAGCGGAGCTGGCGTCGTTGCCGGGGCTTCGTGTGTCAGGATGCCACCCATGGCCCCTTCCGTCCAACCGATCCTACGCCGCCCCTCCGCTCGCGGGCCGTTCCGGCGCTTCGCGGAGACCCGAGGTCTCGTGGGTGGCCACCGTGCTCCGCACATCGTGACACGTCTCGAGACACACGACGGGGTGGGGCTGGGCGCTTCCTATCTGCCCGGCCCTGCGGGCGCTCCGGCGGCGGTGCTGCTGTTGCACGGCTTCGGCGCCAACCGGCGCAAGCCCGCCTACGCGGCGTTGGCAGACAGCCTCGCGCAGGTGGTACCCGTGCTCGCGCTCGATCTCCGGGGACACGGGAGCTCGGGAGGCGCATCGACGTTCGGTGACCGTGAGGAAGCCGATGTCCGGGCTGGCGCGGCCTGGCTTCGCGCCTTCGGCCACGAACGACTGGTGGTCATCGGCTCGTCGATGGGGGCGACCGCTGCGATCCATGCGCTGTGGCGGGGGATGCCGGCCATGGCGCTGGTGGCCATCTCGGCACCGGCACGCTTCCTCGCTCCTGCGCCGGTCGGTCCCCTGCAACGGCTTGAGGCGCTGTGGCACAGCGACCTGCAACGCGGCTTGCTCCGTGCCGGGCTCGGGGTGCGCCTGGCCGGCCCGGCCGCCTGGCGTTCACCTCCTGATCCCGAGCACATGGTGTCCGCCATCAGCCAACCCCTGCTGCTGGTCCATGGCGAGGACGACGCCTACTTTCCGGTCGACGACGCGGAGCGGCTCG
>Ga0207421_10005121_pt1 | contig 14831 bp, 9 predicted proteins | sample SodLakKL_010_SED_4_FD_187542 | JGI IMG/M metagenome (GOLD analysis project Ga0207421, IMG submission 187542) | Alkaline sediment microbial communities from Lake Tanatar, Kulunda Steppe, Russia - 8KL_010_SED (SPAdes) (version 2) | ecosystem: Environmental > Aquatic > Non-marine Saline and...
CAGCGGCCGGGTGAGACGTGCGGAATGGTAGGGGTAGTCGAAGCCGAAGCGCCCCTTGACGCAGAGCCGGCCTTCGTTCGACGGCCCGTTGCGCCCCTCGACGAAGAGTATACGTCCTTCGCTCTCGCCCTGTCCCCGGCGCTCCTCACCCGGTGGCACGCCATCCTTGATGTGGTAGGTGAGCTGGCAGCCCACGCCGCAGTAGGGACAGACCGAATCGACGGTGCGATCTGCGGCGCGGGAATCGCCGCGCCCCTGGGCGTCCACCAGGGTCGCCGGCATCAGCGCGCCGGTGGGGCAGGCCTGGACGCACTCGCCGCAGGCCACGCAGGTGCTGTCGCCCATGGGGTCGTCGAAGTCGAAGACGATCTTGGAGGCGGCCCCCCGATGGGCCATGCCGATGACGTCGTTGCTCTGGACCTCGCGGCAGGCGCGCACGCAGAGGTTGCACTCGATGCAGGCGTCGAGGTTGACGCTCATCGCCGAGTGGGTGGCATCGTGTCCACCGGCATGGGGCAGCGAGGCCGACCGCTCGGCCACGTGGTGAACCGTGGGCGCCGCGCGCTCGGCCCGGGACGGCAGCCAGTCGCGAACCGCGGCGGCATCGATGGCCAACGCATCGGCCATGGCCCAGAAGTGGCTCGAGCGGTCGGGGCCGTCGTCGCGCTCGGGCTGGTCGACGACCAGCAGTTCCATGACACCCTCGCGCGCCACCCGGGCGCGCTCGGACGTGGCGCTTTTCACCACCATGCCGGGCGCCGCCTCGCGCAGGCAGCTCGCCGCCAGCACGCGCTCGCCCTCGACCTCCACCATGCAGGCGCGACAGTTGCCGTCACTGCGGTAGCCCGGGGCCTCCTTGAAGCACAGGTGCGGAATGGTCTCGCCGGCGCGCCTGGCCACCTGCCACAGGGTCTCGCCCGGGGTGGCGCTCACGTCCACGCCATCGAGGCTCAGGGTAAAGCGTTGGCTCACGCTCTGTTCGCTCATGCTCATCTCCCTACCCCTTGACGATGACGTGCTGGGCGGCCAGTTCACCGCGGAAATCCCTGAGCAGACCCAGCACCGGATTGGGCGCCGCCTGGCCCAGGCCACAGATGGAGGCGTCCATCATCACCTGCGCCAGCCGTTCGAGCTCCTCGACCCGCCACTCGTCGCGCTCGAGCAGCGCCAGCATCTTTTCGGTGCCCACCCGACATGGCGTGCACTGACCGCAGGACTCATCGGCGAAGAAGGCCAGCAGATTGGTGGCCACCGCCTGCAAGTCGTCCTGGTCGGAGAGCACGATGATCGCCGCCGAGCCGATAAAGCAGCCCTCGGCCTGCAGGGTGTCGAAATCCAGCGGAATGTCCGCCTTGCTCGCCGGGAGGATCCCCCCGGAGGCACCGCCGGGCAGATAGCCGGCCAGGCGATGCCCCTCGGCCATGCCGCCGCCGTACTCCTCGACCAGCTCGTTCAAGGTGATACCGGCAGGGGCCAGGTGGACACCGGGGCGCCTGACCCGGCCCGAAAGCGAGAAGCTCCTCAGTCCCGATCGGCCGTGGCGGCCGTGGCCGGCGAACCAGTCGGCACCTTTCTCGTGGATGAGCGGGATCCAGTAGACGGTCTCGACGTTGTTGACCAGGGTCGGCCGGCCGAAGAGCCCCTGCTGGGCGACGAAGGGCGGACGATGGCGCGGCTTGCCCGGCTTGCCCTCCAGGGACTCGATCATCGCCGACTCCTCGCCGCAGATATAGGCACCGGCGCCGCGACGCAGCACGATGTAACCCGGCGGCGCGAGGCCTTCGGCCTCGAGCTCGGCGATCGCCTCGTGCAGCACCCGATGCAGCCCGGGGTACTCGTCGCGCAGGTAGATATACAGCGCACAGGCCTCCACCGCCCAGGCGCTGACCAGGGCGCCTTCGAGGAAGCGGTGCGGCGAGCGCTCCAGGTAGTAGCGATCCTTGAAGGTCCCGGGCTCGCCCTCGTCGGCGTTGATGGCGCAGTAGCGCGGCCCGGGCTCCTGGCGAACGAAGCGCCACTTCTTGAAGGTGGGGAAGCCGGCGCCGCCCAGGCCGCGCAGGTTGGCGCGTTCGAGTTCACCCATCAGCGCCTCCACCGTCACCTCGCCGGCGCGGCAGTCGGCGAGCAGCCGGTAGCCGCCCGCGGCGCGGTAGTCGGCCAGGCGCTGCCAGACGATCGCCTCGGGATGGAAATGGCCGGTGTCCACCACCGCCTCCACGCCTTCGGCGGTGGCGAACAGCAGGTGGTGGTGCCCCACCTCCACCACCGGCGCCGTCTCGCAGCGCCCCATGCAGGGCGCCCGTACCACCCGTACCGCTTCAGGGTCGAGGCCAGCCTCCAGCCGCGCCTTGAGCGTTGCCGCCCCCGCCAGCTGGCAGGAGAGCGAATCACAGACTCGCACCGTCACCTCCGGCGGCGGTGCCTGATCGTCATGCACCACATCGAAGTGGGCATAGAAGGTCGCCGTCTCGTAGATGGCCGCCATGGGCAGGTTCATATAGGCGGCCAGCGCGCGCAGCGCCACCATCGACAGATGGCCGTGGGCATCCTGGATGGCGTGCAGGTGCTCGATCAGCCGGTCACGGCGCCGACGTTCCGGGTCGCTGCGCTCGTCACCGAGCAGCTGGCGCAGGGAGGCCAGGGCGACGGGAGGCAGGTCGCGGCCACGGGGCCTGCCGCGGAAACGGCGCTGGGGAGTGACGGTCTCGACGGTCATGGCGTTGCTCTTGTTTTCGGTGGGCGCGTGTCCGGGAACGCTCTGTCTGGCGGGGCCATCCACCCTGAACACCGGCTCCCGGATATCGGCCGGCCAGCCCTGTGACCGGCGCCTGACATCATGTTGGCACCGGCGTCAGGATGGGGCAATGTCGGACAGACCATGGTGTCATGCCCTGGGCAGATGAGGGCGGCTTCGGGAATGGCCCCGGCCCGGAGCCGGGGCGAATCACTGCCTTCAGGCCGTGACGCTGCCGTGGGGATCGATCACGAATTTCTTCGCCGCGCCGCCATCGAAGTCGGCATAGCCCTGGGGCGCCTGGTCCAGCGTGATCATCTGGACATTCACCGCATCGGCGATCTTGACCTTGCCGAACAGGATCGCCTGCATCAGCGGACGGTGGTATTTCATCACCGGACACTGACCGGTATGAAAGCTGTGGGACTTGGCCCAGCCGAGGCCGAAGCGCATGCTCAGCGCCCCCTGCTTGGCGGCTTCGTCGGCGGCACCGGGATCTTCGGTCACATAGAGACCGGGGATGCCGATCTGGCCGCCGGCGCGGGTCAGCGACATGGCGGAGTTGAGCACGGTGGCGGGCGCCTCCTTGCCGTGGTTGCAGCCGCAGGCGTGGGCCTCGAAGCCGACGCAGTCGACGAAGGCATCCACCTCACGCTCGCCGAGAATCACCTCGATCCTGTCGGCCATGTCGCCGTCCTGGGTCAGGTCGAGGGTCTCGCAGCCGAAGCTCCTCGCCTGGGCCAGGCGCTCTTCGATCATGTCGCCGACGATCACGCAGGCCGCCCCCAGCAGCTGGGCAGAGACCGCAGCGGCCAGGCCCACCGGGCCGGCACCGGCGATATAGACGGTGCTGCCGGGGCCGACGCCCGCGGTGACACAGCCGTGGAAACCGGTGGGGAAGATATCGGAGAGCAGGGTCAGGTCACGGATCTTCTCCATGGCCTGGTCGGCGTCGGGGAACTTCAGCAGGTTGAAGTCCGCGTAGGGCACCATGACGTACTCGGTCTGGCCGCCGACCCAGCCGCCCATGTCCACGTAGCCGTAGGCCGCACCGGGGCGCGCCGGATTGACGTTGAGGCAGATCCCCGTCCGGCCCTCCTTGCAGTTGCGGCAGCGGCCGCAGGCGATATTGAACGGCACCGACACCAGGTCGCCCGGCTGGATGAATTCGACATCGCGGCCGCACTCGACGACGCGACCGGTGATCTCGTGACCCAGCACCAGGCCGGACTCGGCGGTCGTGCGGCCACGCACCATGTGCTGATCGCTGCCACAGATGTTGGTGGTGACGACCTTCAGGATCACGCCGTGGTCGCATTGGCGATTGCCGAGAGCGAGTTCCGGATAGGGGATGGATTCGACGGCGACTTGACCCGGGCCCTTGTAGACGACGCCGCGGTTGGCTGCACTCATGGCTGGCTCCTCGATATTGTTATTACTGAAGCGTGAAAGGGGCGAACACTTCCGCTGTTCCAGCCTAAGCCCTCTCGGGCGCCCCTCTTGCTCCACAGAGGCACTCGCATGCCTGTTCGAGACATCGTCTCCAGATCGGACGGGGGTAGAGCTGCCACCCCGGCATGCCAATGACACCGTCATTGCAGGAAGCCCGACTGTCAGGAGCGCAGCACGCCCTCCTCATGCAACAGCGTGAAAATCGCCTCCGCGCCCTGCTCGCTGCTGACGCCCTCCAGCACCTGCCCGCTGCCGCCCTCTGCCTTGGCAGCGGCCGCCTTGAAACGATCACGGGCCGAGGCGGCCCTGATGATCTTCAGACGCTTGGGCCGCTTGAGCGCTGGGGCCACCTGCCACCCGGCCAGCTCATGATCGAGCTCGGCGGCTCCCGGAGTAGCCTCGAGCTCGCCACGCCGGGCCGGGCCGAACGCACTCTGGCGTGCCGCCGGGGCCGCAGCGTCCACGCAGATGATGGCGGGCAAACGCACCTGCAGTCGCCGGCGCTGACCTCGGGGCAGTGCCTGAAGCAGGGTCGCCACCCCGTTCTCCACCTTTTCCACCGCCGCCAGGCCATTGACCAGGGGCCAGCCGAGACGCTCGGCCAGGGCATAGGGCAGCAACCCGGAACCTTCACCAAGTTCCGCCCGGGTGCCGGTAATCACCAGCTGCGGCATTGCGGCGGACAGGTGGTCGGCCAGGGCCGGGATGGCATCGCTTCCCTCGGGCTGCTCCAGCAGGGTCAGGGTGTTCAACCCCGTGCCGGCGTCTGCGGCCATGCCCAGGTAGCCGCGCAGGGCCGCTTCGCTCTCCTCGCTGCGCGGTCCGGCGTGCAGCAGGCCGATCCGGGAACCGGGCAACCGGCCTTCCAGGCACAGGGCCAACTCCAGGCCTCGGGCATCCTGGTCTGCCCGGCGGGCTCGCCCCGTGATGGGGTGACGCCCCACCGATACCAGAACTGCCATCTCGATACCCTGCTGCTCAGGCCGCATCGCGCTGTCCTCCTCGCTGCTGTTCCACCTTTGCCACCAGGGCGGCGAGGATCTCGGCGGCATCACCGATCACCGCCAGGTCGGCGCGCTTGATCATGTCGCATCCGGGATCGAGGTTGATGGCCACCACCCTGTCGCAGCCCTGAATGCCCTGCAGGTGCTGAATCGCCCCCGAGATGCCCACCGCCAGATAGACCCGGGCGGTGACCCAGGTGCCTGACGCCCCCACCTGACGATCGCGAGCCATGAAGCCGTCATCCACCGCCACCCGGGAGGCGCCCTCCGTCGCCCCGAGCACCCTGGCGGCATGATGAAAGCCCTCCCAATCCTTGACGCCATTGCCTGCCGAGAGGATGAACTCCGCCTCGGCCAGAGCCACACCGGCGGGGTCCACCGCCACCTGCCCCAGGTCCTCGATGCGCGACAACGCGATGGGAACCGCTGCGCCAAGGCTCAGGGGCTCGGCGGCATGACGGGTCTCGTCCACCGGTTCGGCACACTCGGCGAGTGCCAGGGCGACCCGCGGCAGGGGCCGCCGGATATCCAGGCGCTCCGCCGCGCCGCGGGCGGTACAGCGCCAACCCAGCGGTGCCTCAACATCGGCCTCGATCTGCCAGACCCCGGTGACGGGGCGTTCTCCCAGGCGCTGCGCCAGGCGCCGTCCCAGGTCGGCACCGCCCAGGGGCGAGTCGGGAAGCAGCCAGTGGCGCGGTGCCAACTCACGCTCCACGGCGGTCAACGCCGCCAGCCGTGCCTCGGGGGCGAAGCCGGCGTAGGTCTCAGCTCCCAGGTGCAACACCCGATCGATGCCCGCCTCACCAAGACGCTCTTCCTTGTGCTCGCCAAACACCACGGCCAGTACCGCACCGGGACGCTCGGGATCGTCATCCGCCAGACGTCGCGCCAGGCCCAGCAGATCCTTGTCGTGACCGGAGAGACGCCCGCCCGTCAGGTCGGGTACCACCGCCACCAGAAAGGCGGGATCGGAAATCTCGACATGGCGGCGGCGATCCTGCTGGACAGCCTGACGACCGTGACCCGGCGCCGAACCGCCCTGCTGGGCACCGCTGCGGTCGATACGCTTGACGCCATTGGGGCCGATAAAGCCGACGCCATGGGGATTTCGACGCAGCACGCCGCTGGGGCCCAACCATTCGCTGGCGGCCCCGCCGCCCCCGATGCTACCAAGGGCGGCGAGCGCGCTGGCATGCTCGGGATGCAGGCGATTGCGGGCAATCCACTCACGACGCGGATCGCGACGACACATCTCGCTCATGACACCACCTCTTCGGTTCTGGAGCCGGGGGAGCAGCGCTCGCCTCGTCGCGGCCTGGCGGACGGCATCACGATGGCGTCCGCCACCAGCTCGGCGATATCGCGCACCTCCGCCGTCTTGTCCACGACGCCTTCCAGCATGGCGGTGCACTGGGGACAGCCGACCGCCACCAGTTCGGCGCCGGTCTCCTTGACATCGTTCATGCGCATGTCGGGAATCCGCCGCTCGCCGGGGATATCGGTGATCGGCGCGCCACCGCCGCCACCGCAGCAGCGCGAACGGAAGCCGGAGCGCTCCATCTCGTTGAGCGGGATACCCAATGCCTCGAGAACCCGGCGCGGCGCCTCGTATTCGCCGTTGTAGCGGCCGAGGTAACAGGGGTCGTGGTAGGTGACGCGGCCACCCTTCCAGGGCGAAAAGGCCAGTCGACCGGCGTCGTAGAGCTCGGCGATATAGGTGCTGTGGTGGCGCACATCGTAGCGGGCCGGCGCTCCGGGACCACCCAGCTCGCCGTACTCGTTACCCAGCACATGAAAACTGTGGGGATCGCAGGTCACGATCTGCTGGAAGCGATACTTGGCCAGGGTAGCGATATTTCGCTTGGCCAGAGACTGGAAGGTCGCCTCATCGCCCAGGCGCCGGGCCACGTCGCCGCTGTCCCGCTCTTCGTTGCCGAGCACCGCGAAGTCCACCTCCGCCGCGCGAAGCACCTTGACCAGCGCGCGCAGCGTACGCTGGTTGCGCATATCGAAGGCGCCATCGCCGAGCCACAGCAGGACGTCGACCTGCTGCAGGTCGGCGATCAACGGCAGGTTGAGGTCGGCGGCCCAGTTCATGCGAGACCCGGGGGCGAAGCCGCCAGGATTGTCGGTGGCGATCAGATTGTCGAGCACTTCGGGGGCCTTGTTGGGCGTCTCGCCACGCTCCAGGGTCAGGAATCGGCGCATGTCGACGATGGCGTCCACATGCTCGATCATCATCGGGCACTCCTCCACGCAGGCGCGGCAGGTGGTGCAGGCCCACAGGGTCTCGGCATCGACCAGCGCCGTTCCCTCGCGAGCCACAATCGGCCCATGAGGACCGCCATGGTGCTCGCCCACCGGTTTGCCGCCAAGCCCTTGTGAAGGGTGGGGACTGCCGGCGTATTTGGCGTCGCTGCCGCCGGCCAGGCCCACCACCATGTCCTGGATCAGCTTCTTGGGGTTCAGGGGCTGGCCGGCGGCGAAGGCCGGGCAAACCGCCTCGCAGCGGCCACACTGCACGCAGGCGTCGAAGCCGAGCAGCTGGTTCCAGGTGAAGTCGGCGGGCTTCTCGACACCCAGTGGCGCCCTCTCATCGTCCAGATCCAGCGCCTTGAGGCCGGTTGAACGGCCGCCGCCGCCATGTTTTGTGGAAAATCGCTCGGCGCGACGATGGAAGGCCAGATGCAGGGCGCCGGCGAAGGCGTGCTTCATCGGTCCGCCCCAGGTCATGCCGAAGACCATCTCGCCCAGACCCCAGACCAACACCGCGCTCAGTATCAGGGCCAGCACCCAGCTGCCAGCGTCTTGCGGAAGCACGCCGACCGTCGGCAGGGTGATCAGGAACACGCTCAGCGAGAAAGCCATCAGGCTCTTCGGCAACCGCATCCAGGGGCCCCTGGAGAGGCGCGCCGGTGGATTGCGGCGCCGCTTGGCCACGAACAGGCTGCCCACGAACATGGTCGCGCTGGCCAGCAGCAACAGCCCACCGAGCACGAGCCCCATCCTTTCTGAAGAGCCGAGCCCCAGGCCATGTACGAGGATCATCAGCACGGCGGCGGCCACGAAGCCACCGGCGGTGGCCACGTGGGTATTGGAGATCACCTTGTCGCGCCCCACCACGTGATGCAGATCCACCAGGTAGCGGCGCGGCAGGGCGGCCAGCCCCTTGAATAGCGGCACGGCGGAGGGACGTCCCTGGCGCCACAGGCGGATACGCCGCCAGGCGCCGATCACCGCCAGCGCCAGGGCGGTGATGATCAGTATCGGTAGCAGGGTCTCGAGCATCTCGCTCACCTCTCCTCGATGAGGAGCTGTAAGCCTTGAGCGGTAAGCGGAAAGTTACCTCACCCCTCTTACAACTTCCGGCTTACAGCTTACGGCTAGGGGTTAAAAATCCTTGCAGATCCGCAGGGCGTCATAGATCGCCGCATGGATATTGCGTGGCGCCGTACAGTCCCCCAGGCGGAACAGCAGGAAGTCGTCACCCTCCTGCCCTCTCTCTTCCACCAGGCAGGGCTGGGGCTGGATGGCGTAGAGCGCCTCCAGGTCCAGCTGGCCCTTGTTGCGGGACTGCGCCTTGAGGGCGAAGTAGAGCGCCTCGTCGGGACGCACGCCGTTCTCCACCACCACCTGGTCAACGACCCGCTCCTCCAGGGCGCCGGTGTACTCGTTCTCGAGCACCGCCACCAGGCTGTCGCCCTCGCGGTAGACCTTATGCAGCGCGAGGTCGGAGGTCATGATCACCTCCTTCTCGTAGAGGCTGCGGTAGTAGGTGGGAAAGGTCGTACCGCCCACGGCCGCGCCGGGCTTGATGTCGTCGGTGACGATCTCCACCTTGGCGCCCTTGTCGGCCAGGTAGTCCGCCGCCGAGACGCCGGAAAACTCGCAGATGGCGTCATAGATCAGCACGTTCCTGCCCGGCGCCACCTTGCCGGAGAGCACGTCCCAGGTGCTGACCACCAGGCTCTCTGCGGGGTCTTCCGAGTACTCCCAGCCCGGGACCTGACTCAGGAAGGGCTGGCCACCGGTGGCCAGCACCACGATATCCGGGCGCAGGTCGAGCAGGGTCGCCTCGTCGGCGCGGGTGCCCAGGCGCAGGTCCACGTTCAGGCGCGCCAGCTCCAGCTGGTACCAGCGGGTGATGCCGGCGATCTGGTCGCGCTGGGGGGCCCGGGCGGCGATGGAGATCTGCCCGCCCAGCGCCTGCGCGGCCTCGAAGAGGGTCACGTCGTGGCCGCGCTCGGCGGCGACGCGGGCCGCCTCCATGCCGCCGGGACCGCCGCCCACTACCACCACCTTGCGCTTGGGCCCCTCGGACTTCTCGATGATGTGGGGCAGGCCCATGTATTCCCGGGCGGTAGCGGCGTTCTGGATGCACAGCACGTCCAGGCCCTGGTACTGGCGGTCGATGCAGTAGTTGGCGCCCACGCACTGCTTGATCTGGTCGATCTGCCCCATCTTGATCTTGGCGATCAGGTGCGGGTCGGCGATGTGCGCCCGGGTCATGCCCACCAGGTCCACGTAGCCGCCCTCGAGGATACGCTGGGCCTGATGGGGGTCCTTGATATTCTGAGCGTGGATCACCGGCACCTTGACCACGTTCTTGATGCCCGCCGCCAGGTGCAGGAAGGGCTCCGGCGGGTAGGACATGTTGGGAATGACGTTGGCCAGCGAGTTGTGAGTGTCGCAGCCCGAGCCGACCACGCCGAAGAAATCCACCTGGCCGGTGGCGTCGTAGTAGGCAGCGATCTGCTTCATGTCATCGTGGGTGAGGCCGTCCGGGTGGAATTCATCGCCGCAGATGCGCATGCCCACGACGAAGTCGTCACCCACTTCGGCGCGCACTGCCTTGAGCACCTCCATGCCGAAACGCATGCGGTTCTCGAAGCTGCCGCCCCACTCATCCTCGCGCTTGTTGACCCGGGGGCTCCAGAACTGATCGATCAGGTGCTGGTGCACGGCGGAGAGCTCGACACCGTCGAGGCCTCCCTCCTTGGCCCGGCGCGCGGCCTGGGCAAAGTCACCGACAATGCGCCAGATCTCCTCCTCCTCGATGGTCTTGCAGGTGGAGCGGTGCACCGGCTCGCGGATACCCGAGGGCGACAGCAGAGTCGTCCAGTCGTAACCATCCCAGCGGGAGCGGCGCCCCATATGGGTGATCTGGATCATGATCTTGCCGCCATGCTTATGGACGGCGTCTGCCAGGTTCTGGAAGTGCGGGATGATGCGGTCGGTAGCGAGGTTGACCGAGCTCCACCAGCCCTGGGGGCTGTCGATGGAGACTACCGAGGAGCCCCCGCAGATACACAGGCCGCAGCCGCCCTTGGCCTTCTCTTCGTAGTACCTGACGTAGCGCTCGGTGGTCATGCCCCCGTCGGTGGCATGCACCTCGGCGTGGGCGGTGCTGACGACCCGGTTACGGATGGTGAGCTTGCCGATCTCGATCGGCTGGAAGATCGCATCGAATGCCATGGTGGTGACTCCTCAGCCCCGGGGGGTGTCGAGCGGACGGGTGACGAAGCGACCCGAGTCGCAGCCTTGTTCGGCGGCGCTCTGGGTCTGCTCGGCGACGGTGCGCAGCGTGCTGCCGCGGGCGGCGAGGATCTGGTCCATGGCGCCGGCGAACCAGCCGGTGAACATGTATTCGAGCTTTCGCCCCACCTTGCCCAGCTGATAGACGAAGGCGCTGTGCTCGAGACGTACCCGGCAGGTGCCGGCCTCCACGTCGATGGCTTCCACGATGAAGTGCCCCCAGCCGCGCTGCGAGAGACGCCGCATGTAGTGTTCGAAGACCTCCACCCCCTCGAGCTCGTGGCGCTCGGCCTCCTTCTCGCACCAGTGCCAGGCGCTCTTGTAGCCGGCGTGGTAGAGAATCTCGGCGTACTTATCCACACCAAGCGCCTCTTCCACGGCCATATGGTTGTTGATAAAGAAGTGCCGCGGAACGTAGAGCATGGGCAGGGCATCGGTAGTCCATACGCCGGTCTCGCTATCCACTTCGATGGGCAGTTCGGGGGCCATCTGTGTCACGGTGATCTTCCTCGAAATCATTGTTATGCAAGGCGCTCAGTTGGCTTGGGCTTTCCGGCGGCAGGCCCCGGGGTGCCGGACCATCGAGGAGGCGCTGTGAATACTTCCCTGTACGCTACCGATTCCTTCCCTGGAATCGGACCTCCTCTTCGGCCTGCCCCCGGCGCCCCCTCGGGCAATATGAAGTGAGAAATGCGCTATCAAGCGCCCCAAACATCCTTCAGGACCCGCACCCAGTTCTCGCCCATGATCTTGCGCACCTGCGATTCACTGAAGCCGTGGCGCAGCAGCGCCTCGGTGAGGTTGGGAAACTCGCCGATGGTGCGGATGCCCCTGGGGTTGATTATCTCGCCGAAGCGGGTCAGGCGGCGGGCGTAGCCCTTGTCATGGGTGAGCCACTCGAAGAACTCCTCGCCGTGGCCCTGGGTGAAGTCGGTGCCGATGCCGATGGCGTCCTCGCCGACGATATTCATCACGTACTCGATGGCCTCGACGTAGTCGTCAATGGTGGCGTCGATGCCGGCACGCAGGAAGGGGGTGAACATGGTCACGCCGACGAAGCCGCCACGGTCGGCGATGAACTTCAGCTCCTCGTCGGACTTGTTGCGCGGGTGTTCCTTGAGCCCGGAGGGCAAGCAGTGGGAGTAGCAGACCGGCTTGCTGGACTCGAGGATCACCTCTTCGGAGGTCCTGGCGCCAACGTGGGAGAGGTCACACATGATGCCGACACGGTTCATCTCGGCGACGATCTCGCGACCGAAACCGGAGAGGCCGCCATCGCGCTCGTAGCAGCCGGTGCCTACCAGGTTCTGGGTGTTGTAGCACAGCTGCACGATGCCCACGCCCAGCTGCTTGAAGACCTCCACGTAGCCGATCTGGTCCTCGAAGGCGTGGGCGTTCTGGAAGCCGAAAAGGATGCCGGTCTTGCCCTCTTCCTTGGCTCGCGTGATGTCGGCGGCGGATCGCACCGGGCGCACCAGATCGCTGCACTCGGCCATCAGCGCATTCGACCTGACGATGTTGTCCACGGTGGCCTGGAATCCTTCCCAGACGGACACCGTACAGTTGGCCGCCGTCAGACCTCCGCGTCGCATGTCCTCGAACAGCTCGCGGTTCCATTTGGCGATGATCAGGCCATCGATGACGACAGCGTCGTCGTGCAGCTCTCTTGGGGTCATGGGTGCCGCTCCGGGAAAGGAATTGACTCGACGGCAGCATAGCGTCGGCCCTCCCCGGCTCGTCGCCTGGAAGCGACGACGGGAATTCCAAAAACGTCATGGCTGTTGTGGAAGCGACGCACGACACTGCCATGCCGTCCCGTGACGGGACGGCATGGCGATCGATTCAGCAGAAGGTCTCGGGAAGGCAGATGTCAGGAAAGCAGGTGTCAGTAGCGAAGAGAAACGCTGGCGTAGGTCGGCTCACCACGAGCCTGGTCGAGGGCCATGACGGCCGACGAGATCGGCTCGGCCGGATAGGCCTCGAACGACAGCAGTTCCAGGTTGGCTCCCAGCTGCTCACACGGCGGTGGTACAGGCAGCCTGACCGGACTCGCGCCCAGCCGTTCGTCTCGAGGCGGCTGACCGAAGAACTCACGGTAGCATTTCGAGAAGTGCGGGGTGGAGACGAAGCCACAGGCCGACGCCACCTCGATGATCGATATCGAGGTCTGTTTGAGCAGCTGTCGGGCGCGGGTCAGCCGCAGCTTGAGGTAGTAGCGCGACGGCGAGCAGAGCAGATATTTCTGGAATAGACGCTCCAGCTGGCGACGCGACACGCCGACATAGGCCGCCAGTTCCTCGAGCTCGATGGGCTCCTCGAGGTTGGCCTCCATCAGCGCCACGATCTCCAGCAGCTTGGGCTGGGTCGTGCCGAGGATATGCTTGAGGGGCACCCGCTGGAGGTCCTGCTCCCCGCGCACACGGTCGCAGATGAACATCTCGGAGATCCCCGCCGAGAGCTCTCGGCCATGATCACGACCGATCAGCGTGAGCATCATGTCCAGAGGGGCGGTGCCTCCCGAGGCAGTCGACCTGTCGCGGTCGATGGAGAATAACCGTGTGGTCAGCAGGGCACGGGGAAAGGACTCCTGCATGGCGGCCAGGCACTCCCAGTGGACGCTGGTCTCGTAGCCATCCAGGAGCCCCGCCTTGGCCAGCGCCCAGCTGCCGGTGCAGATGCCCCCCAGTCGACGGGAGAGGCGTGCCTGCCCCTGCAGCCAGATGACATGCTCGCGCTGAACGGCGCGCGCCGGCCCGACTCCGCCGCACACCACGACCATGTCCAGCGCCAGCGGCACCGTTATCGCCGCATCCGGCGTGACCTTTAGGCCATCGCTGGCGGAGATGGGCTCGCCGTCGAGGCTCAGGGTGAACCAGCGGTAGAGCTCCCGACCGGCCAGCTGGTTGGCCATGCGCAAGGGCTCAATGGCCGAGGCCAGGGAGAAGAGGGTGAAATTTTCCAGCAGCAGAAAGCCGATAGCCTGGGGAACGGCCGGCTTCTGCGGCGCCTGGGAGCGGGTCATCATGGCGAGGCTCCTTTACGGGGTCGTACTCGAGTTGTTGTTATGTTCGCATCAGGACGCCCACCGATATCCGGCTGTCGCGATCAGACAAGTCTGTTCCGATAGTCACCGCAAAGCGTCGCGATCTGACATGTCAGAATTGCACACCCGTGGGCGGGGAGCGAATGAATCACGACCATCCCGTCGCTTTCAGGGGGGCGAGATGTCGCTCATAGGCATGGTCGGATAAATCATTGTCGGCGGAAGCCCGCCAGGCCTTCCGGGATCGTCATTCGAGGGAAGGTTCGGGCATGCTGGCCGGCACTCGACAAGCGCACCGGCGCTGGCTAGCCGCCGGTCATGTTCATGAAGCGCACCACCTGGACGTCGCCATCGGTGGTGAAGTGGTGACGCTCGGGCTTCTTCGCCATGGCGGCGACGATGGTGGCCTTGAGGCGCTCGGTGTCGCCGGGGTGGCGGCGCAGCACGGCGCGCAGGTCCACCGAGTGCTCGTTGCCGAGGCAGAGCAGCAGGCGGCCCTCGGCGGTGACCCGCACCCGGTTGCAGGCGTCGCAGAAGTTGTGGCTATGGGGCGAGATAAAGCCGATGCGCGAGTCGCTGTCGGCCATGCGGAAGTAGCGCGAGGGGCCCAGGGTGGTCTCGGTGGTAGGCACCAGGGCATGGCGGGATTCGATGATCGCCCGCACCGTGTCGCTTCCGCAGAAGGTGGCGGCGCGGTCGTGGCCGATGGCCTGGCCCAGCGGCATCTCCTCGATGAAGCTGATATCCACCTGCTCGTCACGGGCGAAGTCGACCAGGTCGAGAATCTCGTCGTCGTTGCGGCCCTTGAGGATCACGGCGTTGAGCTTGATGCGCGTGAAGCCGGCCTCACGGGCGGCGCGGATGCCGTCGATGACCCTCGCCAGGTCACCGGTGCGGGTCAGGGCGCGGAAACGTTCCGGGTCCAGGGTATCGAGGCTGATATTGAGGCGCTTGAGCCCCCCGTCGCGCAGCGCGCGTGCGTGCTTGACCAGGCCCGCACCGTTTGTCGTCATGGCGAAGTCGGACAGCCCTTCCATGGCGCCGACCTCCGAGACCAGGGTCT
>Ga0207421_10005122_pt1 | contig 14830 bp, 13 predicted proteins | sample SodLakKL_010_SED_4_FD_187542 | JGI IMG/M metagenome (GOLD analysis project Ga0207421, IMG submission 187542) | Alkaline sediment microbial communities from Lake Tanatar, Kulunda Steppe, Russia - 8KL_010_SED (SPAdes) (version 2) | ecosystem: Environmental > Aquatic > Non-marine Saline and...
GACCATAGACGTCATGCATAAAAGATTCGACACGGATAAGTACTATTTCACGATCATAGACGCTCCAGGTCATAGAGATTTTGTTAAAAACATGATCACTGGTACTAGTCAGGCCGATGCTGCAGTTCTTGTAGTTGCAGCCCCTGAAGGACCGATGGCCCAGACAAGGGAGCACACTTTCCTAGCAAGGACTCTTGGTGTAGATCAACTGATCATAGCAATCAACAAGATGGATGCAACACAACCAGCATTCAGTGAGGATCGTTTCAAAAAGGTAAAAGACGAGATAACAAAACTCTTGAAATCCGTTGGTTACAGAGACGAACAATTCCAGATAGTACCTATAAGTGCTTTAGAAGGACACAATGTAACACGCAGTAGTGACGACATCTCATGGTGGGATGGAGAAACATTCCTGCAGTGTATCAACAACTTGAAAGCACCGGAAAAACCGATAGACAAACCACTTAGATTACCTATACAGGATGTATATTCCATAACCGGTATCGGAACGGTTCCTGTCGGTAGGGTTGAAACCGGTATCATGAGACCTGGTGATAAGATACACTTCATGCCATCTAACGTAACTGGAGAAGTAAAATCTATAGAACAGCATCATGAAGAATTACCAAAAGCAGAACCTGGTGACAACGTAGGTTTCAATGTTAGAGGTGTAGGTAAGAACGATATCAGGAGAGGCGACGTAGCCGGTCCTGTCGATGATCCACCAACAGTTGCAGAAACATTCGATGCTAGAATAATCGTACTTGACCATCCAAGTGTTATAACACAAGGGTACACACCGGTGTTCCATGCACATACATCTCAGGTAGCATGTACATTCATAGAGATCAAACAGAAGCTGAATCCAAAGACAGGTGAAGTCGTCGAGGAGAATCCGGACTTCATCAAGAACGGGGATGCAGCAGTTGTAACTGTAAAACCCACGAGGAATCTCTCGCTAGAAAGGGTAGAGGACTTCCCGGAAATGGGTAGATTCGCTATCAGAGATATGGGTCAAACGGTAGCTGCTGGCCAGTGTATCGATATAAAAGAAAAGGAGATGTAAAAACCCATCTCCCCTTTAACCCCTTTAATTTAAAGAGGAAGTTTTTATGGCACAGAGAGCAAGGATATCATTAAGCGGGACCGATACGAAAAAGGTAGATGAGATATGTGGTCAGATCAAGCAGATCTCTGAAAGAACAGGTGTGGAACTGAAAGGTCCAATACCACTCCCAACTAAAAAACTTGTAGTTCCTGTAAGAAAAGCTCCTGATGGAGAAGGTTGCGAAACCTGGGAACGATGGGAGATGAGAGTCCACAAAAGGCTCATCGACATCGATGCCGACGAAAGAGCATTGAGACAACTCATGAGGATACAAGTACCTGACGAAGTACACATCGAGATCGTACTTCGAAATTAAAACCCATTTTCTTCTTAATTAATAATAACTTACTAGATCAACGTCTTTAAAATTTGAGAGTGGATGCCTTTGCGTATTCACTCACATTCATTCAAGGGCCCATAGATAGTATCAGAGCAAAGCTCTAAATATCTATGCACCCAATCAATCGCAAAAGCTCATTCAAGGGCCCATAGATCAGTTCGGAAGATCGCGACCTTTGCAAGGTTGAGGCCGTGGGTTCAAATCCCACTGGGTCCACTCGATTTTCAATCTCGTGTCCCCAGTGGCATTTGAAAACTGTGAGGAATAAATTCCTCACGCTCGGCAATTTTCTTCGAAAATTCCCTCGTCCCACTGGGTGTATAAAAAATCCCTGATTTTTTATAGGCAGTTAGAAAGCGCAAGCTTTCTGATAGGTCCATTTATTTACAATGAATGGAAAGTTAGAAAATTTTTAATTTTCTGACGGTTCCACTATAAAATCTCTGATTTTTAGTCGTAAGTTAGAATACGTCAGTATTCTGATGGGTCTATAAAATATCTCTGATTTTTAATGGAAAGTTAGAATGTGTTAACATTCTTATGTGTCTGTTTTTCTATTTGGATTACTATGGGTGCTAGATTTTATATCTAAAGACATCTTAGGTATTAAAGGGTCAACAGAAAGATGTAAAATTATTAGAGAGGGAAACTATGTCATCTAATATCACTAAAAGGTTTGAAAAACATGAACTATTTCGTACACTTTCTATAGTAATCGTTGTTCTGATGCTGTTCACTTCTATAATCTCATCTATTTCTTATAGTCAAGTTGAAACCTCTGGAGAGGAGATCGATTTCACTATTTTACATACCAATGATGAACATTCTTCGATTATTCCACACTCCTCTGCTGTTGACCATGACCCAGAAGATCTTAACGACCCGACTATAGGGGGTTTTGCACGTCTAGCTACTGCTATAAACGATGTTCGTGATCAAAAGGAGCAGGAGGGAGAACCGGTACTCCTTTTTAATGCAGGTGACTTTTTAGGTGGGTCACCATTTGGATGGCTAGCACCTAGAGAGGGACTAGCGGCAGAACTACATCTTATGCAAGAGATGAGGTACGATGCAGTCGCAATCGGTAATCACGAATACGATTATGGAACGGATGTATTAGCAGAATATCTGATAGATGCAGGTTATCCAGATGAACACGAACGAACTGCTGTATTAGCATCTAATACTGAACCGTCAAAAGACCACCTACTTGCACAAAAGAACCTATTTCGAGATACTGCCATCTTCCAACTAGAAGAAAGATTGAGCATAGGTGTTTTCAGTCTAATCGGGAAAGATGCAGTGAGTGTTACACCGGATCCAGAGAATGTAACATTTCAAGATCAGCATGAAACCTCTCGTGAAATGGTCGAAAGATTACGAGACCAGGGTGCAGACATAATAGTTGCTCTGACCCATTCAGGAGTGAAAGAGGATAAAGAATTAGCTCGTGATGTTGATGGTATAGATATTATCGTAGGTGGTCACTGCCACACTGCTCTATATGAACCTGAAAAGGTGGATGGCACAATAATAGTTCAAGCGGGTTCACTTGTGAGATATCTCGGAAATTTAGAATTAGCTTATAACTTTGGAACTGAAAAAGTTCGTATACGAAACTTCGATAAAAACTCTGATTTTTTGATACCGATCGATAACCGTTTTTATCCTGATGAACACATTTCAGACCTTGTCCAGAACTACAAACTGGAACTAGACAATCTAGTGTGTGAGATGACAGATGGTAGATTTGATGACATATTAGGAACCATTGCAACTTCAGATTTTTCCATCCATAATCATCCTCCATCTGAAGAGACACCTGTAGGTAATTTTATCACCGATGGTATGCGCTTAGTCACAGGTGAAGTTACCCAGAAAAGGGTTGATATTGCTCTTCAGGCCAATGGAAACATCCGAGAAAGTATAGTGCCCGGGAGTATGCCTCACTGTGAAGGTAATATATCATTCTACGATATAGCCGATGTCATAGGTCTAGGTTATGGTGAGGATGGTTATGCAGGTTATCCCATAGTTTCGTTCTACTTAACAGGTGATGAGATCCGGCGTGCCTTAGAGATTGCAGTATTGTTGGAAGAGTTCATGAGTGATACTTACTTTTTACAATTTTCAGGGATAAAATATGAATATAATCCTAACAATGCAGTGCTTTTTACAATCCCTTTTATGGATTTACCTATCCCAACAGGGAGAGCCGTAACTAGTGCCCATCTTTATACAGGTGATGGGGTACAGCCCTTGCAAAGTGAAGAATATATCGAAATAGAATGGGGTGATGATGAATTGTACCATATCGTAACGGACTCGAATGTTCTTTCATTCTTACCAATGGTAGGAGATATGGTATCACGTCTAGAAGTAGAACCTAAGAATGTAGAGGGAGAAATAATTGCAGTAGAAGATTTTAACGAATTTGTAGTTCACAGGGGGGATGGAACCGAATTGAAAGTATGGCAGACAGTTATAGAATACACAGCCTCACAACCAGAACTAAATGGAACCCCTCATGTACCTGAATATTACATAGAAACTTCTGACCGGATCAATCGTGTCTGGTCTTTTCCATACCTATGGATAGTTTACATAATTCTGATAATCACATCTGGAGGTATTGTGATCATAGTGTATAGGAGAAGAGAAAGAAAAGAAGAAGAGTTATCTAAGGAGGATTGAGTATTCATTCAAAAACTGAAAATAATTAAAAACTTCATAGGAGTGACTCCATCACTTTGTCCCAGTCATTCTTAATCTTTCTGTAATCTCTTTTCATGGGTTCGAATGTCTTATCAACCTCTGGTTTTTCCCAACTTTCCAATATATCTTGATCTTTAGAAACCCTTTTAGCGAGCATGAAAGCACCGTATGCTGAACCATTTAATAACTTTGGTCTCTCTATCCTTTTTCCTGACAGGTCTGCCACCATCTGGAGGAGTTCATCCGATCTAGAAGCCCCTCCATCAGCTAATATCCTGTCGACATTGACTTTAGAGACATTTTCCAAAGAATCGATCACTTCAGATGATCTCATAGCTAAACCGACGATCATCCCCCTAACAAGATCTTCTTTAGATGTGTCCATAGTTATGTTCAAAATATTACCCTTGATCTCAGGTTTTTCATAAGGAGTAGCTAAACCAGATAGTGAGGGTATGAATGTTAAATCACATCTCCCCTTCTTACAAGCTGAACTGATATCGGAATAATCATCGATGAGTCCTACTTTTTTTAACCAGTCGATGGCAGATCCCATAGAATTGATGAACCCTTCTAAGAGATAAAGGACTTTTTCTCCACTACCTACTGCAACCATGGGATATATCCCTACATCTCCAGGGAGGGCTTTTTCACCGACTATGACATCGATGAAACATCCCGTACCGTTGGTCATGTTCATTATACCTCTATCAACGCCGCTCATGTAAAGAGATGCCTGTTGGTCTGCTATCATGGTGAGCAGAGGTATATGGTAACCTTTTATCATGCCTATTTTTTCATCGTTGGCTATCACTTTTGGTAGTATTTTAGATGGGATCCCTACGATATCCACTACGTTATCACTCCATTTTAAGTAAAAAGGATCGAAAATCCCAGTGGCAGAGGCATTGGTAAGGTCAGTAACATGTTTACCGGTTAAATTCCATGCCACCCATGTGTCCAAGGTTCCGAACAAAACTCTACCTTCTTTCATACCCTTTTCTAACCCTTTAATATTATTCATCATCCATCTGATATGCATTGAAGTATGATTTGTTCCAAAACTTACATAACTCAGATTGGCGATGTATCCTCCACGTTCAGTCTTCTTCACCTGAGGGATCACTTTACCTAACCCATTGACAATATCACCTAAGAACTTACCGAATTTAACCATGGGTTTAGAGGAATACTCATCCACTAACTCCTTTGTTCTAGTGTCCTGCCAGGTTATTATGTTGTAAAGGGGTTTCCCGGTTTCCTTATCCCATACTACAGAACTGCTTCTTTGGTTAGTGATACCCACTCCAGCAGCTTTACCCACCTTTTCTTCCAAATGGTCCAAAAGGTCATAAACTGCATCTATCAACTTTTTTGGATCCTGCTCTACCCACCCTGGTTTAGGAAATATAGGTTCTGTTTTGATCTCTTTGCTTTCTAAAATTTCTCCATCTTCTGAAAATGCTATACCTTTGATATTGGTAGTACCAACGTCAAGTACGAAAATACAGTTATTCATCCTTTCACCTCCATATCTCTTTCAGCGATGATATCAACCGATGTATCAGCTACATTCTCAACTATCACTGCACCTTTCTTCACCGGAGCTTTTACTTCGATCCCCCTCAATTCATCAATTATTTCTTCGATTTTATTCATAGGAACACCTTTTTCACTCCTAACTGGAAGTCTAGGAAATCTTGCCCCAGTTATTTTAACGGTCGAGGGCACAACTCTTTCAGGAGAGCTAGCTTCTTTTCGACCGTACTCCACTCCCAACTTACACTCTTGACCCTCTACTATAACTTCATCACCTATTTTTAATCTCAATCTGCATCCCTTTGGACATCTTATACAAAGAACCTCTTTTCTATAGGACATAGATGATCACCTCTTTTTCACCGTCAAATAGACCTTTAGGAACTTTGATCTCTTCCAGTGTCGATGGTCTGATGTATTTCTTTCTATATTTTTTTATAACCTTTTCTGAACTGACAAGGCAAACTTCTGCATTTTCTTTTTCTACATCTGGTCTGAAAAAGATTGTAACTTCTTTACCCTCATCATAATCTATTCTTTGAGGAGTTACAGTTCTGATTTTATCTCCAGGTACCAATTTAACCGATTTTTTCCTCTTCCCATCAATATTTCTCAGAAATTTATCCACTCCATCAGCTACGATATAAGCTGTTTTGACAGCATCATCTACATAATCGAATATCTGTACAAGGTTACCCACGGAAAAAACCCCCTCAACGGTGGTACCATAGTATTCGTTGACCACCGGTCCTTTAGTTTCCTTATCGATCTCTGCACCTAATTCTTCAACCTTCTCGGAGTAAGGGATAAGACCGACTGAAAGTATGACTGAATCACATTCGCAAATTTCTTCCGTTCCCGGTATCATTTCCCAATTTTTGTCAACCTCTACGAGTTCTACTCCCTCGATCTTTTTATCCCCGATGATCCTCTTGACAGTGGTCCTATTTCTATAAGGGATATCAAAGTCCAATATACACTGTTGGGCGTTCCTTGGTAAACCGGAAAAGAAATCTTCTGGATATACCATCAAAAGCGAATCTACACCTTCCAAGTACAGATGTCTAGCAACTATCAAACCTACATCTCCTCCCCCGACGATCACAGGATCTTTCCCCGGTAACACACCGTACAAATTTACTAGACGCTGAACGGTACCGGCAGTATATACTCCAGCCGGTCTAGTTCCGCCGATCTTTATTTCAAATCTATTCCTCTCGCGACATCCGATGGCGTAGACGATCGACCTAGATTTGATCTTATGTACTCCTTCTGGTGTCACAGTTAATAGTTCAAAACAACCCTCTTTTTTATCGACTGATTTTACATAGGTTTCAAGTTTTATATCTACATTACTTTCTTTAACTTTTTCAATAAATCTATCAGCGAACTCGGGACCTGAAAGAGATTCGTTAAACAATATAGTTCCAAATCCATCGTGGATACACTGTTGAAGCAGGCCTCCTAATTCATCATCCCTTTCCAATATCATTACTTCGTACCCTTTAAGAGCGATCTCAGATGCTGCTGCTAGACCCGAGGGCCCTCCACCTATAACCACCACATCCATCATGGTTCTTCACCTCTGACTATACCGTCGAAGAATTGACTCTCTTCCCATTCTTTTTTAACTTTATTCAATGGAATATCCAATTCTCTAGATATAATCTCTGCTATTCTAAGAAGACAGTAACTTTCCTGGCACTCACCCATGCCAGCCCTGGTCCTGCGTTTAACTGCATCGAAACTTTCAGCTCCTCTATTTATGGCCTCAACGATCTCAGCTTCTGAAGTCATCTCACAGGTACATACGATGTTGCCCCAGCTGGGCTCCTCTTCTACCCTCCTCTTCAATTCATCTTCACTCATCTCAGAAACTCTATCAATGGATTTTCGCTCCCCATCAAAACTATCATCCCTTCTAAGATCCACACCCATATCTTTCAACAATTCAACTGAATATTCAGCGATAGCAGGGGCAGAGGCTATCCCCGGAGATTGTATGGCAGCTACATGTAAGAGATTCTTTACTTTTTTCGCCGGTCTGATTATGAAGTCTTCAGTAAAAGAAGCAGCTCTAACACCTGCGAAATATCTGATAAATTCGGATTTGGGAAATTGTGGTAATATAGTGGTATACCTTTCCATGATCTCATGTATCTCCTCCTTGTCAACAGATGTTTTACTTTTACTTTCTACTTCTTCTGCAGTAGGACCCCAGATTATGTTACCATGGACAGTGGGGTTGATACCCCCTCCCTTGCTCGTTGGGTGGGACGGTATCTTCAACTCAGCTAGACAGTTGTGAACCCGGTCCTCAAGCCTTTTGTTGAAAAGTAATTCCACTCCTTTTCTTGGATGTATGGTGAATTCTCTGGTCCCTGCCATTTCAGCGATCACATCAGAGTAAAGTCCTGCTGCATTGATTGCATGACCACATTTCAAAACTCCTCTATCTGTGAAAACTTTCTTTATCAGTCCTTCTTCTTTATCGAATCCAAGGACCTCTGCGTTCAAATAGAAATCTACACCATTCTTCTTTGCATTTTCATACAGAGCTATTGTCCATTCATACGGGTCGACTATACCAGTAGATGGAATCTTCACAGCAGAGATCACATCATCAACGATCCCACTCTCTTCTTGAAAGATCTCTTCTCCTTTCAATATCTCGATACCTTCCAAACCATTCATCTCACCTTTCCTTTTCACAAACCAGGGGAGTACATGCTTTAAAAAGAATTTATAAAAAAAACCAGGTAAATATCTTCTATATTTTTCCATGGTTCTAGGTGTGATCAATATTAAACTTCCTACTCTTTTAAAAGGTACATCTAACTCTTGACTTAATTCTCCGTACATGGCATTTCCACGTATATTGAGTTTTCTTTTCAACGTCTTCTTAGAAGGTGCTATCCCGGGATGTACCATACCGTTATTAGCTCTGGTTTGCCCAAGTGAAACATCCGGTTCTTTCTCGATTAAAGCAACATCCAATTCATACTTGGAAAGTTCACGGGCGATAGAACACCCGATGATCCCTCCCCCTATTATCACAATTTCGTACTCACCTAGATTTTCTTTTTTACTTCTCTTTGATTTCTTATTAAGGTCCTCAAAATCGTTTTCTCTTTTCCCATCCCATTCTATATCATTGACGACACCATTCACTCCTTTGATACTCCCTATCTTCAAACCGATATCTACCCAATCCTCATATGTTTCAACTCTTCCTTTCAAAAAAACTATATCCTCTTCGACAACGAATGAAATATCGTACCTCGATTCACTTAAAAACTTCTTGACTTTTTGAGGTATCCTCATAAATTTACCTCACAGTAATTCATAGAGTAGTTCACCTATATCGTAAACTTTCTCATCACCATTTTCTTCGAAAGCTTTCTTACAAGTAGGACAGCTGGTTATGATCTTATCAGATAAGGAACTCAGTTCATCTAGTCTCTCTTCACTGATCCTAGACGAGAGTCCTTCGTTCAACCTACATACTGTGCTCCCACCGTATCCACAGCAGAATGTTTCATCACCACTTCTTCTTGGAACTTTCACATCTAACCCTAATTTTTCCAGTACGTCCTCCATACCTTTATTATTTTCAAGTCCATTTACCAGTTTACATGGGTCATGGAAAGTAACCGTAGCTTTTTTCTTACCCTTCATATTTTTTTTCCGATCTAAAAACTCAACTATATGCAGAACTTCAACATCCATATTTAGTCCGAACTCAGGGTACAATTTTCTGTAAGCATAAGCACATGAGGGACAAGAAGTGATAACTTTCTCGGCACCGGAATCATCGATCTTTTTGGCCATTTTTCTAGCTAACTCTTTGAACAGTTGAGTATTACCAGCATTATAAGCCGGTATACCGCAGCATTCTTCATCTGAGAGAACGAAAGCATCAAGACCCAATTTTTCAAATGCGCCCATGGTCTTACCTATGACTTTTTCATCGCCCCCCCTAAATTCACATCCTCTGAGATAAAGAATATTACCTTCATCTGGGTAACTTCTCTCTTCCTTGATCCCTCCTTGAACCAAACCATAATTTTCCAAATTATCGAACATTTCTTGGAACTGTTCAAAAACCACTCCTTCATCAATACCTCTTTCCTTTTCAGGTTTCAAAATTTCAGAAACAGAGAAATCGAAGGGACACCATTTTTCACAACATCCACATGAAAGACATATGTGTATAGGATATAGGTTCTCTTCATCCATAGGTATTACGTCGTGCTCTACCATCATACCGACCCTAGATTTACCTGCTGGAGAAGTGGTCTCTTTTCCATCGACGATACTTATCGGGCACGCATGCCGGCACATGTTAGGACACATGGCACACTTAGTCATATCATCAGGTCCAGAAACCCGACCTTTCAAGAACTTCATCACAGTAGAAAATTTAGTGATCTTGGAAACGCCTCCCATCTCATCCTTCAACCAATCCCATTTACCCGGCATCTTTACAACCCCATATTACCTGGATTCATGATCCGTTTTTTATCCAACTTTTCTTTAATAGATTTCAAAGTAGAATAAGCCTCACCTAGTTCCTGCTCCATCCAGTCCCTTCTCTGACGCCCGATACCGTGATGATGACTGATTGTGCCACCAGAATCTAATACTGCACTCATAGCAGCTTTCCATACCTGTTGATAGAACTCTTCAGCGTCTTTCTTTCGAGGTGGTGTTCCAGCAAAGGTGAAGTAGAAGCAAATCCCCTGGGGATAGAAATGTGATGCATGGGCGGAAGCGAATAGAACACCTTTGATCGGTTTTATTGCATTGACAACATTCTTATAAAGGTTGATAGCTTTTGACCAATTCACAGCGACTTCTATAGTATCGAAAACGACTCCCATAGGAACGAATTCAGCTGCTTCTTTGACATTGAATCTAGTTTCGAGCCAGTGATCCACTGGTTTTTCCCCCATCTCGGTTCCAACAAATTCTTCCTTTACTATTTTCTTTTCAGCCTGAGTGATCTTCTCGTTACCTTCTATGACCATCACTGTAGCGACCTTTCCAAATATTTCATCGTAATCGTAAAAATGCCGTTTGGTTTCGATTTTATCGTATATTCTGATGACAGCTGGTTCAGCACCTTCCCTCATGACTTTTCTCACGGATTTTACAGCATCTTCTAAAGTATCTGATGCAAAGGAGAGTTTCATCCTATTTTCCGGTTCTGGCCATATCTTAAACCAACCTTTGGTCATGATCCCTAGAGTGCCTTCAGAGCCTAAGAAAAGTTTTCTCAAGTCAGGTCCTGTAGATGTTCTGGCATGAGGTTTCAAACACAATTCTTTCCCTGGAGGTATCACCATCTCTATCCCTTTGAGCATGTCTTCGATACCACCATATTTAGTGGAAAATTGTCCCAAAGCCTTGGTACCTACCCAACCGCCAATAGTGGAGGGATATAAGGATTGGGGGATGTTACCCATCGTGTAACCTTTCTCGTTCAATTCATCTTCTAGATAATAACCGTTAAGACCACTGTTAGCTTCAACTAAAAGGTCTTTACCATGTATTTTCATGGATCTCATCCTTTTTAAATCTACGACCACACCCCCTTTTTCTGGAACAGTAGCACCTAAAACTCCTGAACCGCCTCCATAAGGATATATCGGAACATTACCTTTGTAACACCATTTAACCACTTCTATAACATCTTCTTTATTCTCAGGCCAGATGACTGCATGAGGTATTGATGGATATCTATCTTCAAGCATCCAGTGAAGTGAGATTGGCCAGTAATCATGGCTGTAAGAGAGAAGGTCTACCTTTTGAGTAGATATCTTATCCTCGCCAATTTTTCCTGAAATTTTTCCGATAACTTCATCCAGCTTTCTGGGAGTTTTTTTATTTACTACCTTTTTAGGAGTCAAAACATCACCTCAAGATTCACCTGGTCAGAAGGAAATTGTATAGGATTTTGATAAAACTTTCTATTAGTTGATGTTGGGGTTAAGTATATATATATGCTTATTATGGCCTCAAATGGATAGGTGAAACATCCCATGGAAGAAGACATCTGCTCGATAGAAATAGTAAAGGATAATAATACCCTAAAAGCCAAAGTTCAATTGGATAAAGGAAGGTATGAAGAATATCAAAATGAAAATATGGAGTATCTTCTAGAGATGATCTACGATGATATCCAGATGGAAGTTAGGGAAGATTATTGGTAATACTTAAATAAATACTATATTAATTATACCAAACATTTACTAACTGTAGAAAAATCTTAACTTTTTCTAGATAAGCAAAAATTACTTTATTTAATATGTTATTCCTCTATTTGTATTATCGATAAAGGGTGAAATAGATGCAGGAAAACAGAGTCGAATATTTCGCTTATGGTAGTAATTTGAATACCAGCCAAATGAAGGAGAGGGGAACTAAAGTATTTGGCAGTGAAAGAGCAAAACTGCCAGGCTGGAGACTTGCTTTCACTTACAACTCCTCTATTAGAAACGGTGGTGTTCTAGATATCATACCTGGGGAAAATGATGACCGAGTGGAAGGCGTTATTTATATTATCGATAAAGAAAGTTTAAAAAAATTGGATATTTATGAAGAAAGAGAAGTTCAAAATGGCTGTGAAGTAGGTGTATACAGGAGACAATTTTTACCAGTAGTGATAGGAAAAAAATGTAAAACAGTACTTACTTACGTTGTGAACCGTACACCCGAATATAAAAAGAAAATTCATTTTCCACCATCAGATGAGTATATGGATACGGTTGTAGAGGGTGCTAAAGATCACGGTTTGAATAAAGACTATGTAGATCTGTTAGAACAGATACGCACCTCCGATCAGGAAATTAAAAATTCCATTTAAAATCTACTCTTTTTGCACAATCTATTTATTCAGTTGATTAATAACATAATCTGTGAGGACCATGATCGATGATATTGATGAATTAAAAGAGATGGACAGTCAGGACATGTTAGGTACATTAAAAGAATTCCCTGAGCAGATAGAAAAAGTGGTCGAAGATATGGACATCAATCTACTTCCATTCCAACCTTATGAAATAGTTGTCACAGGGATGGGAGGTTCTGCCATAGTTGGCGATATCTTGAAGAGTTTTCTAGCAAACAGGATCACAATACCTATACATGTTAACAAAGATTACAATATTCCTTCTTTTGTTTCCGAAAACACATTGGTATTTGTTGTATCCTATTCAGGGAATACTGAAGAAACCCTAAGTGCAGCAAAGATAGCACTTAAAAAAGGAGCCAAGGTAATAGGTATCAGTTCTGACGGTGAGCTTGAAAAATTATGTGAGGAGAAAGGTGTGGTCTTCATTCGAGCCCCTACTGGTTATCATCCTAGAGCTGCTATAGCATTCATGTTCATACCTATTTTAAAGATCTTAACCGAGATGCTCATCTATGATTCAGATGTTGCTATCATAGATACTGTCGAAGAATTGAAGAAATTGAGGGACCGGATTAGGTGTGAAGTTCCGACTGAAAAAAATCCAGCTAAGACTATAGCTAGGAAGATCAAAGGTAAAATTCCAGTCATATATGGACATTCAATATACAATGCAGTTGCTAACAGATGGCACACACAGATCAATGAAAATGCAGAGGTCATGGCTTGGTACGGTGCTTTCCCAGAGATGAATCATAATGAGATAGTCGGTTGGAAAGGTGATGACAAATCAGATGAATTCATCCCTATACTTTTAAGACACAAAGATGAGAACGAGAGGATCGATCGTAGGATAGAGTTGACCAAGGAATTGGTCTTCGAAAAGAAATGTAGTGAAGTTATAGAACTCTATGCAGAAGGAGAGACCCAGCTTGCAAGAATACTTTATTTGATCTATTTCGGAGATTATATCAGCATCTATCTGGCACTGTTATATGGTCGAGATCCATCCCCAGTAAAAATAATCGATGAACTCAAAAAGAGATTGTAAAACTTATTTGAACATACCGTCTCCTACATGATGGAGACTCTTGACGACTTTACCCTCATCAGATTCGATCATGGTTAAACCATCAGTCATAGCTCTACCCACGGCTAATGGTTTTTTATGATTTACATCCCTTATCCAGACCAGATCACCTTCTTGGATGTTCTTATCGGCATCTACGATACCGGGTGCCATTATGTCCGCACCGTTGTAAACGAACCTTACAGCACCCATATCTACGGTAACGAAAGCACGATCAGCATCGGTTTTCAACAAACCGTCTATGGTTGGGAATACTTTTTCATCAAAAAAGGCGGCTACTGGTTTTTTCTTCATCAATAGTACTTTACCATCTGATGAATCTGCAATGTCAACCCGATCATCAAGATCGAAGGGTGAATCACCGAGGTACTCCACTAACCACTTTGAATACTCCTCTAACTTTTTTTTCTTTAAACGATGCTGATTCTTGTAAGCCATCACCGGTTAAATCAATACCGATATATTTATCCTTTGGGAACGAACAGTGATTATGTTCCTACACAATTAATACAATGATATGATATGTCAAACGTCAGACACACGCCAAAAACTATATAAATATAAAAAATACTTTCTTATAACACGAGAAATGTCTGACATTTCGTGATGGTGTATAGGATGGGATTTGTTGGAAGTATAAAGAATAGAAATTATGTCTTCGATGAACAGAAAGAGAAGGCTATACCCGACCTCGTTACTGCTCTTATAAACGAAGAATACGAGGTCGAAAATGTAACTTTGAGGAGTGATAAAAAAGAGATCAACCTAAAAAAACGTAGAAACAGAATCTCTGTACAATTCAACGACTATTCTAGAGAAGGTGATCCGAGAGAAACTTTTGAACGGACTATGGATATTTTAAAAAATAAATGACCTCCGATAGGAACATGTAAGGTATATCAAAATGCAATTTTCCTACCAAGTTAGCCCAGGCTCTTTGTCATACGATTGTCATACTTTAGTCGGACAATACATCCAACGAACTAATTAATAACATATCGAGATCGTATATTATCGAAAGTTAAAAACAACAATCAAATATTAGTATTAGAAACGTTCATGGAACCTGATTGAAGACTGAGAGACATGAAGATCGACGAATTGGACATCACTGAAGATGCA
>Ga0207421_10005123_pt1 | contig 14829 bp, 8 predicted proteins | sample SodLakKL_010_SED_4_FD_187542 | JGI IMG/M metagenome (GOLD analysis project Ga0207421, IMG submission 187542) | Alkaline sediment microbial communities from Lake Tanatar, Kulunda Steppe, Russia - 8KL_010_SED (SPAdes) (version 2) | ecosystem: Environmental > Aquatic > Non-marine Saline and...
GTACCGTTTTGCACTGAATTTCAGCACCCTTTTCTATGTGCTGGCGGGATTGTACTTCCTGAAAAAGGTATTGCTCCGTTTCTTCACCCCCGGTATTACGACTTTTACCCTGGTAGCCGTGGTAATGGGAACCAACCTGCTATATTACGCCACGCACGAAGCAGCCATGCCTCATGGATACAATTTTTCACTGATTGCCCTCTTTCTCTATCTGACCATTCGTTTTTATGACAGGCCCGGATCTGCCGGTCAGCTCATGTTGCTTGGATTCCTTGCAGGTTTTATTACCCTGATCCGTCCAACCAACATCATCGTCCTGCTCCTGTTTTTTCTATGGGGTGTTGACAGCATTTCCGCATTGCGCAAAAGGATCGGTTTTTTCTTGCAAAAACCATGGTTGGTCGGCATTATGGCCCTGTTTTTCATTCTGGCCTGGGTGCCGCAATTCATTTACTGGAAGCAGGTATCAGGCATGTTTTTTTATTTCACCTATGGTGAAGAAGGAGGGCGCTTTTTTTGGCATAACCCGCAGATTGCCAATATACTGATCAGTTACAAAAAAGGATGGTTTGTATATACCCCGCTGATGCTGTTTGCCTTTGCCGGAATTTTCCTTCTCCCCTGGCGCCTGAAAGGGCTTCCGGATGCATTGAGGGGAGCATTTCTCCCTATCCTGGTATTTAAACTACTAAATATCTACATCCTGTCGTCCTGGTGGGCATGGTGGTTCGGTGGCGGATTCGGCCTGCGGGCCTTCATCGACTCTTATGCCATCATGGCCCTCCCACTGGCAGCCGTCCTCACTCAGGCAGCCAATCTGCCGGTGAAGTGGCGCAACGCAGCCTTCGGGGTGTTTGTGCTGCTGATCCTGTTCAACAACTTTCAAATCCATCAGTACCGGCGGGGAGCAATCCATTATTGGTGGATGAACAAAGAGGCCTATTGGGAAACCTTCCTGAGAAGGAGGCCAACCGAAAGATACTGGGACCTGATCACCATTCCTGATTACGACAAGGCCCGAGAGGGGATTTATGTGGCCATTGATCCGGAGGAGAGCCGGGCGGATGAAGCCGCCGGGACAGAAAGCCCCACAAACGGAGTTATCGATCCTGAGAAAGGCCGCATGGATGAAACCACCGGAACGAAAAGCCCCACAAGCGAAACCATGGATAAAGAGGCAACGGATACCATCAGCCGCGAAAAACGGCAGCAGCCCGATAGCCTTTCTGTGGTAAGGCGCGACGAATACGGGCCGGAAGAAAGGGAGCAACGTATCAGCGAAATCGAACAACGTTTGCGTGATGATCCGGAAATGGCGGAATTTATCCGTGAAAAAGCCCGGAAAGCAAACGTGCCGGAGGATACAATGTTCCGGCGTGATGCATTATGGTTTTACGAAAGAGGAGAATACTGATGCTAAGAGGAAAAACCGTGGCGGTGGTCGTACCCGCCTACAATGAAGCCACCCAGCTTGAGCAGGTCATTCAGGGTATGCCGGATTTTGTGGATCGCATTGTGGTGGTCAACGACTGTTCGGACGACCAGACCGAGGAGGTTGTGATGTCGCAAATGGGAAAATTTGAGGGAGCACCCATCCCGGCGGCAGAATCAGTCAGTAATGAAATCTACAGAAAGGCTGACCGGATCCAGGCTCAACTGAATGAGGAGGAGAACCAGTGGTTTGTTCCAGCCGAAATTGTTTGGACCGAAGCCACTGAAAAAATCGTGCTGATCAACCTGAAGCGAAACGGGGGCGTTGGTGCGGCAATTGCAAGGGGATATAAGTGGGCCAAGGACAACAGGATTGACTGCACGGCCGTTATGGCGGGCGATGGACAAATGGATCCGTCGGAACTGGAAAAAATTTGCATGCCGGTAGTTGCAGAAGAGATTGACTATGTGAAAGGAAACCGGCTTTCCCACAAAAGTGCCCCGTTTCTCATCCCCAAAAAACGGCTGCTTGGCAACGCCATTCTCACGATCCTCACCAAACTGGCTTCAGGATACTGGTCAGTATCCGATACCCAGACCGGCTATACCGCCATTTCCCTGAAGGCACTGGAGGCCATCAAACTTTATGACATTTACCCGCGATACGGCATGCCCAACGATATGCTGGTGAAACTGAATATTGCTTCCTGCACCATCAAAGAGGTAGATATCAGGCCGGTATATGGTATTGGAGAAAAATCCAAGCTTAAAATCAGCAAGGTGATACTGCCAATTGCAGGTTTGCTCGTCCGGTCCTTTTTCAGGCGGTTGTGGTCCAAATACCTTTTCAGGGACTTCCATCCGCTGTTCATCCTGTATCACTTCGCCTTCCTGTTACTGGTTTTATCAATTCCCTATGGGATCAAAATGATCAGCCTGGCCCTGCAGGGCATCGATGTAAACCCCCTGACTGCACTGGCTTTTATGTTTTTATTTATCAGCGGATTCCAGTCACTGCTATTTGCCATGTGGATGGACATGCAGCACAACGACCGGCTGTACAGGGATTAAGCCGCAAAAGGGTTGCCGGTCATTTTGCAGGCTCCGCCTCTTTGGCCGGCTTAAGCCCCAGGGATCTGATGGTGCTGCCTCCGGGTTATTTTGCAGGTTCCGCCTCTTTGGCCGGCTTAAGCCCCAGGGATCTGATGGTGCTGCCTCCGGGTTATTTTGCAGGTTCCGCCCTGTTGCCCGGCTCTACCCTCTGAAACACACCCACCTTATAGGTTGTATCCAAAACCTTGAAAGAAACTTCGGGCTCAAATATCTGAATGGTTTCAAAATATGGACTCTCCTTGAGTTGTTCAAGTTCCAGGTGGTGGAGGGGTGAAAAGAGCCCATCCCAGATGACAATTTCACCGGGCCTGATATTGTAATGGGGTTCTCCGGCCCGGTAAACAAAAGGTCTTGACTGCGATTCATCATAAGGATTCAGATCCAGGAAATAAAAAAATGCAGGATCATAATAATAGATCTTGTGCCTGTCAAGCCCTTCATGTTCCATAAAATCAGTGGCCTCTTTCATGACCTTATTCATTCCGTCCAGCTTGTGAGGGATCTGATGCCTGCTGAATGGCTCACTCACCACCGTCAGCAAAAGAAAAACCGAAAACAGCAGTGTAAGCAAACCACCATGACGTTGTACCCTGAACAACCCGATGATGTCATTGTAACCTCTTAGGGCAAGCACAGCTCCCAGGGGCACAATCGATACCATATAGCGGTGAAGACCCAGCGACCGGCCGATACCTGTATACCACATCGTTACGTGAGCCAAAAAGTATATCGCAAACGGGAGCAATATGAGCAGGAATGCATTGACGGACGCCTCAGATCGCCGCAACAGCACCTCACGTGTAATCATTACCATACCTGATAAGACCAAAAGGGATATCAGCCAGCCAAACATTTTCGGTGCCCTCACAAAGAAATAAGACAACGACCCCGTTCCATAAGCCTCTTCCGCTCCACGGTAAGGCATCTGATTGACCAGCCAGAACAGGTCATTGAAGTGAAAATAACCGATGATGCTGTAAATGACGGATCCGGTGAGCAACCAGGGGATGGCCCGGTATTGCTTTACGACCAGAAAAAACAGGCCGAAAACCGGGATGATGATAATCCCTTCGGTACGGACAAGGGGAGAGAAAGAGATGAGCACAGCGGCCCAGAGGTATTTTTTGTCAAGACACAAATAAGCCGTGGCGATCACAAACAGACCGAACAACACCTCAACCTGGCCGGAAATGATGAAAAAAGTATATACCGGTGCAAAGAAGAGCAGGAAAGGAAGCAACAATCGGTTGGGGTAACCCAGCCTCCGGGCCGAAAGCCATGCAAACCAGCCACTGCCCAGCCCGGCCAGCAAGTTGAACACCGAAACACCCTCATGTCCGAATTGGGCAAAAGGACTTGAGAGCAATGTAAACACCGGTTTCCCCCAATGATGAAGCAAAAATTCGGGATACAGCCAGGAGTAACGGGAAAACTTATAATGTGTCAGACTGTCTGCATCCCCGATATAGCCTTCCGAGGCCAGCAGCACCCACATAAAGAACATAAACAGCCCGCCAAGCATGGCCAGCATACCGGTGGACTCATTGTTTTTCAGCCGTTGGAGGAGCCTTCCCGGGGCTGTCCCCCTCAAGCCTGGGGTAGACCCACCCCCCCCCGGCCGGTTGGCCGGTTGCTGGGTGGCCGATTGCTGGTTAGTCGGTTGTTGGTTAGTCGGAGGCTTCGCCTCCTCCGGTTGACGGGTGCTTCGCACCCCTGGTTGTTGGTTGGCCGGCTGTTGGTTCTCACGGGCAGAGAGCACTGGCGATAGCCCATGAACCGTGGCCGAAGCCACGCGGTTGTTGGTTGTTTGGTTGTTATTTCTCATAGTAACATACGATCCACCAGTCTCATGTGACCCACCAGTCTCATGTGACCCCTTCGGGGTCAGGGAGGCAGGTACCTGCCCCTGGTGTTAGTAACGTTTGACCCCGTTGGGGTCAGAAGTTTGTTCGTGCCTGTGGTTAGTAACATGTGACCCCTTCGGGGTCATAAAACAGGTGGCTGTCTCCTGTGGTTAGTAATATGTGATCCCTTCGGGATCTAACCTCTACCTTCGAACCTCCACATTCGAACCTCTACCTTCAAACCACCACATTCTAACCTCTACCTTCGAACCTCCACCTTCCACCCTCTACCTTCTACCTTCAAACCTCCACTTTCCACCTTCCACCCTCTCCCATCTAACCTCTTCCTTCCAACTTCGAGTTTCTCCTACTTATCCCACAAGTTATACTTTAATATACACCACAACGCCCGCCATCCGTCTTTCCAGCCGATCTTTTTGCCGTCTGCATAGCTCCTGCCGTAGTAGGAAATCCCCACTTCGCAGATCCGTACTTCGGAAATCCGGGAAATTTTAGCCGTCACCTCCGGTTCAAATCCAAATCGCTTCTCCTTCAGGGTCAGCCCCTTCACCAGATCGGCACGGAACAATTTATAGCAGGTTTCCATGTCGGTCAGATTCAGGTTTGTGAACATATTGGAAAAGAATGTAAGCAGCTTGTTGCCCGCGGTATGCCAGAAAAACATCACACGCCTGGGATAAGCCCCGGTAAACCGTGAACCATATACCACATCGGCATTCCCTTCCCTGACAGGTCCAAGCAAACGGGCGTATTCCCGCGGATCATACTCAAGATCTGCATCCTGGATAACAAGGAAATCACCCGTTGCCTCACGGATGCCCCGGTGCAGGGCCGCACCCTTCCCCATGTTTCCGGGCTGATGGTACAAACGAATCAGCGCCTCCGGATTGTCTTTCATGAAACCGTCCACCACCTCAGCAGTATCGTCAATACTGGCATCATTGACAATGACGAGTTCTTTCCGGTACCCCTCCAGCGGCGCTTCCAGCACACGCTCAAGCAGCCCCCGGATGGTGGCAGATTCGTTGTACGCAGGAATTATTACTGAAAGAGTTTGCATGCGGCCGATTTTCTTACCAAAGCTGATACACACTTGCCGAATTGGCGGGTATGTCCCAGCTGTCAAATCCATTTCGTTCTCTTCCGGAAAAAACCTCCTCTGCTCCGGAATAGCCACCCCAGCCCTCTTCAAACCTTTCAAGATCAAGCTGATACTCTGAATCATTATTATTCAGAACCACCATGATGGTATCCACCTCATCATACCGGAAATACACATACACATTGTCTTCGGGCACAAAATGAAGCAGCCACCCGTAATGCAGCACAGGGTTATCCTTCCTGAACTCACCCAGCGCAGTGATATGATCCACAATGCGGTTCTGATCAGGGTTGCGCCCTTCGCGGGTAAATTTATTCACCGGGTCATCGGGCCATCCGCCGGGGAAATCAGTTCGCATTTCTCCATGGCCATCATGCTCCCAGGCCGACTTCAGCAGCTCCGTACCGGTATATACCTGCGGGATTCCCCTGGTGGTGTAGATGAAAGTCAGGGCCATCTCCAGTTTGTCAATATCCTCATCCACACGGGTAAAAAAGCGGTCGGTGTCGTGGTTGCTGCCGAATACCACCAGGTTGTAAGGATCAAAATAAAGAAAGTCCTGGGCAAGGCTGTTATACAGGCGCATCATTCCGGAATCCCAGCCCTGCTCTTCATTGAAGGCCTGACCAATGGCATCATACAGTGAAAAATCGAACAGGGAAGGAAAGTTTGAGTCATAGCCGTCATGGTTGTCGACCCCGCCCTGGTAGTAACTCGAGATGGCCGGCACACCTGACCAGGCCTCTCCGATGATGTTAAAATAGGGATATTCATTCAGCACGTACTGCGCCCAGTCTGACATGAAAAAGCGATCAGCATAAGGCTGGGTATCCATCCTGATGCCGTGAATCCCTGCATATTCGATCCACCAGACGCTGTTTTGTTTCAGGTAACGCGCCAGCAACCGGTTTCGCTGGTTCAGGTCAGGCATGTTGGTATCAAACCAGCCGTCAACCATCCGTTCATAGTCGTACCGGGATGCGTGCGGATCCACAATGGTGGTCATCCGGTAAGTGGTACGGGTAAACTCATCCCACTGATTCAGCCAGTCGGGCGAGGGCAGGTCATCCATCCACCAGTGATGATGACCGCAATGGTTCAGGATGATATCCTTAACGGTTTTGATCCCCTTTGCCTCCGCTTCCATGACCATATTCCGGTAATCTTCATTGGATCCGTACCGGGGGTCGACCATGTAATAATCGGTGGTTGCATACCCGTGGTAGCTGTATCTTGGCTGGTCGTTTTCCAGTACCGGATTCAGCCACATGGCAGTAAATCCCATCCCGGCAATATAATCCAGATTGTTGACAATTCCGGGGATGTCACCTCCATGGCGTCCGTCCGGGTCACTCCGGTCTGCCTGTTCCAGCATGCCGGGCTGGTCATCCAGTGAAGGGTCACCACTGGCAAAGCGGTCCGGCATCAACAGGTACATCGCATCCGATGCATTCACCCCTTCACGGTAACGGGCATCCTGCTCACGTTCCCTCAACTCGTAATCATAAGTAAACACTGTCTCACCTTCCCTGATGAAACGCACAGGCATGGTACCCGGCAAGGCATCGGTAATATCCAGGTAAATAAACAGGTAATTGGGGCTCTCCACGGCCACCACCTCACTGATGTTTACTCCCGGGTAATCAATTTCCACCCTGGTAGCCCCGATTTGATCCGCATGGACCATAATCTGCAATTCAGTGTGTTCCATTTCCGTCCACCAGAACGGGGGTTCCACCCGCTCCGGAGCCTCCTCTGCCTGCATGGGCAAAGAGGAACCCGTGAACACCAGCAGCCAGCACAAAGCAATCAGTAATGTCTTCTTTTTCATTGTTTCTTTTTTTTGGGGGATGCGAAAGAGCGCTTAAGCCTCAACCAGTGAACGCGCTTCATCCAGCACCTTATCAATTTTATTTCCTTTAAGCCCCAGGGTATTCAGTATTCCCGGCTTCTCAAGCAGCTGCCTGCAGAGAACAATCTCCTTTTCAAGCAACCCCTGTTTCTGTTTGCGGTTCAGCAAGGTAAGCACCGTAACCGGGAAAAGGCCGGTTTGTTCCACCATATCTTTCAGGCTTTCCTTTTTCGGGTAATCCCAGCTCACCATCCGCAGCCCGACGCATCTTCCATAATCCATGGCGTCACTGGTGAATCTCGTATTGGTGACCACCCAGCCGTGAAAACTACGCTTTTCCAGACCGGGGGTGGATTTCCAGCGCTTTTCAATGTCCTGAAAGCGGGCATGAATATACAGTGGGATCTTTACGTTGCACTGTTTTCCCTGACTGTTGTAGTATTTGCATTCCACCATAAACTGCTGGTGATTATTTTGGGCCACCACATCCACTTCATGTTCCACGCATTGGCCCCTCACCTGCTTGCCCACCTCCACGGTATATCCCATATGTTCAATTACTGCGCCCACGAATTGCTCAAAGGGATAACCCGACGGGCCCAGTTCCATGATTGCTTTTTTCAGGCTGTAGCGGGCAGCTGAGGATCGCTGAAACTTCCTGAGCAGCTGGAAAGCCCGTCGGTAAATTTCCCGGGTGGTGATCCCGTCCTCAAGGTAAGTTGCAAGTGAATTTTCCACCTTTTCGGTCAGCTGGGGAGAGGCTCCGGAACGCCGGAGTGAGGCACGCAGTTTCTCAGGGTCAAAGACTTCCTTGTCGCCGGAGTATTTTTCAACCAGAATCTTTTCACGCATACCCGTCAATTTAGGCGCTAAATATACTAAGAAAATGTAACTTTATTTTCAAAACCGGGACATGCAGAATTTTCACGTTTACAAATCATCGGCCGGGAGTGGTAAAACCTACACGCTGGTCAGGGAGTACCTCAAGATCGTTTTATATAACCCCGGAGCTGTCCGCCACATTCTTGCCATCACCTTCACAAATGCCGCTGCTGCGGAGATGAAGGAAAGGATCATTGAAGGTCTGGGCCTTGTGGCAGCGCTGGGGGATCCGGGCAAGGCCTCGCACCCCGGCAATGCACCGGACCCCGCCAGGACAGCAGACCCGGCCAGCGCAGACAAAACCGCCAATGACCCCGACAAGGCCTCGCACCCCGGCAATTCAAAAGACCCGGCCAGGGCAGGTAATGCAGCCAATAGCCCGGACAAGGCAGCAGACACGGCCAGAGAAACCGCCCGGAAAAAAGGTCGGGCTCTGCTTGAACAGATCATGTCAGACAGGGAAGCAGAAGGTGAAGCCCCGCTTCAGGAATGGCAACTGATTCACAATGCACAGCTTGTCCTGAAAAAAATCCTTCATCAATACAGCGACTTTTCGGTAAGCACCATCGACAGTTTCGTTCACCGGGTTATACGGACATTTGCCTTCGACCTGCGCATCCCCCTTCACTTTGAAGTATCTCTTGATGCCGATACCTTGCTCAAACAAGCCGTGGAGCTGTTGATCAATCAAGCCGGCCGGGAAAAAAAGCTGACCGACCTGCTTGTCAGCTATATCATCAGCCAGGCCGACGACGAAAAAGATGTCCGCATTGAACAGCAGATCACCCGGCTGGCCAAAACCCTCACTGACGAAGAAAGCAGCAAATTCATTGAACAGCTGAAGGAGGTAGAAATGCAGGATTTTCAGCAGCTGGCCGGAAAACTTAAAGGAAAGGTCAAGGCATTTGAGGATGAGGTGTCCAGGTTGGCCGGCGATGCCCTGGAGTTGATTCACAGGAATGGAATCCCCCCGGAAGCTTTCTACCGAGGCAAAAGTGGGATATACAATTATTTTTTGCATCTATCCCGGGGTCATATCAGGGATAAGATCAAACCCAACAGCTACGTAAAAAAGACCATCGAAGAAGACAAATGGGTGTCAGGCAAATGTACCTCAACCCAGGAAGACAGCATCCAGGCCATCAGGAATGAGCTGGTCCGGAGTTTTGCATGCATTCGGTCACTGGCAGAAAAGAACCTGGAAACTTATCTGAACAGGAAGGCCGTTTTACGTTCCATATTTCCCCTTGCCGTACTCAACGAAGTGGAAAAAATGCTGGAAGATATTAAAAACGAGCATATTATACTCCATATCTCCGATTTCAACAAGCGGATTGCATCCATTATAACGGAACAACCTGTGCCTTTTATCTATGAGCGTCTTGGCGAACGTTACCGCCATTATATGATCGACGAGTTTCAGGACACCTCCATGCTGCAGTGGCAGAACCTGCTCCCGCTGGTAGAGAATTCTTTGTCTGCCGGTCATTTGAGCCTTATTGTGGGTGACGGCAAACAGGCCATTTACCGTTTCCGAAACGGGGATGTGGAACAGTTCGCCAACCTGCCTGCACTCACCGGGGAGCTCAGAAAAATTGCCCAGCCTGAATGGGAGGTCACCCTGAAAAATAACTACCGGAAAATCTCACTTGACACCAACTGGCGCTCAGCACAGGAGATCATCAATTTCAACAATGAATTCTTCAGGTTTGCACGCCAACAGCTGCCCGAAGAAATGCAGGGCATCTACAAGGAGGTTACACAAAAGGCCCGGCCCGACAAAGAAGTGGGTTATGTGGACATTCGATTTCTGGAGGGGCGCAATAAAGAAGAATTAAATGAAAACACCCTCCAAATAATACCGGATATCATTAAAAAGTGCAAGGATGCCGGCCATTCCCTTCAGGACATCACCATTCTCTGCCGGGCCAACGAAGAAGCCAGAATGGTTGCAAAAATGCTGCTGACCGAGAACATTCCTGTGATCTCACCCGACTCCCTGCTTCTGAGCTATAGCCCGGAGGTAAATTTTTTCCTTTCGGTTATCACCCTGCTTGACAACCCCTCCAATCCGGTGGCAGCAGCCGAAATGATCACCTTTCTGCACCAGAGGGGTCAAATCACCTCGCCCCCTGACCTGCATAAATCCCTGGAGGAAGCTGGCCTTACCGGACAAAAGGCAAAAAGCGGGTCCTCTTTGCTGCCCGGCCTTGAAAAACTCATGCATGCCAATGGCATCGACTTTTCTTTCCGTGTTTTCGAACACCAGAACATTTACGACACCTGCGAGACCATCCTTCGCCATTTTTTTACCGCAGATGCTGCACCCAACCCTTTTGTGGCCTATTTCACGGATGCCGTTTATGATTTCTCAGAAAAGCATATGCTGTCTTATGCCGATTTCCTTGAATGGTGGGAGGAAAATCAGCAAAATTACTCCATTGTCATCCCTGAAGGTACGGAAGCCATTCGTGTGATGACTGTCCACAAATCCAAGGGACTGCAGTTCCCCGTAGTCATTCACCCTTTTGCCGTCCAGAAACCCGACAAACCGACCCGGAAAGGTTTCTGGACAACGGGAGAATCCGCAAACGTACCAGAGCTGCCGGCAGCATGGCTGGAGATGAGCAAATCCACCCTGGCTGGCACGCCTTTTGAAAAAGACTATAATCAGGAACAGGAAAAAACCTTCCTGGATATGCTCAATGCCACCTACGTGGCCTTTACCCGTCCTTCCGAAAAACTATTCATTTTATCCGGAAAGGAGGCCAACAATTACAAGCCCCGTACAATCAACGGCATGCTGCATAACTTTTTAGTCAGCAAAGGATTGTGGGATGACTCCGAAATCGGTTATCGCTTTGGAAGCTTTGATTCGTCTACCACGAAAACTGCTCCGGACAGGCCGGAAACAGATTATTTCCGCCACCTCATGTCGGAACAATGGACCAGGGCCCTGCGGATCCGTTCGCATCAGAAAGAAAGAAGCAGTCTGCTGGATGGCACTGATCCGCTGGAACGGGGAAACCTCCTGCATCGCGCAATGGAGATGATAGACAGCCATAATGACGTGGGCGAAGTGCTCAGGCAAATGGTTGCCAATGGGGAAATAGACCATAACAAACAGACCGAATGGGGAAAAAAAATTGGCCACATTTTATCCGATCCTGTTGTGGCACCCTGTTTTGCCCCTGGCGTAAAAGCAAGAAAAGAAGCGGGTTTGTTCGATGAAAACGGAACGTTTTACCGGCCCGACAGGGTGGTGTTCATGGACAACGAGACCATCATTCTGGATTACAAAACCGGGAAGGCCTACCAGAAGCACCGGGAACAAATGGAAGGCTACGCAGGCATCCTCCGTTCAATGGGCTACCCGGAAGTAAAAAAACTACTGATCTACCTGGACAAAGGAGTTGCAGAAACAGTCTGAATAAAAACTGACCCTCCAGCAATGTTTTTACCGGGAAAGCAGAGGATGATTTGAAGATTTATTCGTATTTTGACTCCTGAATAATTAAATTACCAGCCCCATGCCCACCACAGAAATCATCCGGCAATTTGATCCCGTTAAGGATAACCTGCTGAACATCCTGCATGCCCTGCAAAACAACCATCCGCATAATTACCTGACCGAAGAGGCCCTTGAGGAAACAGCCCGTTACCTGAAGCTTACCAAAGCTGCGGTATTCGGGGTAGCCGGGTATTACTCCATGTTCAGCCTGAGGCCCCGGGGCCGGTTTATTGTCCGCGTATGTATATCACCCGTTTGTGAGGTCATGAAGATCCATGCCCTTTTCCCGGTTATCGAAAAGGAGCTTGGGATCAAAGCGGGGGAGACCACAAAAAACGGGCTGTTCACCCTGGAGACTGCAGAATGTCTCGGCCAGTGCCAGGAAGCCCCGTCTATGATGATCAACGACAAGGTGTACAACAATCTCAGCGGGGAAAAAATCCGGGAGATTCTTTCCGAAATCCGGTCACAAAACAGCTAAGAAGCCATGATACAGGAAACCAGAATTGTGTTGAAAAACGCCGGAAAGATTGACCCGGAAAACATTGAGGACTACCTGAAAGCGGGAGGTTATGAAGGGCTGCGCAAGGCTCTTTCCATGGAGCCTGCGGAGGTCATTGACGAGCTGCTGGAAGCCGGATTGCGCGGCCGTGGCGGTGCAGGGTTTTCCACCGGCATGAAACAACGTTTTACCAGTGAAACCTGCCTGCGCTGCCCGCAGCGATATGTTGTGGTAAACGCCGACGAAGGGGAGCCCGGCACCTTTAAAGACAGGGTGATCATGGAGCAGGATCCCCACCTTTTCCTGGAGGGAACCATCATTGCCGCATGGGCCATCCAGGCCACCAAAGGTTATATTTACCTTCGCGGGGAATATGCCGATTCCATCAAAAAGACAAAAAAGGCCATTGAAGATGCCTATGACAAGGGACACCTGGGCAAGCACATCATGGGAACTGAATTCAGCTTTGATGTGGAGATCAGGCTGGGCGCCGGCTCCTATCTCTGTGGCGAAGAGCTGACCATGCTGGAATCTCTGGAAGGAAAAAGGGGAACTCCCCGTATTAAACCTCCATTTCCGGCCGAAAAGGGTTTGTTCGGTATGCCGACCCTGGTCAATAACGTCGAAACCCTGGCCAATGCCCCGCTGATCCTGAGCCGGGGAAAAGCCTGGTACCAGAGCATCGGCACGGAGCGATCGCACGGAACGAAAATATTTACCATCAGCGGACAGGTCAACAAACCGGGTTGTTATGAACTTCCCATGGGGGCAACCCTCGAACAGCTCATTGAGCTTGCCGGCGGAATGCGCAACGGACAACCCTTCAAAGCTGCCCTGCTTGGAGGCGCTGCCGGCACTTTTGCAGACAGCAGCATGCTGAAAGAGCGAATGACCTATGACAATTTAAAGGAAAAGGGAGCCACCCTGGGTTCCGGTGCCGTGATTGTTTTGGCAGAGGAAGATTCGGTAGAAAAGATCCTGCATAACTGCCTGCGTTTTTTCCGCCACGAATCCTGCGGCAAATGTGTGCCATGCCGTACCGGCACAACCATGCTGGTAAAAAGATCTGAACAACTTTTGAAGGGAGATGCCGACTCCAAAGCACTGGTCAGGCAAATGCTTCATGAGTCGGAACTAATGGCGGCAACTTCACTCTGCCCGCTGGGCCAATCGCCCATCCTCCCGATCAAGTCAGCCGCCCGTTATTTTCTGGAACACTAAACACCATCCCATGTCTGAACAAATTCGCATAACCATCGATCAAAAAACCATCATGGCCAACAAAGGGGCCAACCTGCTGCAGGTCGCCAAAGACAATGGCATCCGGATCCCTCATTTGTGTTACCATCGCAAACTATCTCCCACAGGAGCCTGCCGCCTTTGCATTGTAAAGATCAGCGGTCAGCGGGGCATGATTGCCTCTTGCGGGGTAACGGTGACAGACGGCATGGAAGTCACCGCTTTTGACGATGAGCTTGAAGGGGCACGAAAATACCTGCTGGATTACCTGCTTGCCGAACACAACGAAGATTATGATGGCTCTTATGGGGATGAGTTCCGTGAATTATGCCGGCACTACGGAATGGATCAGAAAGAGAACCGCACGTTCACTTCCATCTGGAAAGAAATGGATTACCCCACCGACGACTCTTCCCCGGTGCTGACCTATGACGCCACCAAATGCATCCGCTGTTTCAGATGTATTAAAGGATGTGACGAGGTACAGGGAAAAAATGTACTTTCTTTTACCAATCGTGGCATCAGCAGCTATATCATCGGAGGGTTTGACAAATGGGGTGAAAGTGAGTGCGATGGTTGCGGCGAGTGCATACAACTTTGCCCCACCGGTGCGATCGTTGAAAAACCGCATCGTGAAGAGATAAGGCTTGACCAGACACCCAGCAAGGTTCAGACCACCTGCCCGTATTGCGGTGTGGGATGCCAGCTGGAGCTGATTGTGCAGAATGGACGCATTCTCAGAAGCAACGGGGTGGAAGGAGTCAGCCCCAACGACGGCCGGCTTTGCGTCAAGGGGCGTTTCGGGTACGATTATGTGCAGCATCCGGATCGCCTTACCAAACCGCTGATAAAGAAGAACGGTCAATTTGTGGAAGCCGGATGGGATGAGGCCCTGGATCTGGTGGCGCGGAAATTCTCAGAGATCAAAGAAAAATATGGGCATCAGTCCCTGGCCGGTTACGCCTCGGCAAAGGCCACCAATGAAGACAATTACCTCTTTATGAAGTTGGTGCGGATGGTCTTTGAAAACAACAATGTTGATTATTGCACCCGTCTTTGTCATGCATCCACGGTTACGGCCATGCTCCGCTCACTGGGCGACGGGGCGGGAAGCAACTCCATTGAAGACTATGAAGAGAGCGACTGCATCATCGTAACCGGTAACAATATGATCGAGACCCACCCTGTTACGGCAACATTTGTCAAGTACGCAGCCCAGCGCAGAGGGGGTAAGATCATCATCATAGACCCCAAATGGACCCCGCTGGCAGAACACGCGCATATCTGGATGCAGCCAAAACTGGGCACCGATGTGGCATTGCTGAACGGGAT
>Ga0207421_10005124_pt1 | contig 14829 bp, 14 predicted proteins | sample SodLakKL_010_SED_4_FD_187542 | JGI IMG/M metagenome (GOLD analysis project Ga0207421, IMG submission 187542) | Alkaline sediment microbial communities from Lake Tanatar, Kulunda Steppe, Russia - 8KL_010_SED (SPAdes) (version 2) | ecosystem: Environmental > Aquatic > Non-marine Saline and...
GCATGCATTAATTGCTATTCCAGAAAAAACCTACGCGGTTTATAAAAAAGACCTGGAAAAGGGAATAAATCAATTCCGCTGGTTTGAGTATGCCCTTAGTTCATCAATTATGATCGTATTAATAGCTACCTTGTTTGGCATCTATGATATAGTGTCTTTGATCTTAATATTCCTTATTAACGCTTCTATGAACTTTTTTGGTTTAGTTATGGAACAGCTCAATTCCGGTAAAGAAAAGAAAAATATTATATGGGGGCCATTTGTTTGGGGAAGCATCGCAGGTATTGCTCCCTGGATCGCTATCTTAACTTATATGTTTGGTACAGGCAATTTCGACATGGTTCCCTGGTTTGTCTGGGCAATTGTAGGCACTTATTTTGTAGCATTTAATACTTTTCCAGTTAATATGGTTTTACAGTATGCAGGTACAGGCAGATGGAAAAATTATTTATACGGTGAGCGCGTTTATATTATTCTAAGCCTGGTAGCAAAAACAGTTTTGGCCTGGCTGGTGCTATTTGGTGCCATGCAGCCATAGTATGCTGTTTTGTTTGTTCTAATTTTCCAGAGCCCCATGATCAGGTGAAAAACCCATTATATTAACATAACTATTTATTAAATTTAATAGTTCCTTCTTACCTGCTGCATGAGCCTTTTGTGCAGCCTTTCTTTATTGTCTATAATATATTATGTTAACATAAAGCGAAGCTGCCCTGGGTCATTTACAGTTCCAACCACTCTCCATATGACAAGGAGGAATGTTATTGATAAAGGCAGCAGGTAAAGGAATAGTGACACTTTCTACTTTTATTTTAGTAGTAGCAGGTCAGGGAAATGCAGAAGCTGCTTCAGAACACACTGTCTCACCGGGGGAAACCCTGTGGAAGATTTCACAGCAATACCAGGTTAGCTTAGAAGAAATAGTAGACAAAAACCAGCTGGACAACCCTGATTTAATTATCAGTGGGCAAAAACTTATTATCCCCGGCACTGAAGAAAAATCCGCAAAAGAGCACAAGGTAGAAACAGGTGAAACCCTCTGGGCTATATCCGGACAATACACCGCTTCTCTTACGGATATTTATTTTGCTAATGAACTGGGGCATCCTGCTGAAATTTCCCCAGGGGAAATAATAACCATTCCAGATGAAGAGCACCCTCGAGGATTGACCTGGAGCGAACTGGATCTCTTCGCCAGGCTGGTTTACTCCGAAGCAACCGGTGAACCCTATGAAGGACAAGTAGCCGTTGCTGCATCGGTGCTCAACCGTGTGGACAGCAGCCGTTACCCCGGCACCCTCAGCGAAGTAATTTACCAGGTGGTAGGAGGGCATTATCAGTATGCCCCTGTCAGGGACGGCAGGATCGGATTGACTCCTGACGCTGCCGCTTTTCAGGCCGCTAGAGACGCAGTAAACGGTTGGGACCCCTCTAATGGAGCTACCGGATTTTATAATCCCGCCAAGACCTCCAACCAGTGGGTAAGACAACAGCCCGTGGCCACCACCATTGCCAATCACGTATTCTTTCACTAATTATTTTTAGGTCAGCTTCGCTGTTATATCTGCAAAACGATATTTTAGTCCTTAGATCTCTTAAAAAGGTCTCTATTAAATAGAGACCTTTTTAAGCCATATTATAACTGCCCAGCAGGGACAAAATGGGAAGACGATAGACCTGTCCCCAAGGTGCTTAACATAAATAATCTTGCGCTGTAGATTTGACAGTACTTTGGCAGTACCCGCCACAACAGCAGGAGCGCAATAAAAAGCGGATAACCCCGTAAAGCACTGTATATGGGTTATCCGCCTGATCAAAACTGGAGCCGGCAAGGAGATTTGAACTCCTAACCTGCGGATTACGATTCCGCTGCTCTGCCAGTTGAGCTATGCCGGCTTGGCCCGCCAGCCAAGCGCCACAGTAAATTATAGCAGTTTCTCAACTTTCCTGCAACTGTGATCTGTATCAAGGCCAATCATGTTTAGTGCTCTTTTTAGCTCATGCTCGAATCTATTCTTTGCAACCATAAAGGCCTAATGTATTCAAGAAAATGATACGGTTAATCGCACACAGGCGCCCGGAAAGTTCTTCATTCCTTTACATCCTGTATTCATTATTCCACTTTTAAAAATTTCGGCCCATATACAAAGACTGTTCCTTCTTCGTTATCGGGAATGTCTAATCCACGGTAAATTTCCACCCGGACATGCGTTGCCTCTTCAGGGGCCTCGCCGGAGAGCTCCTGCTCTGACCATTCTTCAGTCGGTTCAAAACTCATTTGATCATCACCCACATAATTTTCTGAATCTGCAGTGTCGCTATCATACCAGGTCAACTGAATCATATCGCTTATTCTATCTTCTTCTTTGGCTTACTTAAGCAGCGTACCTCAAATACTTAACGCAGTCATCTAATTTGGTTAACTTTCTTCATGATCTTCATCGCTATTGGAAATCAGGTCTTCATAGTTAATAGTAAATTCTATCAGACCAGGAGCCATAAATATGGGAGCTTCTACCCTCAAAGCCAGGGCTATGGCATCGCTGGGACGTGAGTCGATACTTATAGTTTCCCAGTTATAAGATAATTGTATTTCCGCATAATAAGTATCTTCCCGTATATCGGTTACAATTATTTTTTTCACTGTTCCTCCCAGCGCTTCACAAAAAGATACCAGCAGGTCGTGAGTTAAAGGACGGGGCGCAGCTTTTCCTTCCAGAGAAAGGGCAATGGATTGAGCCTCAAAGGCTCCTATGACTATAGGCAACACGTTTCTTTCTTCCTCATCGGTCAACAGCAGGGAAAAACCACCTTGCTGGCTCATGGCCACAGTTTTTACTTTTAACTTTATCATGCCGCTCATAATCTACCCTTCCTTTCACTCGGAAATAATTTCCGGTAACTATTGTATTTATATAAGGATCTTAAATACTATATGCCAAGGCATAAATTGATAATCAAGGTAACTCATTCGTCTTCCTTTACTGGAGCTTCTTTTTGCACCTCTACTAAAGGGAGTCTGCACAGTTGAATCTCTCCCCAGGCGGCTATCCGGTCACTACAAATAGCCACTACTCCGGTTATGTCCTCCAATTTTTTGCCCCGGTTAACAGCTTCTTGCAAATCAAGCTTATCCTGCACTAGATTTGCCAGGGAAGTAGCTGCTGCATCTGCCAGGGCCACCCTAGGGGAAAGAGCTATCACTGCATCGGCTTTTCCCTGGCTGTAGGAATGTCCCACGGTACCCGATGAGGTACAAATGCCCAGTGGAGTTTGACCGGGCTGAATTTCCAGGCCAATCTTACCACTTAGCGGTGAACTCCCTGCATATATGCCAATACGGCGAGGTTGACCGGTTGACATGAATATATCGCCACCGTTTTCTACAATTACTTCTTTTACTCCCTGGTTAAGGAGGTATTTCCCGGCTATTGCCGCAAAGGTTCCTGCTACAGCAGCCATAGGACCTACACCGACCCGGTTACCCGCCTGTAGCATTTCCCAGGCCACAGGGGGTACACCTTCCAGGCCCGGGAGGTAAGGCTTTAAGGATGCTTTAAAGGAAGGGTTGACAGCTATAAAATGTTCAAGTTCGATCCTTTTTTTCCATATGTTTTCTTCTAACTCTCTTTGCAGGGAACACTGGTAACTCTCCCGGTCAACGGCTATCCAGAGATCTGTTTCTTTTATGTTAACCTTAAAGGTGAACAGATCAGAAGCTGAAAAATAATGCCGGTAGAAACGGTCTCCCTTCATCCATTACTTAACCTCTTCCCTTATGGTATCTACTGCTTTTACCGGGCAAACTTTTAGACAGTGTTCGCAGGCTACACATTTGCTGTCATTAAATGTTACTTTCATTTCAGGCCTTTTTATTTCCAGGGCCCCGGTAGGGCAAAATACTGAACATGCCCCACACTGGGTGCACCTGGATTCATTCCAGATAATTTGCTGCTGCAGGCTGTATATGTGTAATCCTATATTTCTGAGCCATTCCACCGCGCCGGCGTATTTTTCCGGAGTACCCGAGACCTCAATAACCATGCGACCTTCTTTACGAGGGTTAATATCTGCTCTCAATATGTTCACTTTTAAATCGTACTTTTTTACCAGCGAATATATCACCGGGTCTTCTACTATTTCTGCAGGATACCTGAGAACAATTTTTTCTTTAACTTTTCCCTGGGTCATGGGGATACCTCCTGAGTTATTAATTATCCCGGGAGCCCGGGTTAAAAAAATGGTTTAATGGCGTTTCCATCCGGTTTCGTTAATTATAACATTTAGTACTCCAGGTGTCATTATAAGGCCCTTGAATCTAAAAAAGACTGAGTAGACACATAGATTCTTAAGTATTTGGCGTAATAATGTTTAAATTAGTCCCATAATATGCGGAACAAATAGCCCAGTTTCCATAGTGCGAGACAAGTTTTGCTTAAAAAAAAGACTTTTTTCCCGGGAGAAAAAAGTCTTGATAACTGCCTGTAAATATGTATGCTAAAGCTGATTCCAGTTTTAGCATTTGAACTTAACCTTCCGGTTAGTCAATAAGAATTCACGAGGGCATGGTATTTACACTCAAAGAGCGGCAGTCCCTGACAGGAGGGTCCCCAGGTATTCTTCAAATGCATCGGGGTAGTTTTCTGGATAAACCAGGAATGATAAAAAGTTAGGTTCTTCTTTAAATACCCGATAAAGAGGTAGCCCACGATGCAGGTTAAGACGTGGAGCAGGAGTTACCGGGCATCTCCTTAAGGGAGGGAGATAATTATACGATGAATTGGCAAGGAATTCTGGCCCTTCGTCTCCTTTTAGTTCAAAGTATGCTCCTCCTCCCCGACTCTTGATAGGATCATACACCGATGAAAATCCATCAGCTATAAAGTTGCTCATAATAAGTGGTTCTTCTCCAGGATTGATAGTAATATGGCCAAAGTGGGGAGGGATAAGCACCTTATCGCCCGGCTTGGCAGCTATAAGAATAACGTTTTCCATTTCGCCGAAATGTTCCCCTTTGGGTTTCTGCAATAAGTAGTGAGCACGGCCATAAATTACTTCATAAACTTCTGGATAGGTCTGTCCCGTTCCCGGCTTTAACGGATGATAATGTCCCGCTGTTTTGATAAATTCCCTTCCAATAGCACCTGCCTGTATAAAAGTAATATCGTAACGAAGCCCGTGGTCTTTAATGAACTCCTGGTCTTCGTCCAGGGCAACCCCCCGGAACATGTAATAAAGGTCCCGGGGGCCAGAGGCTTCTGGTTCAAACAGGACCTCTGCCATCTGGTCCCGGGTACGCACATCAGGCTTTACTTCTTCTAAACCTTCTTTAAAAATCAGCTTGCGGTTCCTTTCCCCGTCAAAAGCCAGGGGGAGTCCGCTCTGTTTTTCCAGGTTAATCACGGCTACGCCCTCCTCTCGCGCAGGTAAAATGATGCCTTCGCGTTAATCTTTAGATGCCAGGTATTCCACCAGGTCTCCCACGCGGCAGGAGTACGCCCATTCGTTGTCGTACCAGGCTACTACCCTGACCAGGTTGCCGCCTACTACCATGGTTGAAATCCCGTCCACCACGGAAGAGTGGGGGTTGCCTTTGTAGTCAGCGGATACCAGGGGCTCATCGCTATAATCGAGAACCGGGGATTTTGCCGCATCTTGCTTAAAAACCCGGTTTACCTCTTCTGAAGTGACTTCTTTATCCAGTTCAGCTACCAGGTCTACTACCGAAACGGTAGAAGTAGGGACTCTTACAGCAAAACCATCTACTTTTCCGTTTAATTCTGGGATGACTTTGCCCACCGCCTTGGCTGCCCCAGTAGAAGTAGGTATCATAGAAATAGCTCCTGCACGCGCCCTCCGGAGATCAGAGCCGGGAAGATCCAGTAACTGCTGGTCGTTAGTGTAAGCATGGGTAGTATTCATCAATCCTTTGCGCACTCCAAAGTTTTCCTGAAGTACCCGGGCTACAGGAGCAAGGGCGTTGGTGGTGCAGGAAGCGTTGGAGATAACATGGTGTTCACCGGGATTATACTGGTTTTCGTTTACCCCCAGGACTATCATAATATCGGCATCTCCGGAAGGGGCGGTGATAATAACTTTTTGGGCCCCCGCTTCCAGGTGCTTGGCTGCATCCGGACGGGCCCTGAACCTACCAGTAGATTCTATTACTATATCTACCCCCATCTCCTTCCAAGGCAAGCACGCAGGATCCTTTTCGCTTAGTACACGAATTTCTTTTCCGTCCACTGAAAGATTATCACCCTTTACCCCTACGTCGTGCTGAAATATGCCATAGTTAGAGTCGTACTTGAGCAAATGGGCCAGGGTAGCATTATCAGTGAGGTCGTTAATGGCTACTACTTCATAAGCTTCATGGTTCATGGAAGCGCGAAACATTAAACGCCCTATACGTCCAAATCCATTGATCCCTACTTTTAACATGATGCATCCTCCTTTATATTGTTATTGTTAACCTTTTACCCTAATTTATATTATATACCTTATAAAAAACAAGACTTTTTTAAAAGGTAGTTTATAAAATGGGGGTATGCTAAAATAATAAAAGTTAGCAGTTTAATCAAACCGGAACATTTTTAAAACTTTAGACTAGTGTTTTATCTAACTGGACATGTAAAATCATCCGGTTTTGCATTTATCAGGCTAATTTATATAATATATCACAAACAGGAGAGAATGCAACCAATCCTTTTAACTGCTATAATTATTCACGCCCGTCTTTACTTTTGACATTTTTTTAGAATTTAAGTCGATTCCAATAGGAGGTGCATCATGGAGGTTTTAAAAGTTGCAGTATGTGGTGCCCGGGGAAAAATGGGACGGGAAGCAGTCAAAGCGATACATCAGAACCCGGATATTGAGCTGGTCGGAGCGGTCGACCTGGAAGGGGAAGGTGAGGATGCTGGCACTATTAGTACTGGTTACCCCATTGGCATCTACATATCCAAACAGCTGGAAGATGTTCTTTACTCTACATCGCCGAATGTGCTCGTTGATTTTACCAGTCCCGCTTCGGTTATGGATAACCTTTACACCTGTTTAAAAAATCGTGTTTCGCCTGTAGTTGGAACTACCGGTTTCACCGATGCTGACTTTGCAAGGATAAAGGATCTAATCGAAAGCTACGAAACCGGGGCTATTATTGTGCCTAATTTCGCCCTGGGAGCAGTCCTGATGATGAAATTCGCACGTATGGCGGCACGCTTTTTTAAAGATGCGGAAATAATCGAACTGCATCATGATGGAAAGGTAGATGCTCCTTCCGGTACTGCCCTTAAAACAGCTCAACAGATCGGTGAAGCATGGCAGCAACAACAAGAAACTAACTTTGCACACAATGTCGAAGGCAATCCAGTCAAAAACAAGGAAGAATTGGAAAAACTTACTGGAGCCCGGGGAGGAGCTTACCAGGGAGTCAACATCCATAGCGTCCGTCTTCCCGGTCTGGTTGCTCACCAGGAAGTAATTCTGGGAGGAACCGGGCAAACCCTTACCATAAGACACGATTCCCTTGACCGCAGTTCTTTCATGCCGGGCTTAATCCTGGCTGTAAAAAATGCTCCCCGGATAAAAAGCCTGATTTACGGCCTGGAACACCTGATGGAACTTGAGTGAATTATGTTCGTCCGTCGATAATAGTTTAGCGGCAGTATATTTCTTATATTACTACCGCCCGGTACAACAGCGGTAATGTATTTTTTCCCTGGTCGTATAATCAGCTAGGTGAATTCTTTGACCGGCTAAATATAGGGCACTTTTACCTCTCTATCCGCATATGATAGCTGGAGAAACGATAAAAGAGGTGAACTCCCCTGCAACGCCTGGCCGGTAAAGAATTAGGCATGATTTTTGAAGCGGGAGTCCCCATTTCTGCTTCAGTAAAAAGGGGATTCGCCAGCGTATTGAGGGAGGAACCATTACTCAGGCTGAGAGTAGCTTTTTCTTATGGAAAAAGCGAAGAGGCTCAGCGTACGCAAAAATTCTTAAGCTGGATCCTCCCCCGGGAATGCGATATTAATAATGAATTGCTGGAAACAGGGCCTCATCTCCTTTCTTTCCGCATTGCCCCAGATATTATTCTGGTTATATTTCATAGTCGATTCTTTATTCCCCCCTTAGAGAAAAGCCTGCTTTACCACCGGGGCTGCCCGATTTTAATAGCCATGGTGCCAGAAAACAGTAACCTTTTCCCGGCAGAAGTCGCTTCTTTATTTGAATTACCTCATATTTACTGGATACCTTTTGGATGGTTCCCTTCCGGGAAGAATCCCGATCCCTCCCTGGTCACCCGTACTGACTTATGGGGAGAAGGCTGTTATCTTGCCCTCCAGGGCAAACAGCTCCACCCAAGATATCTGGAGCATACCGGTATCTGGTAGGAGGATTTTCTAAAAAGGTTTCCTTATCCCCCCTGAATTTTACTGGCACTACAGCGCAAGATTATTTTTATTTCGCGCTTTGGGGACAGGTCCATCGTCTTCCCTGCAGCAATGCGATTCGCTTTGGGAATGCTGGAGCAAGTCCCTGCCGGTTGCTCAGTTAAAAATTGAGCTACAGTACTAGTATATTTATGAGTTCACTGCGTGACAATATAAAGGAATAAAGACTGTTTCCTGGATTTATGATTTAAAAGCAGGGGGAGGAAGGTTTGAGTTCTTATCTGGTGGCTTTACTGATTGCTATGGTAGCAGGTTCTGCCATGGCTTTTCAGGGTTCTCTTAATGCTGTACTGGGTAAATATGTAGGATTACTGGAAACAACCCTGGTGGTACATCTGGTAGGTCTAATATTAATCGGAGTACTGTTTGCTTTTCAACTGGGAGAAGGCGGGCTGATACACGCCACACGGGCCCCATGGTATACGTACCTGGGCGGGGCCCTGGGAGTAGTGATAATTTTTGGTGTAGCTGCAGCCATACCCCCGGCAGGAGTTGCCAAAGCTACTACGGCTATAATTGTAGCCCAGTTAACCACTGCCATGGTAATTGATCACTTAGGGTGGTTTGGCCTGGAGGCACTCCCCTTTAATCTGTACAAAGGAATAGGGCTGGTTTTTCTGGCCATTGGAGGTTATCTGGTACTGGGAGCAGGTGCCGGTAGCAACTAAGATCTTTTCCGGCTGCCTGCTCTTTTTAAACAAGGTTCTGGCTTTCTATAGCTAAACACCCGGCCAGGCTAAGAGTGCACCACCAGCAGCCATAAGCAATTATATTTTGTAACTACTCAGCCTATATAAAGATTAAAACGGTGGTGTGGTCGGCGACATCGGCATAAAGTGAGTGGTTGCCATAGCCGGCGACTGTCGGGGTTGCCCACTTAAGACCGAATGCTGATCCGCAACTATATTTTTAGGTATTACAGCACGGCTTAGAGGTCATTCTATGTAAACCGGGTTGCTGTAAATCCACGGCCTGGGTTTACCTACCCGGGGCTGGTAATAGACCTCCACCCGGAAGGTCCCGGGTTTAAGTACGCGAAACAAAAGCTGTTGTTCTTGCTTCTGTTCCACGATCCTTCCGTTTTTTATAACCCGGATAACCCCCCGGGGATGAGGGACGGCAATTTTTAAAAAGGTAGTTTGGTCGAATTCCAGCCGGGATCCCATGGGGACTTCTTTTTCAGTATTGTACGCCCCGAAATAAAAACTTTTCCCGGAATACACCCGGTCCAGGGAAACGTAGCATTGCCCACCTTTTAAAGCCTCCATGATTTGCTGTTTGGCTTCATTAACGTTGCTTTTTAATCTATTTTTTAACACTACGTAGGTGTTGATAGTTTCAAACAGGTACCGGTAAGGGAAAATAACCGTCTTTAGCAATCCTATACGGTAGTTTATCTGGTGGGCGTCAGTACCGCCTATAGCAACCACCTTTCGCTTACGGATGAGCTGATCCCACCATTGCAGGCACTCCCGGGGAGGCCCGCTGGACACTGGTTTATCTTTGTTAAGAAAATACCAGTACAGCATTTTCACCCGAGACTGGCTTTTACTTTTCCACTGGGAAGAATAGTTCCAAATTTCAATTCCGGTAAAATTCTTTACTGAAAAATCCGTCCAGGGGAAAGCGCTGCCTTCCATTATGTATGGAGAACCTTTCTCAAAAGGGTGGGCAAGAAAGCCAAAGCCTCCTGCCCGATTTACCCGGTCTATAGTTTCTTGAGGATGATCCGAGCAGTCTCCCACATCTTCTTCTATGTTCATGGCCAGATAGTGATTGGCCCTGTAATTTAGCTCTATCCCGGCCAGAACCACGACCCCACTATAGACGCCTTCTTCCTGGAGGGCCCTGCCATCCTGGTGGTCGGTTATGATGATGTAATCCAGTTTAGCTTTTTGGGCAGCTGCGGCTATCTCAGGAACTGTTCCGGTACCGTCGGAATAAGTGGAATGGATGTGGATGTTTCCGGCGTAAGTATACATGACCTTCTCCTTTAGTCCCTCTGTAAAATCTGTCACTAAAACCATTGGACGAAATAAACCTTTTAACCGAAAAGAGGATCCACATGTATTAAAATCATGAACTCCCGGGATATAACCTGGGAGACATTATTCTAAAAAAAAGGGCAAACTATATAAGTGATAATTTTTAGAAAGTAGCGGCAATTTTCTTGTTAGAAATCAGGGTAGGCGCAATACGATCCATATTATTGAGGACCATGGCAGTGCCGTTTACTACACAACCTACCGGATCTTCCGCCAGGTAAAAAGGCACCCCTGTTTCTTCTGCCATAAAGCGTGACAGACCGTCTAAAAGAGCACCTCCTCCGGTCAGCACTACCCCTTTCTCCACTATATCTCCCGAGAGTTCAGGAGGTGTTCTTTCCAGTACCTGTTTTACTCCCTGCATGATTTCTCCCAGAGGTTCTTCCAGGGCTTCTATTACCTGGGACGTAGTAACGTTTAGAGAGCGGGGAAGACCGGTAACCAGGTCCCTGCCTCTTATTTCCATAGCAAGGCTCCTGCTTTGACGGTGGGCAGAACCTACCTCTATCTTTAAATGCTCTGCAGCTCGTTCTCCCACCAGGACGTTGTATTCTTTTTTTATGTACCTGCTGATAGCCTCGTCAAACTTATTTCCCCCTACCCGTACACTGGCACTCTCCACCACATCGCCCAGGGAGAGAACCGCTATATCGGTAGTGCCTCCTCCAATGTCTACGACCATACTTCCACTGGGTTTAAATATTTCCAGGCCAGCACCCAGGGCTGCCGCCCGGGGTTCTTCTATGAGATAAGCTTCCCTGGCGCCAATGCGTGTTAAGGCTTCTATAACTGCCTTTTGCTCCACAGAAGTTGTGCCTGCAGGAATACACACCACCACCCGGGGCCTGAGGATGCGTTTCCTGGCTCCTACTTTAGAAACATAGTGCTTTAACATTAATTCTGTAGTATCAAAATCGGCTATAACCCCTTCGTTTAACGGTTTCACTGCTACAATATTGCCAGGTGTCCGTCCCAGCATTTTTTGTGCTTCTTCCCCTGCAGCTACAACCTTCCGGGTAGCATGGTCTATGGCCACTACCGAAGGTTCGTTCAGCACCACTCCCTTGCCTTGCAGGTGAACCAGTATGGTAGCTGTGCCCAGGTCTATACCCATATCCGAAGAAAACCACATTTGTAACATCTCCCCGCCTAAAAATGATAAAATAAAAAAAAGAATATTAAGTTTAAAGGGTTGTCCCCTGAATAAGAACAGAGCCTTTTGTTCTTTTTTACTTAAGGCCTGTGTGTTTTAACCCATACTTTCTATGAACAAACTTCAACATATGGGGAACGATTCCTTTTTTAGATTTTATTTTTTTAATCTTCCCATTTATCCTTTTTTGATAGTTTGGTATTTAAGTCGGGTAGCTTCGCCACCTCTTAAATGTCGTTCTGATTTGTTGTGTTCTAAAATGTTTTTAATATCCTGCGCCAGTGACCGGTTAACCAAAGGGAGCCTTTCGGTTATATCTTTGTGTACCGTACTTTTACTAACCCCGAAAATCTTGGCCACTTGCCTTACCGTAGCCCGGGTATCAATAATATAGTTGCTTATCTCCAACACTCTTTCTTCTATATAGTCATGCACGGGGGCGGCCTCCTCCTAAATGTTCCTAAGCTATAATATGAAATATCCAGGAATTTGATGAGTTATTTTAAAAACAAGTTATTACTTTTAGGGAAGGTGGTCCCGGGGATCTACCAGATCACCATTCACTTTCAGTTGTACGTGAAGGTACGGTTCCTCCCTTTCTGTATCTTCCATAACAGCATCTTCAATTTCGCCTATTATATCTCCCTGGGAAACTTTTTCTTCTTCGGTGATACTAACCCGGGAAAGATTCTTGTACAGTGTTTGCTTGTTCCCACATACATGCTCTAATAGCACTGATTTGCCGTAACTCAAATTGTCCTCTATCACTTTGGTTATCTTACCTTTTTGTACAGATTTTACCTGTGTCCCGGGAGAAACTCTGATGTCTATGCCCTGGTTAAAACCATATTCTGTGACGTCATATACCGTTCGTTTTTCTATTTCCCCAAAACCCTGTACAATTTCCTCATAGGGAACAGGCCATATCATGGGACCAGGAGCAGCATCTTCTTCCGGAGGTGGCTGTTCTTCTTTTTCCCCGTTATTATCATAAGACTTATCCTGGACCACATCTCCGTTATTGGAAATATCATTATCTGTCTCGGGTAATGCAATTTCTTCATGAGGGAAAGCGTGTACATCAGGTTGCCCTGTTTCTTCGAAAGGAACGGAAGGGGGGTAGCGGGAAAGGTTCCACCATAAAAAGCCTAAAGCCAGTCCCACCCCTAACAGGTAGACCATGATTAGCTTGATATAACCAGGAGCTTTTTTAACTCTCTCCCTGGTTTTTAGGAACCCTTTTTTCCCTGTGGAAAGTGCCACGTGAAAACCCGGTTTAAATTGGCTAAACCACTTTTTAATCTTTAAAATCACTGGATATCACCTCAAGAAGCTATTATATCCAGTAATTAATAATTTATTCGTAACTGTTGAGGCAATACGCTAGCCACAGGGGGCGGCTCCTTCGCTTTCTTTAACATAATCAATTTCTTTTTGTTCCTCGGGCTCCAAAGGGGAAGTCGTGGCAGAAGGAAATACCAGGATACTGGGAGCGTCGCCACGGAGACGGTTCGAGCGTACCCGAAGCGAAAGGCTGAAGGGAAGATGATGGAACCGTTCCTTGTGGCTAGCGGATTATGCCTGGGCAGTAACAAGAAATAAAAATGGTAGGTAAAGGTTGAAGTGTTAACATTAAACAAATTGTCCACCGGCTGGCTAAAGCAAAAAATGCTTTTTAAACCGTTTTTTTACTGATTACTTCCTCTTTTTTCCGTGAGATATTTCCCCCCATCTGTAAGAGTTTTTGGTCCATTGATTCATAACCCCGGTCCAGGTGGTGGATGTCTTGAACTACTGTAATTCCTTCAGCTTTTAGCCCTGCCAAAACCAGAGCTGCAGCACCCCTGAGATCACCGGCTTTAACACTGGTTCCCTGGAGTTTTTCTCTCCCCCTGATCACCAGGCTGCTTCCTTCTACTTTTAAATCAGCCCCTAGACGGGTCAATTCCTCTGCATGTCGAAACCTGTTTTCAAATACTGTCTCTGTTATAAGGCCCACTCCCCTGGCCATGGACAAGAAGGAAACAAACTGGGGTTGTAAATCAGTAGGAAAACCCGGATAAGGCATGGTTTTGACATTTACTGCTTTTATCGCCCCTGCATTAGTTATTTCTACCTCACCCGGAGAAGTTTCTACTATTTCCACTCCTGCTTCCTCCAATTTGGCAGTAAGCGATTTCAGGTGATCCAGTAACACATTATTTATCTTAACTTTATTCCCTGCCATGGCGGAGGCTATCATAAAAGTGCCTGCCTCAATACGGTCCGGTATAACCGTATGACTTGTGCCTCCAAGAAAACCCACTCCCCGGATCTTTATCGTGTTTGTCCCCGCCCCGCTTATATTAGCTCCCATGGAAGTCAACAGGTTAGCCAGGTCTACTACTTCCGGCTCCAGGGCGGCGTTTTCTATAGTAGTAACTCCCCGGGCCAGGGTAGCGGCCATCATGATATTCTCGGTGGCTCCTACGCTGGGATAATCCAGGTAAATCCTGTTTCCGGTTAATCTCTGGCAGGTAGCCTCCAGGTAACCGTCCCCCAGGGTAAATTCTGCTCCCAAAGCGGCTAATCCCTTCCAGTGCAAGTCTACCGGTCGCTGACCTATGGCACAACCACCCGGCAATGATATCCTGGCTTTCCCAAAGCGTCCCAGCAACGGTCCCAGAATCAAAAAAGAAGCTCTCATTTTGCTTACCAGATAGTGAGGAGCAGTATAATGATTGACAGTTCCACCTTCCAGGTAAACTTTTCCCTTCTGATGGCTTACTCGTGCTCCCAGTTCGCCAATAATTTGCCTCATGGTACGTACATCCAGCAAGTCGGGGACCTCTGAAAGATAAACAGGTTTTTCGGTTAGCAGGGAAGCAGCCATAAGCGGCAGGGCAGCATTTTTGGAGCCACTTATCCTGACATTTCCTTTAAGAGAACACTTTCCTTCAATAATTAGTGATTCTTTCATAAGTGATTCCTTCATGTCCGCTCCTAATTTCAACTGAATCTTTTAGTAAACTTGATAGTCTGCTTCAAAGGGAATGCCCAGTTTAAAACGGTACTCTCCAGAAGGGGCTTCTTTTATCAGCAAATTTAAATTTATTTTATCCTCTTCTGAGGTAACTGCTGCTGGAATTTCCGGATTATACCCTGACAAGTTTAGACTGTTGTTAGTGGTTTTTTT
>Ga0207421_10005125_pt1 | contig 14823 bp, 13 predicted proteins | sample SodLakKL_010_SED_4_FD_187542 | JGI IMG/M metagenome (GOLD analysis project Ga0207421, IMG submission 187542) | Alkaline sediment microbial communities from Lake Tanatar, Kulunda Steppe, Russia - 8KL_010_SED (SPAdes) (version 2) | ecosystem: Environmental > Aquatic > Non-marine Saline and...
AATTACCGTCTTTTATAGTGGTATCTTCGACGTTTAGTTTATCATCAGTCCAAATACCGATATTATTTTCATGACCTATCTCTATTTCGACTCCTGAAACAGTCAAGTTCTCACCTTCCGACATAATAACAGGGAGTAAATTATTGGAATCAGCGCCGATAATCTTCAAATCTTCGATCGTAACATCGGAAGCTTTAATTCCAAAAGCAGCATTTTCCGCATTTTCTGCGTCGACGACCGGTGAATGGTCATCATAGGCCTTAATCGTCAGGCCTTCAATATCCACCTCGATTGGCCACGCGAGAGCGCCTTCCAATGGTTCTCCGGTGTATTCATCAGTGACTTTAACGTTGTCGTCTGCGACGGCATCGTTGACAGCTTCTTGGATGGTTCCGTACCATCCGCTTTCTTCGGATGATTCGAGGTAGACCGTGTTTTCGGTGACTTCGTCCGGATATATGATGTCTACGTCGACGGATCCTTCGTCGAGATGTTCTGTGTCCCAGTCCGGGTCATAGGCGTAGGTTTCTATCGCTATCGTGTAGGTACCTGCATTTAGCGGATTTCGGACTTCTTCCTCCTGGATTTCCACCTTCATTTGGACGGGTGGACTTATATTATCATCTTCATCTCCGAGGCCGGATATTACAAGATTTTCCTCGTCGCCTTCTACATCATCTTTATGCAGGGCTACGTATCTCTCCTTATCGTCGCTCCAAAATGAAACTCTGACATTCTGGTTTTCGACTTCATCAAAGTTGAAATCTTCCTGTCTTAACACGATGTTGTCACCATTTTCCCCGGATCCTAGATCTATCCTCTGTTCCGTAGTGAACCAAAAGGTGTAACTTTCCATGATTCCGACGTAAGACTCCTCAGGATCTATCTCCTCGTCCGTCAAAGTCCCCGGAAAGTCTGCAGCGGCACCGCCAGCGAATATAAGCGCGATGGCGGATGTGATCATCAAAACTGCTGAAATTCCTGCGATCGTTCTCTTATCTAAGTTCAAATTATTCAAGTTTTTTCACCTCCTTTGTAAGTCTATGAGCGTGATGTGACGCGCCCCTCCTCCGCCGTGCGGACCTTCCCCTCCCACCGTAAACTTTGGAGATATCTGACCCCTCTTTCCTTGATCGTCCGGCTCATATTCTGCAACACCCTTTTTTTATCATTCGGTCGAGTGAACCGGTTCAGCCCCCAGAGAGGAAGTCATCTTTAAGTGGTCCGTCTAACCTTTGTTATTAAGCCGTATTTAAATTTATTCCCGAAACCGAGTGTGTAAAGATTTTGACGGGCGAAAAGGGGGAAAATTAGGGCCTTATTTACGACTAACCCCAAACTTCACTTCGACGTTCGACGAACCGGCTTATCGGCCCCTTTAGAACCTCCCACCACCCATCGCGGGACGCGCCACGCGACTCGAATCGGAGACACGGGAAAGTCGAGAGGGAAACGAGGTAAATTCAACCCGACCCCTGGGACTCCTCGGAGGACTTCTTCCTCTTCCTCGCCTCCAGGACCTGCGCGACTTCGTAACCGGCGAGAATGGAGAGCCCCATGATCACCAGGAAGATGGGGAGGAGCCAGATGAGCGGCCCGCCCGCGAGGTGGATCGCGTCGGTCCCCCCGCTCCAAAGCAGGTAAAACCCGAAACCGACCCTGATGACCCTGAAGACGTGCGGGAGGGACGCCCCGTCGAAGTAATACACTATCGAAAAGACCGCCTCCGCCAGCAGAAAAATGCCTATGAAGATCGAGATCCACCAACCGGGAATGTACAAGCCAGCAAACATGATCGACACCTCTAGCCCCTTTCACCGACCTCACCTTTGTCGAAGCCCCGTAAAAAAGTCAGCGGGGGATCGATAATCGTCGAAACGGTTCCGTCCCGGGCGGGCTCCAGTCGAACGGAAACGCCGAGTCGGGAGGGTTGCTTAAAGGACGTTTCGGTCGAAGCAGGGATTTTGTTACGGGTGTAACAAAAAGACGGAGAAAATACTCTTTCCCGCCGGAGGACGATGAGGCGACCAAATCGCGCAAGGGGAATCCTAAAGTACGTAGGGGGATCAGATAATCGTTAAACCCATCAATTAATTAAAAAAAATAGAATACAGGGTCCGGAAACCTCCGCGGAGGAAATCTTCCGGATCCCCATCGGAGGAAAAATCGTCACTCCAAATTATTTTCGATCCAGCGGACCTTCTCGTCCGCCGTCATCCTCTCCCAGTCCTCGGGTACGTCCATGGACAGTCCACCTACACGGTACTTTTCACGATCACGACATATCAATCCCGGGGGGCTGATGGAAGGTGAAAATGTCGATTTTAGCCGAGACCGGTAGTTTTTAACACTTGCGCGGTGTGCGGCGGGTCCGATCGGACGAAGCGGGCCGGTCACTCGACTGAGGTCAGAAGCTTTGGGCGAACCTGAGTTCAGTTTTACTTTCAGTCACCCCACCCGAAAACCCCCTTTAAATAGGGTGTGGATAGGATGACTGGTGGTAGAAGTGCAAAAACTCACGTCCGGAAGGACCAGGGAAGACCTGTCCAGGGGGAAATCGTACGAGAAATCCACTCGGGCTTTCCCGTTCTGAAGAAAACTAACCCGAATCCCGGGAGAGGCGCCCCGGAAGACCCAGGACCCTCCATTCACCGCGTATAAACCTCCGATCGTCCGACCTCAACGATCGAACCCGTAAAAAAGTCTTCTTGTTTTCGGACCATTTACGAAAACTCCCTCTAAAGATAGGGGTAAATCCATCAGGCCCATACTTTTTCGCGTTCTCAGTCCCACTCTAAACCCGTTCTCGACCGAGAGGGGCGCTTCCCCATCTTAAAGGGAAGGTCGATAGATTAACATGCCTCCATCTACACCTAAACTCCACCATTTTTTTTGTTACACGTGTAACAAAAGATCCACGTAAAAAATCCCATCCACGACCTCAAGATCAAACACGCGGAAAGGCATTTTATAGTAAATGAAGATTTAAATAGGGGTGAAAGGATGGACGAAGAATCTTCAAGGCCTAAAGTTTGGAGGATCGTTCTGGACGTCTTAAAGCCTCACGAACCTTCGCTCCCCGAATTCGCCAAGAGGCTCGGCGGGATGGAGGGCGTCGAGGGGGTGGACGTCGCGCTCCTCGAGATAGACAAGGAGACTGAAACCCTCAAAGTTACGGTGGACGGCGACTTGGAGTACGAAGAAATTAAGTCGGAGATCGAGGAGTGGGGAGGCGTCGTGCACAGCGTCGACGAGGTCGTGGTCGGCGACGGCAAACCCGGGGTAAAATAACCCCTTTAGAAGCTTGCTTTAACATCGGCACCGTCGTGTTGCCGCCTCACCGTCATTTCTACGAAATTTACAGTTCGGACTGGCCTGAAGCCCGTGTATAAAGGTTTCCAAGGTTTAGGTAGGACGCCTTATAAGATCGGTCGTCGTCGGAAAAAAAGAAGATTTCGGATATTCTGATCGTACCTATTCGGACTCTTTGCGATCCTCTTCGTCGCCTTCTTCGGGTTTCCCCTCTTCCACTTCGGGCTCTACTTCCGGTTCCGAGTTCTCTCCCTCTTCGGAGGGTTTCTCTTCGACGGGTTCCTCATCGGCGGCCTTTTCCCCGACTTCGGGTTCTTCCTCGACTTCGGGTTCTTCCTCGACTTCCGCTTCCTCGACTTCCGTTTCATCGACTTCGGGTTCTTCGACGGGCCCTTCCAGGTCCCCTTCGATAAGGACGGCGTCCAGGTTACCTTCCTGTCCGGGGCGGCTCGTCACTTTGACCTTTCCGGCGTCGGTCTTCAGAATCGCGCCTTTGGTGATGATGTCCCTCCTTGCGAGGTTGGGGTCGGCCGGGTTCTCCTCGACGTCGTGTATCTCGCATTTCTTGCTCTTCCCGGTTTCCGGGTCGGTGACGTTTGCGGTCTTCACGGAGCGAAGTCTGGATTTGCTCCCCATTCCGCGTACGGACACCGTGACCTTTTCAGTCCCTCCGATGGTGGTGTCGGGTGTTTCGCGCGCGAACTCGTATTTGCGCTTTTTGCGGCTGGGCCATATGCGGCCACCGCTTCCCTTCTTCATGGATCTTCCTTGCCACTTAGCCATATCTCCACCTTTCCTTCACTTTGAACTTTACCAATTAAAAACCTCTTCATGGAAACCGTCCCCGTTCCGGAGTCAATTCGCCATTTCCCGCAGCCTTTCCCGTATCCGGTCCATCCGGTCTTCCAGTCCGAAGTATCCGGCGAACTTCTCCGTCGTTTTGAGGACCTTGGTGCGGCCGACCGGTTCCGCCTCCACGAACCCCTTCTCCCTGAGCTCCTTGACGTACTCGTAAACCCTCCCGCCTCTGATGTCGGCGAGTTCGGATTGTTTTATCGGCTGCTTGTAGGCGATGACGGCCAACGTCTTAAGGGTAGCTTCGTTGAGTTCGGTCTTCGGAATCAGATCTTCGACCTTCGGCATGTATTCCCCCCTCAGCTGGATGTCGTAAGTATCCTCCCCGGTCTCCACGAGTTCGAACGGGCTGTCCTCCTTTTTCTCCTCCAGCACGTCCAACAGTTTCTGTATGTAGGTCTCCGAAGTGGTGCCCACCGCCTTCTTCAATTCCTCCAACCCTAGCGGCCTGTCGGAGGCGTATAGGGCGGCTTCGATCGTGGAGACGTCCTCCTCAACCCCCATCGCCGTCACCCGCCGGCTCCAAAAGCTCTATGTAGATTTCCGCGAAGTGCTCCTCCTGATGCAGCGCGACCTTCCCCCTGGACGACAGGAAGAGCGCCAGGAGCAGGTTTCGGCAGAGCTCGACTTCGTCCTCGGTCGGCAGCAGCTGGACGAAATCCACCCTTTCGCCGGGCTTCACCAGCATGGAGATCTTCTCGTGGAACTCCTCGATGTGGTCCTCGATGTTCAGATGGTAGTCGTCGATCTCCCAGACGACGTCCTCCACGGTCACCTTCCTCTCCTTACCCCCGCTCCGACTCTCCGACTTCTCCAACGCTTCCCGAAGAGAACTCGCGAGGTCCGAAAGGGTGATCTGCTGAGACCCCCTGTCGTAGAGGCTGACCGACCCCAAATCCATCATTTCGAAGTCGAACTCCTCGAGAAGTTCCTCCTCCGCCTCCCCGTTTCCGTCGAACGGGGGGTTGTCCGCCTTCATCCTGAGGAGCGTCGAAGCGGAGAACAGGGCACGTCCGGAGATCCTCAGGTCGAGCTTCCTCCTCCTGCGGATCCTCTCGGCGTAAAGGTTCGCCACCTTGTCGATGTCGACGTCCCAAGGGTCTATCTTCTTCTCCCTGGCCAGGTTGAGAAGTATCTGGAAAGGCTGATCGAATATCACCGCCACCCTAGGCACCTCCCTTGACCTGTTCGAGATCGACGGAAACTATGTGGGATATGTTCTCCTCGTCCATGTTGATGCCGAACAGCTTGTCCGCCGCCGACATGATGGACTCGTGCAGAGTCACGACGGTGATCTGAGCCTCGTCGGAAAAGTCCTTGATCAAACTCGCGACCTCCTTCCGGTTCTTAGGGTCGAGGTGGGCGTCGATCTCGTCTAAAACGTACAACCCCGAAGGGTTCGCCCGCTGTATGGCGAATATGAACGCCAGTCCGGTCAGAGACTTCTCGCCGCCCGAAAGCGAGTTGACGCTCTTCAGCTTCTTCCCCTTCGGCTTCGCCTCCATCTCGAGCCCGGCGTCCAGCGGAGATTCCGGATCTTCAAGTATGAGCCGCGCCTCCCCCTCCGGGGACAGTTCCTTGAAAATTTCGCTGAAGTGTCGAGAAACTTCCTCGAAGGTCTCCATAAAGATCTCGGTCTTTTGCCGGTCTATCTCCTCCATGAAGTCCAGCAGCGTCTGCCTCTCCTCTTCGAGCTCGTCGAAATGCCCCTTTTGAGACTCGTACCTTTCCTTTGCCTCCTCGAACTCCTCGACCGCCTTCTCGTTCAAAGGTCTGAGGTTCTCGATCTCCCGCTCCAAGGCCCCCACCTCCTCGTTTAACTCCCCCCGGTCCACGTCCGACGTGTCGATCTCCAACTCGTCGTAGTCCTCCAGATCCTCCTTCGCACGTTCGTATTCGGTCTCTATCGAACCCCTCTCCACCCTCAAATCCCCCTTTTCCTCCTTCAAACGATCTATATCCCTCCCCAACTGAGAACTTTCGATTCTGAGCTCCTCCACCTCCCCTTCGATCTCCTCCAACTCGTCCTCGGCCGCTCCGATCTCCCTCCTGACCTCCTCGGCCTCCTCCTCGGTCCTTTCAAGCGCCTCCCTGCTCTCCTCTATCTCGGCCTCGAGCTCCTCGATCCTCTCCTCCGTGTCGTCCCGCCGGGTCCTCGCGGAAGTCAATTCGGACTTCAGCCTCTCGAACTCGGAATCCGCCTCCTCGATCCTGTCGGACTTCTCCGCCAAGTGTAGAAAGTCATCCTTGGACCGGAGCGCCTTCTGAAAACGCCCTTCAAGCTCCCGGACGACGGTCTTCATCTCATCCAAAACGTCCTCTAGACCTGAAAGGGACTCCTCAAACTCGTCGGAACCCCCGTCGGAGGACTTTAATTCGTCCGAAAAAGACTCGAACTTCGTTACAAGTTTTTGAAATTTCTTAGTAAATTTTTCTATCTTCTTCAACGGGGACTTCTCCTCGCTCTTCTCCGCGGCCTCCCTCGCCTTCTCCCGAAGCTCCTCCACTTTACCTTTGTTCCTCTCGTAAGCCCTCCTGTTCTCATCCAACCTCTCCTCCAAAGTTTTTATCCTGGAATTCAACCTATTCAGTTCTTTTAAAGATTCAGAATCTCTTTTCTCCCTGATTAATTCCTCCTTCTCCTCCATTTGAACTTCCAATTCGTCTATATCCATCTCTATCTCCTCCCTCTCCTCCTTCAATTCCTTTATCTCCCTTTCTTTTTCGTCTATATCTCTCTGAATATCTTCGAGTTTCTCCCTGTGTATATCGACTTCCAACTTCGCCAGGACGGCCCTCTTCTCCTCCAGTTCCTCCTCCAGCTCCTTGCACCTGATCACGTCCTCCTTCTCCTCCTTCAGTTTGTTCATATTTTTCTCCAGCTCCTCCAAACGACCCCTTTCACTCTTGAGCTTCGTCTCCACCTCGTCCAGCTCCTTCATCGCTTTGGACTTCTTCTCCTCGAACTCGGCGACCCCGGCCAGGTCGTCTATTATCTCCCTCCTTTCGGTGGAGCTCATCTTTATGAACTTGTCGACATCCCCCTGCATTACGAAGTTATAACCCTCCCCGCCGACCAGATCGCCGTAGAGAAGTTCGGTAATCTCCTTCCTCGTCGTTCGATCGCCGTTTATCCTGTACGTGCTCTTACCGTCCGTGTTCACCTTCCTGGAGACGGTTATCTCCTCGGAGTCGATGGGGAGCGAACCCTCCTCGTCGACCAGGTGGATCGTAACCTTTGCATGTGAAGCCGGCCTTTTACCCTCGGAGCCGTCGCTACCGTAATAAATAAGGTCGGCAAATTCGCTCGCCCTCAAAGTTTTGGAACTCCTCTGACCGAGGACGAAGGAAAGCGCATCGATTATATTGCTCTTCCCGCTCCCGTTAGGACCAACAATAGCCGTCAAACCTGGAGAAAGAGGTAGAACTTCCTTCTTATGACCGAAGGACTTGAATCCTCTCATTTCCAATTTCTTTATATATACCATATCGGACCGACTCCTTCAAATACGGGATCATCGGTCCAGCCTCCGGTCCTCAAGTTTTTAAATCTAAGCCTTAACCTTAATTCCGTAGCCGATCGTTATTAACTTTTTGTCCCGCTGGAAGGTCTAAAGCCCGAAACGGTATCAATCTATTATAAGAAGGAAGTTCAAAATGCCCATTTGAGAACCATGGATCTGGATCGGATACCTCTGGAGAAGCTGCCCGGTATACGGATGCTTCAAAATTTAGTCATGGATTATTACGAAGATCGCCTATTTCGTAAGATCAAGGACGGTGAAAACCTACCGAAACACGTAGGTATTATATTAGACGGGAATCGGCGGTTCGCGTCGGAGAGAAACATCGAAGTAAACAGGGGTCACGCGGTGGGCGCCGAAAAGTTGGAGGAGGTCCTGGAATGGGTGAGGGAGCTGGGGATAAAATACGTGACCGTCTACGCTTTTTCCAACGAGAACTTCGACAGGTCGTCGGAGGAGGTTCGAAACCTCATGAGGCTGTTTAAGCACAAATTCGAAGAAATTCTGGAGGACGAAAGGATAGAGGAATACGAAATCAGGGTGAACGCCGTCGGCGACATGAGTAAACTGCCCCCGGAGGTGGTCGAAGCTGTGAATAGGGCGGAGGAAGCGACCGAAGATCACGAAAATTACGTCCTGAACATCGCGATAGGGTACAGCGGGAGGGATGAACTGGTCAACGCGGTTCGTAAGATATGTAAAAAAGTCAAGGAGGAAGACATAGACCTGGAGGACGTGGACGAATCCCTAATCGAGGATAACCTATACATCCCGGAACAGCCCGACCCCGACCTCATCATCCGGACAAGCGGGGAGGAGAGGCTCAGCGGGTTTCTGCTCTGGCAGTCCGCCTACAGCGAACTGTACTTCTGCGAAGCGTACTGGCCGGAGTTCGACAAGATAAACTTTTTTCAAGCGATCGACAACTATCAGGAGAGGGAACGCAGGTACGGGAGGTGATTATTAATGGTAGATATAGCCATAATTGGAGGATCCGGAATCTACTCATTGGACCTTATAGAGGATGCCGATGAGCACGAGATAAAGACCCCCTACGGAAAATCGCCGGAGATAATCACCGGAAAGCTGGACGGTAGAAGTGTGGCTTTCATGCCGCGACACGGGGAGGGACACAGCGCTCCTCCCCACGCGATAAATTTCAGGGCTAACCTGTGGGCGCTCAAAGAGTTGGGCGTCCGGAGAATCATGGCGACGACCGCCGTCGGCTCCCTAAACCCGGAGATGAAACCTGGGCATTTCGTCCTCCTCGACCAATTTCTGGACTTCACCAAGGGCAGGCGTTCGACTTTCTACGACGGGGAGGACGGCGAGGTGGTCCACGTGGACATGACCGAGCCCTACTGCCCGGAACTCAGAGACGTGCTGTCGACCCGCGGCGAGGACCTGGAAACCGAGGTACACCCCTCCGGCACCTACGTCTGCACGGAAGGTCCGCGCTTCGAAACCGCCGCGGAGATCGAAATGTTCGAAAGGCTCGGGGGGGACGTGGTGGGTATGACCAACGTCCCGGAGAGCGTCCTGGCCAGGGAGCTCGAGATGTGCTATTCCACGGTCTCTGTCGTGACGAACCTGGCCGCGGGAATATCCGGGGAGAAATTGACTCACGAGGAGGTCAAGGAGATGATGGGCAGAAACACGGAGAGGGTGAAGGACTTACTGATTTCGTCGATCTTCGAAATACCGGAGACCCGATCCTGCACCTGCGGTGACGCCTTGAAGGGCGCGAAGGTCGAAAACTAGCGAGAAGGTTTAAGATAGTAGCTTCAAATTAGGGGAAGGAGGAGAAAAAAATTGTATTTACTGTTCGGCGTGGGAGACGTAGGCTTCGCCCTGGCCCAGAGGCTGAAATCGGACGATAGGGAAGTCCAAATATTGGAGATGGAGGAGGAGAAGGTCAAACAACTTCGCGAGATAGACTTCGAAGTCTTCCAGGGCGACTTCACGGACACCGAAGACATCCGGAAGGCGGACGTGGAGGAAGCCGAGGTAATTTTAATCCTGACCTCCGACCACGAAACGGTGGAGAGGGCGCTGGGGAGCATCAACCAGCTGAAGCTGGACATGGGGATAAACCCGATTGTCATCGCGCGGGCGACCGATTCGATCTTGAGAAAGGAGATAACGGACCTGGGGGCCGACGAAGTCATAGTCACCTCGGAAGTCTTCGCGGATCAGATACATGAAAGGTTTCAGGAGTTCAGACAGAGGATAAAGGAGAAAAGGCTCCGGAAATACCTGGAGGAATTGGACGGGAGGTTGGCGATAGTGCTCCAAGACAACCCCGACCCGGACAGCATCTCCTCCGGAATCGGACTTCAACTCTACGCGGAGTCCGTCGGAGTCGAATCCGATCTGATCTTCAGCGGCCGGATAGGGCATCAACAGAACAGGGCGTTGGTAAACACGCTCGACGCGGACCTGTTGAGGTGCGAAAATATAGACTTCGAGGACTACGAAGCGTACGCGCTGGTCGACGTATCAACTTACGGAAACTGCTCGCTGCCGGAGGAAATCCCGATCGATATAATCATCGACCACCACTCCGCAACTTCCAGCAGGGCGGAGGCGAAGTTCGAAGACATAACGGACGTCGGAGCCACCGCTACCCTGGTGGCTAACTACCTGAAGTACGGAGATATAGAGATCGACGAGAAGCTCGCGACCATACTGACCTTCGCCATACTGATCGACACCATGAACTTCACGCGGGGAGGCACACACCTGGACTTCTCAACCCTCGAATTTCTACTCCCGTCCATAAGCAGGGAGTTGCTCCAGGAACTACAGTCACCGCCCCTGTCGGCAGACACCCTCGAGACGATCCGTAAAGCCATCAGAAGCAGCAGGGTCAAGGGCGGATACCTGATCTCCAACGTCGGGGAGGTCAAGGACAGGGACGCGATCGCCCAAGCCGCGGACTACCTGCTCAGGAGGGAGGGCACGCTTACCACCCTGGTATACGGCATCGAGGGTGAATCGGTCTACATGTCCGGCAGGACCAAAGACGTGAGGCTCCACGTGGGGAAGACCATGGAGGAGCTCTACGGGGAGATCGGTTCGGCCGGCGGACACCCAACGGCCGGAGGGGGAAGGATCCCGCTGGACGCGTTCGACGTCGATAAGGAAAACAAGAACGCGCTCAGAGGGGCGATGGATCGAAAGATAGGTCGCAAGTTCTGGTCCGCGTTCGGCGCACTCAAATCGGAACGTTGACGGCCGGGTATTTCCCCGCGAAGCCGAAACTCCGAAATTTCCGGACCCGTCACCTTGGGCGTACTTTTTTTACCTTGAGGAACATGTTTAGACGGTGAGTTATAATGTTCGGAAGAGGAGGATTCGATTCCGGCCAGCTGCGGAAAATGATGAAGCAGATGGGTATTGAGATGAAAGAACTGTCGGGCGTCGAGGAGGTAGTGATCAAGACGGCCGACAAGGAACTCGTCTTTTCAAACCCCGAAGTTCAGGTCACCGAAGCCAAAGGGCAGAAGACCTATCAGGTCGTAGGAAAACCCGAAGAGAGGGAACTGGGCCCGGAGATCGACGACGAGGACGTCGAGATGGTGATGGAACAGGCGGACGTCGACGAAAAGACCGCGAGGAAAGCTTTGGAGGAGACGGAAGGCGACATAGCCCAGGCTATAGTCGAACTCAAGTAGCACGGATCGATTTACCACGAAAGGAACCTCAATAGGACTACCAGGACCGATATGAGGATCAGTATCGGAGAGGTGGCGAAGTAGAAATTTCCCCTCCTGTACACGTATATTAACCAAGGGGGGATATCTTCAAGGCTCACGTACGGTTCTACGAGAGGGATGAGGACAAACAAGACCCCTAAAATGATCAAAATCACCCCGATCCAAGTCAAAGACCTCATAAATAATTATCAATGAAGCTTACAACTTTTAATTATCGCAAAAAACCCGTAGGTGAACGGATGGAACTGCCCAGAAGTTTCTACCGGAGGGACACCGGCGAGGTCGCCCGAGACCTCCTGGGGGCCGTCCTTGCACGCCGCGAAGAAAGCGGTACCCTGAAAGGTAGGATAGTCGAAACGGAGGCTTACTACGGGAGCGAAGACCCCGCATCGAGGGCCTCCGGGAAGAGGACCGAGATAAACAAATTTATGTGGGGGAAGGCGGGCCTCGCCATGGTATACATGGTCCACGGAAACTGGCTATTCAACGTAACCGCCGAGGAAAAAGGGGTGCCCGGAGCCGTCCTGATACGGGCGGTCGAACCTTTGGAAGGTTTGGAACTTATGAGGAAGCGCCGAGACAGGGAAGAACTTCGGGATCTGACGTCGGGACCGGGAAAACTCACGGAGGCTTTCGGAATTTCGAACGATTATCACGGCACGGACCTGATATCCTCGGAGAGGATCTCCATCTCGAAGCCCGGAGAGGGGCGGGTAGCCCGGGACGTCGAGACCTCCCACCGGATAGGCGTCAGGGAGGACCTGGAGGAGGAACTCAGATTTTTCATCTCCGAAAGCGACTGCGTGTCATAAAAACCTTCAAAACGTATTCGACCGAATATATACCCGATATCGGAAAAAATTTCAAAAACTCCCCACATGCCAGCCTCGACCTTCCGGTTCGAGGACGTGTCCCCCCACCCCTTTATCCCCGACCGTCTCCCTTCCGATCCCCGTCGAACTCCCGTATCCGCCTCTGCCCCTTGTCGTAGACGACCCCTTCGCCGGCACGCGTGGGGACTTCTTCGACCCTGACGAACTCCAAACCTTTATCGTCCAGTATCTTCTTGGCACCGGAAGTTATCTTCGGCGCCGCGACGATTCCCCTGACCTCCCCGTCGAGCTTCCTACCTATTTCGTCGAGGTACCGACCCAGCTGCCAGACGGCCGACGAGGTGGCCCTGTCGCGTTTGAACTCTATGATCACGGACCTCCCTTCCGAGTCCACCCCGTAGAGGTCTATCTCCCCGGTCTTTATGGATTTGTTTTTCTCCTTCGGGACGAACCCTTCCTCGATAAGGTCGGGCCTCTCCATCACGGACCTCACCAGGTCTTCCTCCGTCCCCACCAGTTGCAGCTCCTCGTCGTCCTCCAAATCGAAGGAGGCGACCATCATTAAGTCCTCGAACGTCACCGTAAGAACTTCCTCGGGCCGAGATCTGGTGGATACGAGTTGAAGCCTCTCTCCGTCCCGCGTCACCCGAGCGCTGCAGCCCGGAGGGTTCCAGTTGACCGGCTCCCTCTTCTCCCTCTGATGGACGAGCAGGGTGCCGTCAGGCTTCACGATCACTACCCGCTCACCTTCGCCCAGCACGGAGCCCGCACGCCCGCGGTAATCGACGGAGCAACGGCCGACGATCAGGACGGTCCGATCGTCACGGAGGGACGTCTCGAGGAACCTCTCCCCCGATTCGACGGTCGGAGACCTCAACAACTCCAAAGATATACCTCCACTTCGTCTATCGACGAGCTCGGAAATAAATCTTGCAGAGGTCGGAAAAACCTCATCGCGGACCAGGCGGATTCCGTAGAAAAAACGCCTTCAAACCTCGATCACTATCGCCATCCCCTGCCCTCCGCCGACGCATAGGTGGCTCAAACCCAGCCCCCCGCCGCGCCTCTCCAGCTCGTTTATCTGAGTCACAATTATCCTAGCACCGGTACAGCCTATGGGATGCCCCAGCGAGATGCCCGATCCGAGCGGATTGATCCGCTCCCCGCCCGGTTCCGTCATGTCGACGCCGTACTTCGGCATGTCCAACTCCTCCATTACGGCGAGCGTCTGAGCCGCGAAGGCCTCGTTCAGCTCGATTTCGTCGAAGTCCTCGAGTCCGCAACCCAGCTCGTCGAGTAGCATCCTCGTCGCTGGAACCGGTCCGACCCCCATGTAACGGGGATCGACCGCGCTCGACTCGTAACCCTTCACGGTAGCCCTCACATCCAGACCGTTTTCCTCGGCGAACTCCTTCGAAGTGATAAGCAGCGCGGCGGCCGCGTCGGAAATCTTGGACGCGTTTCCGGCGGTTACCGTTCCCCCTTCCTTGAAGACGGGAGGTAGGTCCCGTACGGAATCGAGGGTCTTCTCCCTCGGAGTTTCGTCCTTCTCGACCACCTCGGTCCCTTTTCGGCCGGAGACCTCCACGGGGATTATTTCGTCCTCGAAAAGGCCGCCCTCGACCGCTTCCACCGCCCTCCTCTCGCTCTCCACACCCAACCTGTCCTGTTCCTCTCGGGATATCCCGTAAGCTTCCGCGAGGTTCTCGGCGGTTATACCCATGTGGTAATCGTGAAAATACTCGTAGAGACCGTCCCACACCATCCCGTCGATCAAATCGGCCTTGACGTCCAAATCCATCCTGTAACCCCAACGAGCTTCCGGCAGTATGTAGGGCGTCCGGCTCATACACTCCATCCCGCCCGCCACTACGGCGTCCGCCTTTCCGGCCTCTATCCTCTCGACCGCCAGCGTCACGGCCTTCATACCCGACGCGCAGATCTTGTTGATCGTGTAGGCAGGCACCTCTCTGGGGATTCCCGCCTCGATGCTGGCCTGCCTGCCGGTGTTTTGCCCTTGACCGGCCTGAAGCACGTGCCCCATCAGGACTTCGTCAACCTCCATTCCGGGCAGATCCTCCCCCCAGTCCATATATCTCTCCTCGACCGGACATACGTCAACGTCGGAGAAAAGTTTCGGCCGGTACTTCTTCCTAGCTAGGGGAGGTTCCGGTTTGCGTTCGAGGTCTTCGAACATCCCCCTGATCGCGGCGCTGCCGAGCTCTGTCGCCTTCGTATCTTTGAAACGACCGCCGAACTTCCCAATAGGAGTTCGAACACCATGCACAATTACGGGTTCGGTCATGCTTGACACCAATCGAAACTCTGAACCCGTGTTAATAATTTTTCCCCACCGCGTCGGAGCGGGGGGATTGCGAAATACCCGTGGCGAGTCGACGGCCCCGACGCCGAAAATGAACTTTAACTTTTCGTGTCAAGAAGTCTCCTTCCCAATCAAGGATTGGGTAGGTGATGAATTGACGTTTACTTTCACCGGACCCTCCCCGTAAGGGAATAAAGGGAGGGGGTGTTTTTTTGTAGGTAATGAGGGTCAGGAAGACTATTGTCTGCAGGGTTTTG
>Ga0207421_10005126_pt1 | contig 14822 bp, 9 predicted proteins | sample SodLakKL_010_SED_4_FD_187542 | JGI IMG/M metagenome (GOLD analysis project Ga0207421, IMG submission 187542) | Alkaline sediment microbial communities from Lake Tanatar, Kulunda Steppe, Russia - 8KL_010_SED (SPAdes) (version 2) | ecosystem: Environmental > Aquatic > Non-marine Saline and...
AGGGACTTATCTGAAAGGTTAATAGATATACACTCACAACATGAAAGCTTGTTATTAAATAAAACACACTTTCAATTTGATGTAATTGATAATTATTGTGCACATTACGACTTATTAAATAAATACAGCTCTAAGTTTTCAGAATATAATTCTTTGAAAAATAAGTTGAACAAACTTATTGAAAATGAAAAGGAAAGCCGTGCTAATCTCGACTATTACAAATTTCAATATGAAGAGCTGGAAAAAGCCGGGTTAAATGAAACAGAAGAATTTGAAAAACTTGAATCAGAGTTGCAAATTCTTAATAATGCCTCAGAAATAAAACAAAACCTCCAAAATGCCTGTTATACACTTGTGGATTCGGAAACAAATCTTTTAAGTGAATTGGTTAGTTTAAAGAATCTTATAGAGCCAATACAAAAATATGATAAGAAATACGAGGAATTAGTGCAACGGCTTGATTCGGTTTATTTAGAACTTAAAGATATTGGAGATGAGCTGTCAATGGCATCTGATGAAGTGGTTTTTGATGCTGAGCGTGTTTCTGTGTTGACAGAAAGGGTGGATAATCTGAATAAACTGATGATGAAACACAATGTGTCTTCCACTGACGAGCTTATTTCTGTTAAAGAAGATTATAAGGAGAAAATTGATAACATTGTATTTCTTGAAGATGAGATCACATCTCTTAAAGAACAAACAACTCAGTGTGAAAAAGAGTTATACGAGCTGGGAGAACAATTATCATTATCAAGGCAGGATAAGTTACCTGTTATTGAAAATCGCATAACTGAAGTTTTAAGAAATCTGGGTATGCCCAATGCAAACTTTGCTATTGAACATAATAAAGCCGATACAGCCAACTATTTGGGACTTGATACAATTAGATTTAAATTTTCTGCCAATCTTGGAGCGGAGATGAAGGATATATCAAAAGTGGCCTCTGGAGGTGAAATATCAAGGCTTATGCTTAGCATAAAATCACTTATTTCAGAAAACAAGCTCTTGCCTACAATAATATTTGATGAAATTGATACCGGAGTTTCCGGGGAAATAGCATCTAAAATTGCTGCTATATTTACTGAAATGGCTAAAAATATGCAGGTAATATGCATTACTCATTTACCCCAGATTGCTTCTTGTGGTCAAAATCACTTTTTTGTTTACAAAGAGATTGAAAATCAGCAAACCAAAACAAGAATTAAAAAGTTGGACAATAATGAACGAATCGAAGAGGTAGCCAAAATGCTTGGCGGAGAAGCCTTAACGGATTCAGCAAGAAAAACGGCAAAAGAGTTGATCAATTTTACCAAGACTAATGGCAATTAAAACAGAAGTACTCGGGCTTTTCTGTGTTCTTCTAAGATCTTATTGTAACTTTTTTCAACTGTCAACTGCCATTTGATAATAGACAATAAATGATTGTCAGTTTAAATCATGAGCTCTTCAGTTAATTTATTGGAAAAATAAAAAACCAAAAGATTTTTATATTTGTGTTGTTTAATTCAGCAAACAATAAAAAGCATTTTTTTTACATTATTTTTTTATCTTTGCCGGTGTTTTTTGAGAGAAATAATAATAATCAAATCTATAATACATGAGTCTTAGGATAATAGTATTAGCAAAACAGGTGCCTGACACCAGGAATGTTGGTAAGGATGCCATGAAGTCTGATGGCACTGTGAACAGGGGTGCCTTGCCTGCTATTTTTAACCCTGAAGATCTTCAGGCGCTTGAACAGGCATTAAAAATAAAGGATGACATGGATGATGTTGAAGTTATTCTTTTAACTATGGGGCCACCCAGAGCTGCCGAGATAATTCGGGAAGCATTATACAGGGGCGCCGATAAAGGGTATCTTCTTACCGACAGAAAATTTGCAGGAAGTGATACGCTTGCTACTTCTTATACTTTGGCTATGGCTATTAAAAAGCTTGAGCCATATCACTTGATTATTGCTGGCCGTCAGGCTATTGATGGTGATACGGCACAAGTTGGCCCGCAAATAGCTGATAAGCTTGGCTTTCCACAAGTTACTTATTCGGAAAATATTGAATCCATAAGTAATGAACATATAGAGATATTGAGAAGGCTTGAAAGTGGCGTTGAATTAGTTAAGACGACTATGCCCTTGTTAGTAACCGTTCACGGGTCAGCTGCACAATGCAGGCCAAGAAATGCCAAGTTATTAATGAAATATAAGCATGCTGTTACAGTTTCTGAACTGCAGGATCAAACGGAAGATTATACTGAATTTATAGACACCAAGCCTTATCTGAGGATTGACGAATGGGGGGTTAATGAAATTGATGTTGATGAAGATATGCTGGGACTTTCAGGTTCACCCACTAAAGTGAAAAAAATTGAAAGTGTCGTTTTTTCTGCTAAGGAATCAGTTCAGCTTACAGATAACGACAAAGATATTGACTACCTGATGAAGGAGTTAATTGATAGCCACGTGATAGGTTAAAAAAATTATTTATTAATTGAAAAATCATTGTAAAGTGAATAATATATTCGTTTATTGTGAAATAGAAGAAGGTGAGATAGCCGATGTAAGTTTAGAGCTTCTTACAAAAGGTCGTAAACTTGCAAATGAAATGAAATGTAAGCTTGAAGCTATTGCAATTGGGGATAATCTGGCCGGTATAGAAAAGGAAATATTCTCATATGGAGTTGATGTCTTGCATTTAGCTGAACATCCTGATCTGTCACCTTATTCAACCATACCACACTCGACAGTGGTAACAAATGTATTTAAAGAGGAAAAACCTGATGTAGCTCTTTTTGGAGCAACTTCTGCTGGCCGGGACTTAGCGCCAAGGGTAGCGTCTTCTCTTAAATGTGGCTTAACCGCTGATTGTACAGGGCTTGAATTTGGTGATCATACTGATAATAAAACAGGTAAAACCTACAAAAACATACTTTATCAAATCAGACCTGCTTTTGGAGGTAATATTATAGCTACTATCATAAACCCTGAAACAAAGCCGCAAATGGCCACAGTTAGGGAAGGGGTGATGAACAGGGAAATATTCAATAATAAGCACAAAGGTGAGTTGAAAAATATAGATGCAAATAGTATACTTGAAAAGATCGACAATCCTGTTCAGATTATTGAAAGACATATTGAAGAGCGAAAAATTAATATAAAAAACTCACACATAATTGTATCAGGTGGTTATGGTGTAGGTTCAAAAGAGAATTTTAATTTGCTTTTTGAGCTTGCTGAGATTCTTGGTGCAGATGTTGGAGCTTCCAGGGCTGCTGTAGATGCAGGATTTGTCGAACATCTAAGACAGGTTGGTCAAACCGGCGTTACAGTAAGACCAAAGCTTTATATTGCCTGTGGCATTTCCGGTGCAGTTCAGCATACAGCAGGAATGAAAGAAGCAGCCAAGATCATTTCTATAAACAGTGATGCTAATGCACCTATAAACCAATTAGCAGATTATTCTATACATGGAAATATAGAAGATATTATACCAAAAATGATCAAGTATTATAAGAAAAACATTAAATAACGTTTGATTGATTTTTTGAATATTAAAAGAAAATAAAATGGCAAATTTTTATAAAGATAACCCCAGTCTTGAATTTCACTTGAGGCATAGTTTGATGGAAAAAATCATTAGGCTCAAGGAGAATGATTTTGAGGATAAAGAAAAGTATGATTATGCACCGTCGGATTATGAGGATGCATTGGATAATTATGATAAGGTTTTGGAGATAGTAGGAGAGATTTGTGGCGAAACTATTGATCCGAATGCTGAATCAGTTGATGCTGAAGGCCCTGTGCTTGAAAATAATGAAGTTACATATGCCCGCGGTACTAAGGAAAATCTTGATACGTTGACCCAGGCAGGGCTTATAGGAATGTCCCTACCAAGAAAATATGGGGGGTTAAATTTTTCAATTGTCCCATACGTAATGGCCGCCGAACTTGTTTCAAGAGCAGATGCCGGATTTTCAAATATTTGGGGGTTGCAGGATTGTGCCGAAACTATCAATGAATTTGCATCCGAGGAAATAAAAGATGAATATCTTCCCCGTTTTAATAAAGGCGCTACTGCTGCTATGGCTTTAACTGAGCCTGATGCCGGTTCCGATCTTCAAACAGTACAGCTTAAAGCAGAATATGATGAAAAAGCCCAGCATTGGGTTTTAAACGGCGTAAAAAGGTTTATTACAAATGGTGATGCCGATATATCACTTGTTTTAGCACGCTCTGAACCCGGTACCACTGATGGTCGCGGTCTTTCTTTATTTTTGTATGACCGCAAACACAAAGCTGTTAAGGTGCGTAGAATAGAAAATAAGCTTGGCATAAAAGGTTCACCGACATGTGAGCTTGTTTTTAAAAATGCACCTGCCCAGTTAATAGGTGACAGGAAGATGGGGCTTATCAAATATGTAATGGCATTGATGAATTCTGCACGCCTTGGCGTAGGAGCACAGTCAGTGGGTATTGCCGAAGCAGCTTATCGTGAAGCAATAAGCTATGCGCAAGAAAGAGAGCAATTCGGAAAAACTATTATACAATTTCCTGCTATTTATGAGATGCTCTCTGTTATGAAGGCAAAGATTGACGGGGCAAGATCCTTACTGTATGAAACAGCAAGGTATGTGGATGTATATAAGTCATACTCCGTAATACAGGAAAACCGAAAATTAGACTCTGAAGAGCGTAAAACTCATAAAACATATCTCCGATATGCCGACTTGTTCACCCCTCTTTTAAAACTTTTATCCAGCGAATATTGCAACCAGGTAACTTATGATGCAATCCAGGTGCACGGTGGAACCGGCTATATGAAAGATTTTACCGTTGAAAGACTATACAGGGATGCACGAATTACTAATATTTACGAAGGAACATCTCAATTGCAGGTTGTTGCAGCTATAAGAGGAGTGAGTAATGGAATGTTCCTTAAAGCTATGCGTGAATATCAAAACCACCAGGTTAAACCCGATCATGAGCATCTAAAGCATATATTGATTGAAATGACAGATGATTATGAAAAAACTACTGAAGCAATCATTAACAAAGAAAATAATGAATTGCTGGATTTTCACGCACGGAGGCTTGTTGAAATGGCAGGTAATATAATAATAGGTTACTTGCTTCTCCAGGATTCTGAGCAGAATGAAGAATACCTGAGGTCAGCCGAAATTTTTATAAATATGGCAAGACCCGAAAACCTGGCTCGTGCAGAATTTATTAATCATTCAACAGAGAATTCTCTTGGAAAATATAAAATAATGCCCAACGAGGAGTAAGTAAATTACTAATAAAAACCTTGTTAGAGCTATCAGAATGTTGCCAAAACTACTATACAGATGGCTAGTATAGTAGTTTTAGGTTTTACTTTGCAGGATCCATTACTCTACCCATAAAGAGTATTGTGTTGGTCTTGTTATCTTTAATAAAGAATTTAAAAGGCCTGTCGGCTCTAAAAATTATTCTTTCTTCATCAGGTCTTGCAGATTTTACCACAATGGATACGGCTGTAGCAGCAGCTGCCTCAGTACCTTCTTCGTCAACCTCTATAAAGGCTTCGTGAATAACCTGGTCTATCTTTAAATCATCTTCCGAAGTCATTCTCGAAAAATCAGCTTTGTTGGAGAAAGCTTGTGGCATGCCCATTTGTATTAATAGATCTCCAAGGTTTGCTTTAGAGCGCATTTTAAATTTGGGAAATAATAAATTAACCTCCTTCTCCGAAAGACTGTCAACATATTCTTTATATTTTTTGCTGTCCAGCTTAGATTCAAAATCTGATAAGCCAATATCTTCGCGTGGCAACATAAGCATCATTGAAAAATCTTCTCCGGAGTACGGGATCTCAAGCACCTGTGCATGCTCATCTTCAAAATACTTAAACGTATCATCTTTTCTCATGAATTCGGTTTCTACAGTTGTTTCTTCATCAATGTGAAAATCCCGCTTACGTGTTAATTCCTTGTCAAATTCTTCAAGCCAATTGCTTAAAAAGTAAATGGCATTTACTATAACCAAACGGGTATCTTTTACTAAAGCCCCTCTGTCAAGGAGTTCTTCTATTTTTTGATTTGTTTTATCTGATACCCAGCTATTTATTTCTTCTCTCTCTTTTTCTTGATCAACTCTGAAATCAGCTTCATGTAAAACTGAGCCATAATATTTTTGTATGGCTTCAATGTAACTTTCCAAAAACGGATAATCATGCTGAAGCCACATGCCATTAACAATATTTAATTCCAGATCCTCTCCAGCCAGTTCTTCAAGCATTTTAACATGATTGGTGAACTCTTTATGAAAATTCTCAATATCCGGGTCAAATAATAAAGTTTTGCTCATTTGATTTTTAGTTTCTCCCCCTGAGCCGCCATATGTAATTGCCATAGCAGTAGAAATACTAAATGGGGAGATTACCAGGTTGTCTTCCACATCTTTAAGAATTTCTTCATACATATTAAATGCAAACATGTTTAACTTTTCTTCCGGATCCATTGAAGCTATTTTGTCTGGAGAAAGTTCTTCCCTTGAAGTAGTATCATCTGTTATCTGCTCTTTGGTTGTACAGCCAAAAGCCAAAATAATAAATGTGGCTGCTAAAAAATTACAAATTACTTTCATCTTAATATTTTTTGGTTATTAAATTGATTAACAATTATTTGCAAATTAACCCACGGGGTTGAGATTTACTAATGTTTAAGTTCAGCTATTTTTATTGTTACTTTTGTGCCACGGTGTTTTTTACTTTCAATATCAATTTTTCCAAACATTTTTTCAATAATAGAACGACAAATTATTAATCCAAGACCTGTGCCTTTTTCACCGTGAGTGCCTATTGTTTTGGGATGTGGTGTGTCAAGCCTGAAGATGTTTTCTACAACCTCATTATCCATACCAACACCATTATCTTCTATACTTATTTTAGTTGATGATCCGTGATTGGTTCTTTCGGCATTTATTGTTATTTTCCCATCTTTGTTAGAATATTTGATGGCATTTGATATTAAATGTGTTAAAACAATGTTTAAGGCTTTTTTATCGCTTATTAATTCAATATTTTCATCATAATTATTAATTAATTCCAGGTTTTTCGAGGAAAATTCTTTATTAAAATTAGTAATAATATTTGATATAATATTTTGAAGATTAATTTTTTCCGGGTTTATTTCTGTTTCATTTGTTTCTATAGATGCCCATTCAATAAGATTTTCCAGGAAATTATATAATTCTTGTGAATCTTCATAAAGGATTCGTGCCATTTTGACAACTTCTTTGGTTTTTTCACTATTCTCCTCCAAATCTTTTAATAAGAAACCTGCAATACCTTTAACACCAATAAGACTGTCTTTAATATCGTTGGTCATAATTGAGAAAAACTTGGATTTTACGAAATGAATCTCCTTGTTCTCATCAATTTTTCGTTTTAGTTCCAGGTGTGTTTTAATAATGCGGGAAGTTTCTGCCGGAGTAAATTGTTTGGTAATATGATCTGACACGCCTGCATTTAGTATTTCATCAATATTATCGGGCCTATCTTTTTCTGTAATAATTACAATTGGTATATTATGAGTTCTAAAATCACTTTTCAATGATTTAAAAAGCTGGAAATCAATAGTTTTACGATTAGAGACATCTTTTAATATTAGATCGGGTTGAATACTGCAAGTTTTTTTTATTAAATTATCTACCGGTTGTGAATGAATTAAACGAAAATTTTCATCAAATATCTCCTGAAGTTTATTCAAAAATGATTTATCAGCGGTTACAACAACTATTTTGTATGGGCTGGTAGTATTATCTTCTTTTGTTTGCATTATTGAAATGTTATGAATTTGATTTTATATAATAATAGATAAAATAATCATTTATTTCCCAATAAAATATTGTAATTCTGCTTATTGTCAATAAAAATAATTCTTTTAGAAAATTAATTTATTTTAAGGTTTATATTTTTATTTTATTTTTGTGCCAAAACGTACAAAGTGCTTTATATGCAAATGTTTAATTTTTGAGTTATTTAATTGTTTTTCAACATAGCTTTGCATACTTTGAGTTTTGGTGGCATATTTTTAGTTTTATTTGGACAGTGGAGAGCCAATATAATAAATATTTTTCTAAAACAAAAAAAATCTTTTTACATTTGAAGTAATTTGTGTTAAAATAAATATAAAATACAACTAATTAATTGCTAAAACGTACAAGTAAATTATAAATAACATAAGAGTTATTTTATATGATTTTTTTCGACGGCAAAATTAATACAAATAAAATTGTTATATTTTTTGTTTATACATAGGATTTAAAAATACAGCATAATTATTTAACAAATTATTATTGAATATGAATTCATTAAAACAAGCTAATGTTGTTATAATTCGTTGTTTAATATTCTTTATATTTTTGTTGGGTGTCCCTGGTTTATTGTTATTTGATAGTGGATTTGAAGCGTATTCTACTAACTCATCACTGGCCTCCTTAAATAACAGTGAATTAAATTTCAACTCAGCGAGTTTTACCAATCGTCCTCCTTGGGAGCGCTGGAGTATTTTTCAACGCTCACGTCGTCCTTCCTATTTTCAGCAGCAAGGCTATGAAGTAGGTATTATTGCGGGGACATCACATGCATTAACTAATATTGGTACAGGAGATCCTTATTTTCTTGGAACGCATTGGGAGACAACTGATATTAATGCGGGTATTTTTGGCAGGTATCGTTTTAATGACCGTTTGGCGTTACATTCATCGGTTCACTACGTACGTATTCATGCTGCTGATAGCCTTGCTCCGGTGAATTCTGCAAGATATACCCGTAATTTTTATTTTGAAAATCAGATATTTGAGTTTAGTGTAATGGGGGAGGTTTATGCACATGAATTGACAAATAACTCCCCGTGGGATATATTTGGTTACTTGGGTGCAGCTGTATTTTACCATGATCCTGATCTTACCATCCCCCCTGATAGTAATAGTCAACCTGAAGAGGATTTTAGCCTTATACAACCCGCCATACCAGTGGGCATGGGAATTAATTATTTTACTGACAGAAACATAAAAATCGGCCTGGATGTTGGCCATAGAGTCACATTTACTGATCATCTTGATGGCTTTTCCAGTCCGGCAAGCGATGCTAATGATGCTTACTTCCTATTTTCTTTTAGGATTAGCTACTTTTTTGATGCAAGAAAAAGGTTTACTCCTTATTAATACTTGCCAGATCAATCAAAAAAGCATATTCCATAGCCAATTCCCTGAGTCGTGCAATACGCCCCGGGGAGCCTCCGTGTCCGGCTTCCATGTTAGTATGCAACAATATGACATTATCAGAAGTGTTATAATCCCTAAGTTTGGCTACCCATTTTGTAGGTTCCCAGTATTGCACTTGTGAATCATGTAATCCTGAAGTTACAAGCAAATTAGGATAGTCTTGTTCAGTTACATTATCGTAAGGAGAATATGAAAGCATGTATTCATAATACTCTTCTTTGTTGGGGTTACCCCATTCATCATATTCTGCTGTAGTAAGAGGTATAGATTCGTCGAGCATTGTGGTTACAATATCCACAAAAGGTACACGGGCTATGATTCCATCAAAAAGTTCCGGACGCATATTTGCCACAGCGCCTACAAGCAAACCACCGGCACTGCCTCCTCTTGCAAAAAGCTTATCGGGGCTAGTGTAATCATTGTCTACAAGGAATTCAGCACAATCTATGAAATCATAAAAAGTATTTTTCTTATTCAACAATTTACCATCTTCATACCATTCCCGTCCTAAATCTTGTCCACCCCTCACGTGAGCATAAGCTATTATAAATCCCCGGTCCAAAAGGCTAAGATAGTTACTGCTGAATCGGGGGTTAAGGCTGGAACCATACGAGCCATAACCATATAACTTGGTCGGATTATTCCCGTCCTCTTTAAGACCTTCCCTGAATACTATGGTAAGCGGAACCTCAGTGCCATCACGGGCTGTTACATTGTAGCGACGGGTTTCATAGTCGTCAGGATCAAATTCACCCATAACCTCCTGTTGTTTAATTAATTCTTGCTCACCCGTTTCCATATTATAATCATAAACCGAATGTGGAGTGGTCATTGAAGTATAATTGTAGCGCAAAATATTTGTATCCATGTTTGGATTTCTACCTATACTTGCTGTATATGCCTCCTCTGGAAAGTCAAGGTAATGTTCTTCTTTGGTTATCTTATTTATTATTCTGAGGTTTCTCAGCCCTTCAGCTCTCTCCTGGATAACCAAATGTTCATCAAAAACATCTATGTTTTCAAGCAGCACATCTTCGCGATGGGGAATGACATTCGTCCAGTTTTCTTTTGATGTATTTTGAACGCCGGTTTCCATTAACCTGAAGTTTTGTGCATCCCAGTTAGTAAGTATAAAGAACCGGTCATTGTCATGCAAGATCCTGTATCGCAGATCATCTGTACGTGGCTGGAATACTTCAAATTCACCTTCGGGGTTGTCAGCATCAAGAATGTGAACTTCATTAGAAAGCCTGCTGTTTGACGAAATCAAAAGGTAGTTGTTATCTTTTGTTTTTGATATGGATACGTGATAAAAAGTTTCGTCCTCTTCGTAATAAACCTCCTCAGGATCTTCTTCCGTATCAGCATTATATTTATAAACGCTTTCGTATCTCAAGGTTTCCGGATGCAGAGAAGTGTAAAAAAGGTTTTTGTTATCATTTGCCCATACTACATTTCCACCACAATCCTCTATACCTGTGTCGGTAATATCTCCGGTTTCCATATTTTTGATTTTTACCTGGTATTGGCGACGTCCAAGTGTATCAACTGTAAATGCTACAAGATTATTATTTGGGCTTACGTCATAAGTTGAAATGTTATAAAATGTATAGTTCTCAGCCATTTCAGGGACGTCCAGTATTATTTCTTCTTCTGCATCCATGCTTCCTTTTTTACGGCAATAGATAGGATATTCTCCACCTTCCTCATAGCGATGGTAATAATAATAACCGTTTTCATAATATGGCGCCGATTTGTCCTCTTGCTTAATTCTTCCCTTTAGTTCCTCAAAAAGACCCTCCTGCAATGATTCGGTGTGTTTCATCATTTTCTCCAGGTACTCATTTTCTGCTTCAAGGTATGAGATTACTTCAGGATTATCTCTTTGATTCATGTAATAATAGTTATCAATCCTGGTGTCACCGTGCATTACTAATTCTTCTTGAATCTTTTTCGCATCCGGTGGCTCAACATCAGCCCTATCTACTCTTGGAGAACAGTTTTGGAATAATACCAAAACAGCTGTCATTGTTAATAAAATTGTATTTTTTTTCATTCTTATAATGATTTTAAGTTTGTAATAATTAACTTGTTTTACATATGTTGTTTATAAAACAATAAATATAGTAATAAATTTTAATTTTGGCAAAGTTTAATTTTTATGTAATTAAAGGCAAGATTTCCCATCTTGGCAAAATCATATTCTGATGTGCTGGAAAATTAATAGAATTATATTTAAAAATTAGTGTCCGGTTAAGAATTAATCTTGCCACCAAGTGTTCGCAATTTAAATAAATTGAACATCAATACAGATAACTAAAAATCATTTTTCTACACTAAGAAAATATCCAAAAGAATGGAAGAAAGTATCACACAAAAAAATCACGCAAAGCCGCAAGGACGCTAAGGGAAAAATCATAAATGATTTTTTCATCTTTGCGTACTTTTTAAATTCAACTATATTAATACAACTCATTAAAAATAATAAAATGTGGGTTTTATGCCGAAAAATAAGCTATTTATGCTTTGTGTCGTGGCGCCTTTGCGTGAGATTTATATAAGATTTTGCCTCCATCTTTTTTATGTTTTTTTCAGGATAAACCGGTAGGGTAGGAGTGCATCTTTTCCGGCATAGTCTATACCAACTCGTTGAGTTTTGGTTATATTATTGTCGGAAACGTATATTCCCCTGTCTTCAATCCATATTTTGTTTTCAGTAAGTGGTGCTTTATCATGCGATGTTTTGATACCCATAGCTTTTGTAACTTTCCCCGGGCCATTTAGTGAATTATTGATTATTTTAGTGTATCCTGTACGTTGTTTAATTTTTTCCAGGCCGTGGGTAGGTATAACGCCCCTGACAAGTATGGCATGTGGTACATTTTTTATGTTAGTTACGATATTAAACAGGGCATGAATACCATAACAAAGGTACACATATGCTATACCACCTTCCATATACATGGTATTGGTGCGTTTTGTTCTTTTGTTGTTATATGCGTGTGAGGCTTTGTCATTGATGCCGGCATAGACTTCGGTTTCACTTATTATCCCGCCGGTTATTATGTTAGAATCTATATTTGTAAAAAGGTATTTGCCAAGCATTTTACTTGCAAGGGTAATTACATCGTCCTGTGTGTAGAACTGTTTCGATAATTTCATTGTTAGAACAATTCCACGGATATATTTTGTATAAAGGCCGTATAAGTATATTTGTCGCCTACTTTTACACCTGAGAGGGTAAGCAATACCGGTATTTCTTCCCCTTTCTGATCAACAATACTTACCTCTGTTCTATTGCCGGTGAGATGATTATCAGGAGATTGAAGGAACTTGACCACTTCACCGTTTTTCACTTTATTATGTGGTGGTGGCAATATTTTTTTCACGTTTTTTCCCAGTACTTCTTTACGATCTATTTTCCATAGTTCTTCAGCAGCTTTGTTGAAAAGTTCTATTTCTTCGTTATGGTTTATGGCTACAATAGCATCAAGTGCACCTTCCAGTGTTTTTTCGTTACGTTCTTTTACTGATTCAATGTCGCTTATATGTTTTTCTGTTTGTTTTTTAAACTCTTCATGCTGCTTTTTTATTTGCTCCTGTTGTTTTAAGAGTTGGTCTTCTTGTTCTCGTAGTTTTTCTGTTTGTTTTTTGTTTTCCAGCTCCATTAATTTTCTTTCGGTGATATCGGTAGCTACGTATATTATTTTGGCTACTTCATCATACATATCTTTCACGGCAGTAAAAGTTCCATGAAACCATTTTTCCTCACCTGACGGAGAGGTAAATTGAAGCTGACTTTCATAAGGTTCGCCTTTTAATATGTTTTTCCAGGCGGATTTTAGTTCTTCGTGGTTTTCCGCTTTCAGGAAGTCGAGAATAGTTTTTTCTTTTATATCCCCGGGTTTTATGTTTAAGGCTTCGAGGAACTTATTATTTGCATCCAGGAAGTAACCATCGGGATCCAGGCTTGTTTTTATATTGGAAAGGTTAAGGGCGTCTATTTGTCCTTCGTAGTCAAGATTTTGTTTCTTTTGTTCGGTAATGTCTATACCGAGGAAAAGTATTTTTTCGATGCTTCCATCGGGATTTCTGACGCATGTATAGGTTGCCATTGACCAGAAGTCTTTACCTTGTTTGGTCACATGCTTCATGTCCCCTTCAAAATGTTTTCCTCCTTTGGATAGTTCATCCCATATTTTAAAGAACCAGTCTTCGTCTTTTTTGTTGATGAATATAGATATATGCTTGCCTTCAACCTCTTTGTTGCTGCTGTATCCTAGCTTGTTAAGGAAGCGGGTATTAGCATACAATAATTTGCCGCTGGTATCATATTCGGCTCTTACCAGTGTGTGGTTCACAGCATTAGTAAAGTTTGTAAGCATTTCACCCTGCCTTGCTGCTTCTTCTTTTGCTACATTAAGCTCTTCAAGGTTTTTGCGCATTTCATCTTCTTGCTCACGGAGCTTCTTTTCTTTCTCTTGTGATTCTTCTAAAAGTCTAGCTGTACGTAGGTTTATCTTTGTACTTGAAACAACAGAGGCAATTGTCTCTGCAAGTTTTTCAACAAAGTCAACCTGGTATTTTTCAAACTTTTTCAAAGATGCAATTTCAAGGACACCATGAACCTCTTCATTTATTTTCAGTGGTACTACAAGTAATGCAGTAGGTGTTGTTTCACCCAATCCGCTGGTAATTGTTACATGATCTTCCGGTATGTCAAGCAAATAAATTGTTTCCTGTTCAAGGGCACATGCACCTATAAGTCCTTCTTCCCACTCAATGCGTTTTTCAAGGAATTTTTTACGATTATATGCATAACAGGCAGTAAGCTCAAAATGTTTGTCTTCAGGATTGTCATCATTAATAAGGAATACGCCACCTTGTTTAGCATCAAGGTATTCAACAAGGTTGGATATGATGTTATAAGAAAGGTCCTGAAGGTTATCATTATTTTGCCTTACTATATCACCAAACTTGGCTAGCCCCTCATTAACCCAGCTACGCTGGTAGTCTTCTGTTTTGCGTTTTTCTTCCTCTTCTTTATTTTTTATGAGGTAATCGCGCAATCTTATAAGGGATTGACCTATTTCATCCGAATCTTCATGTTCTGCTCCAAGTTCATATTTTACATCTGTTTCACCGTGGGCAAGCTTTTCGGTAAATGAAAGCACCTTTTCATTCTTAATTTTCTCATCTTCAGCAATTTTTTCCAATTCACGGGCTTTTTTAGCAAATTGCCTACCAATAAAATAGCCCGTTGCAGCAATAACAATTGGAGCAGTGTTTATTATCCATAGTACCGGGTTGTTACTATATGCCTCGGCAATATTACCAAAGGTAAATGATATATCTTTTGATACAAAGTCTATTATAATTGCTATAATTGGAAATATGAGCCCCAACAAAAAACCGGTAAGGGCATATTGGGTGATGATGCTTTTATTGCTTCGATAATCCATAATCGTATGTTTAATTTCTTTATGAACTTGGTTGCTAATATAATATTTTTTTCTCAGGGAATCCCGTAACTATTTTATTTATTTTTTAATGGAACCAT
>Ga0207421_10005127_pt1 | contig 14821 bp, 11 predicted proteins | sample SodLakKL_010_SED_4_FD_187542 | JGI IMG/M metagenome (GOLD analysis project Ga0207421, IMG submission 187542) | Alkaline sediment microbial communities from Lake Tanatar, Kulunda Steppe, Russia - 8KL_010_SED (SPAdes) (version 2) | ecosystem: Environmental > Aquatic > Non-marine Saline and...
CCGTGCCGTGGTATAACCCCGACCCGGGCAACACCTGGGCTGCGATCCGCGAGCCGCACAAAGTGGAGAAATGCAGCTTCTGCCATCACCGTGTTGAGGTTGGTGAGCAGCCGTGGTGCGTGGAGGTCTGCCCGGCGACGGCGCGCTTTTTCGGTGACCTCGAGGATCCTAACAGCGAGGTGAGCAAGCTCCTCACCGAGAACGAGCATTTCGTACTGCAGCCGGAGGCCGGAACCGAGCCGCAGGTGCACTACATCAACGATTTCGATCAGAAATCCTGAAAACGCCGGCGCGAGCGCGCCGGCACGGCACCTTGAGGGCGGCGAAAGGCCGTCCTCGGGGGACCATCCACTACGCCGTCTGAACACACGCGGCGTACACGCCTCACCATCGGCTGCAGCCGGAACCCGGAAACAGGCGGGGTTTTGAACTCAGACGCAACGTATGAGAGGACGCTATGCGAGAACACACCGAGACTCTTGAGGATTTTGTCCTCGAGGAACGCGTGCGCCAGGGCGGATACCATTACCTCGCGGAGCTGTTTCGCGACCCGGTGGAGTTATCCGGTGAACCCGAACTGCCCAAGCAGCTCGCCGAGATTGTGGGTGCAGTAGAAGACCGTGAGCTCCATCGCTCCTGTGACCGACTCGTTGTGTCCCTCGGCGGCGAAGACGGCGCCGGCGGCGAAGACGCCGCCGGAGCTCTCCGGCGCGACTACACCGCGCTGTTCGTGGGGCCTCAGAATCTGCTCGCTCCGCCTTATGGCTCGGTTTACCTCGAGCCCGCTAAACGGCAGGTGATGGGGGAGTCTACCCAGGACGTAATGCGGCTGTACCGGCAAGCCGGGCTCGAGGTTTCTCGTGAGTTTAAGCAACCCCCGGACCACATCAGGCTCGAGCTGCGCTTCATGAGCCACGTAATCAAGGGTGTGATCGACGCGCTCTCGGAATCTGATGCCGACTGGGAACGCGCCGGCGCGCTCGTAAACACGCAGCTCGGGTTTCTGCAGCGGCACCTCGTCGCTTGGGTGAAGCCGTTCACGCACTTGATCACCGAGAACAGTAGCACCGCGTTTTACTCCGCGCTGGCCGAGTTTACCGAACGATTCGTGGCCTACGACTATCAGCACGCCGCCAAATGGATGTACGAAGATTTCGCTCGCTTGAATCAGAGCAGCGGCTCGGGCTAACCTTGCACGGTATCGATACCCGTGGTATACAGACTCGTTAGTATCGAGTTCGTCCCCGCATTATACGCGTCTATTGTACGCAACACCTTCTCATGGAGGCGCTAGATACACATGACAATTCATTATCCGGAGTCCGGGCCACATATTCGCACGACACATTCCGTCAACTCGCTGATGCGGGGTGTGGTTATTGCACTGCTGCCGGCAACGGTCGCATCGGTGTTCTTTTTCGGGCCGTATTCTCTATATCTGGTGTTTGGAACGGTAGTCTCGGCCGTAGTTATCGAGTACCCTTTCAACAAGAGCGCCTACACCAAGCAAACCCCGTTCGGCGATGGGAGTGCCGTAGTTGCCGGAATGATCCTCGGCCTCTCGCTCTCCCCGACATCGGCGTGGTGGGTGCCCCCGCTCGGAGCCTTTCTCGCGATCGTCGTCGGCAAGCAGGCGTTCGGCGGGCTTGGAAACAATCCGTTCAATCCGGCGTTGGTGGCGCGTGCAATTCTGCTGCTCGCCCTGCCGTTCTACGTGGGCGACTGGGTGACCCCGTTCGACGCGGTCAGCACCGCGACCCCGATGGAAGGCGGCGACTGGACCTACCTCAGCCTCTTTCTCGGGAACGTTCCGGGCAGTATCGGCGAGACCTCGGCGCTCGCTCTATTGATCGGAGCGGCGTATATGTACTTCAAAGGCTATATCGGCGCCGCGATCTCGATCTCGTTCATTGCCTCCGCCGCGGTAACCGCGGCGCTGCTCGGAATCGACCCGCTTTACACGATTCTTGCCGGGAGCCTCATGTACGGGGCGCTCTACATGGCTACCGATTACGTCTCATCAACAATGACGCTCGGCGCTAAGGTTGCGTTCGGTGTCGGGTGCGGCGTGCTTACCGTGCTGATTCGGGAGTTCACGGTGTATCCGGCAGGCGTAACGTTCGCGATTTTGATCATGAACGGCTCGGCGTACTTTCTCGATAGTCGCGCTCCGGGGCGTAGGTTCGGCGAGCTTTCGCGGGCGTACAAACGCGGGATGCAGCTTGCGGCGTTAGCGGCCGCCACCGTGGCGTTCGTTGCGATCGCGTGGGCCGGGGTGAGCGCGGCACGCGGCATGCAAGACGGCTACGTCGATGCTCGCACGCAGCAGTACCTCGACCTCTTCTTCCCGAATGCCGACTCGGTGACTTCTCCGGAAGAGTTCGAGCCGAACGTCACGTTGCATCGCGTTATGCGCGGCAATGCGCATCTCGGGTATTTAGGATACACCAGCGCCGGGGGGTATATCGGCCCGATTGACATGGTGGTGGCGCTCGACCCCGACGGTGTGATCACCGGCACTAGAGTCGTTGAACACCAAGAGAGCTCTACGCTCGGTTCGCGTGTCGCGAGTCGTGACTGGCTGGCGCAGTTTGAAGGCATCTCGTTTCTCGAGAGCCAAGAGGTGTTGGACCGCGTCGATATGATCAGCGGTGCCACCGTTTCATCCCGAGCTGCCGCTACCGCGGTGCAGCGCCTGCTCGAGTCGCAGGATCCGGCGGTGGCCGAGGAGCCGGCCGAGGCGGCGTTCGACGATCTCGAGGACGGTACCTACACCGGCTCGGCGCGCGGGTACAACGACCAAGTTCGGGTTGAGTTCACGGTCGAGGGCGGGGAGGTCACCTCTCTTTCCGTGGTATCGCACAGTGAGACGGCCGGCATCGCGGAGCCCGCGTTCGATCGCCTGATCGAGGCCGTAATCAGTAGGCAGAGTCTCGATGTGGACGTGGTCTCGGGCGCTACCGGGAGCAGCGAAGGCTTGTTGAACGCGATTCGCGCAGCGATGGACGCCGACGACCCGGACGCCGACGACGCCGTGGCCGCGGAGGCTGAGGATGCTCCGGAAGCGGAGGCAGAGCCCGATGAGGACGAGCAGCCTGACGAAGAGCCGACCGAGGAACCGGTTGCGGTAGATCTCCCGGGCGACGGCACCTATCGTGGCGTGGGAGAAGGATACGGAGGCGAGATCGAGCTCGAGATCACGGTAGAAGGCGGCGAGATTGTCGAGATCGTGGTCACCGAGCACAGCGATACGCCCGGAATCGCCGACGGAGCGTTCGACGAGCTCATCGACGCCGTGCTGGAGTCGCAGAGCACCGAAGTGGATACGGTTTCCGGGGCAACCAGCACGAGTGAAGGTTTTCTGGAAGCGGTACGCGCCGCGATTGGGCTTTGAGGGAGTGTAGATCATGATGGATATACGTATGAACCCTACCGAGCGCACCGTTCTGCTCGGGTTGCTGCCGTTACTCGGCGCAAGCGGGCAGCTCAGCGTCGGTGTCTCGGCTCTGCTCACCTGTGTGGTGATCGGGGTGGTAACGCGGCTTCTCAATAAGGCGACTGTGAACACCCTGAGCGAGGCGATGCGTTGGCCGCTTCTGTTTGCGGTGGGGCTGGCGATTGCGTTTGTGGTGTATGCGTTGGCCGGGTTTGTGTTGCCGGTCAGCGATCGCATTTTGCCGTATGTTCTTATCAGCGGTGTTAGCCCGATCTGCTACTACGGCTGTGCGCAACAAGTTAGTACTAAGGAGTTCGGCGCGGTGCTCGGGCGTTTTGCGGCGTTGATCCTGGCATTCGGCGTGATTCGTGAACCGCTCGGCCGTGGAACGCTTGCGGGATTTGAGGTCTTCGGCGGCGGTGATGTCCCGATGAGCCTCATGAGTATCGCGCCCGGAGCATTTGTGCTTACCGGCGCGGTGTTGGTGCTTTTTCGAGCATTGCAGATGAAGGCCGCGGCCGAGAGTGAAGGGGTAAGCGAGAGATGAGCGATATTCTGATTGGGTTTCTTGAGCGTATTCTGACGCAGAACATCGTGATTGTGTCGCTGCTCGGCGTGACGCTTGTGACCGTCGAGGCGCGGGGTATCAGTCGCTGTGTTCGCAGCGGTTTGAAGTACATGCTGGTAATCGCGCTGAGCGCGTTTTTTGGATGGGCGGCTCAAGCGGTTGTTCCGTCGAGCTTGGAGTTCCTGCTCGTCTGGATCTTCCTCCTTTTCGCGTTAATCGGAATACGCATCCTTAGTTCTTGGGGCGAGCTGCAGGGCGAGTGGATGGGATTGCCCCGCTTCGTGTTGGCGCTCGGCGTTCTTGTCGGTTATCCGGTTCTGCTGTGGCAAGAAAGCCTCTCGTTTGAGAACGCTATCTTGGCCTCGGTCGGCGGCGCGCTCGCGTTTTATCTCGCGTTTGTCGGCAGCGCGGCGCTTCGCGAGCAGATAGAGCTATCCGAGGCGCACCCGATTCTCAAGTACACGCCGGTGCTGTTGTTTTCGTTCGGCGTGCTTGCCCTCGGGTTCGTGGGCTTCCGGTTCCTATAGCGTTCCTGTAGTCCTCGGTTACTCGTGCGATCGGTTAGCTCCAGCTGACCTCACCGATTAGGGCGCGCGCGGCCTTTTCGGTCGGCGCGATGAACAGGTGGTCGCGTAGTGCGAACGCATCGGGCGCGGTGGGGTCAAGGAGGTACTGTGGCTCGGCTACGGTGCAGTCGAGCGGGATCCCGTCCGAAAACAGTGCCGCGTAACCGAGCCTCTCGAGCATCGGAAGCGCCGCGGCGATATCCCAGAGTTTCAGCGACGCAACGTAGGCGCTATAGCGTCCGAGTATCAGTTGCATGATCGAGTATACGCAGGAAGCCACCGCGTGCACCGTCCCGGCGCCCTCGAAGCGGCCCAGTTTTGCCACGGTTTGCGATACGCTGATCATGCCGTACTCTGCCCGTGCTGCCTCGGGCGCGGTGAGTTCCTTTAGGCGTGGGGCCACCGAGCGGCCGGAGCGCAACCCCGAGGTATACAACAAGCGATCACCGGACGTCATCAAGAGCTGATCCTCAACCGGAACAAAGATAGCTCCCTCCTGCAGCCGGCCGGCCTCCATGAGTGCGACCGAAACACCCCAGGTCGGCAGCCCCTGCGCGTACGCCGCGGTGCCGTCAATGGGGTCTACTACCCAGGTGACCCCCTCCAGCGCCTGCTGTAACTCGATCGATGACATGTGCAGCGCGCTTTCCTCGCCGATGAACGACGTTGCCGGCAGCGCTTCGAGCAAGCGGTCGTGCAGCAGCCGTTCAACGGCGCGGTCGGCCGAGGTGACCAATGAGTCGTCATGCTTCAACTCGCTGCTGAGCCGAGCCTGTTCCTGGAGCGCCCCTGCGCCGGCCTCACGCAACACAGCAATGATCGTTGTTTCGTTCCATCGAGAACTCGTCATAGTCCGGTAGTATACGATACTGGGCCCGGCTTGGCGAGCGCCCTCTGGGCTGGTATAGTACCGCCCATGATTACTTTGCCCGTAGCCGGACGGTCCGAGCAGTACAAGATTCAACCGTCGAAGATCATCGCGCTTGGTATGAACTACCACGAGCATATCGCCGAGAGCGACACGGTGCAGGTTCGGGGTTTCACCAAGGACCTGCCGAGTGAGCCGATTCTGTTCCCTAAGACGCCGAACTGTCTCATCGGGCCGGATGAAGAGATCGTGCTGCCGAGTATCGTGGAGCGCTACGCTTTTGAGGAACCGCGCACCGATTACGAGGGTGAACTCGCGCTGATCATCTCGAGGCGCTGTCGTAACGTCGGTGTATCCGAGGCGTACGATTACATCCTCGGCTTCACCTGCATGAACGACGTAAGCCAGCGCAATATCCAAAACGGCGACCGCGGCGGGTGGTTCCGCGGAAAGTCGTTCGACACCTTCGGCCCGATCGGCCCGCGCATCGTGCCGGTCGATCAGATCGGTGATCCCCAGAGTCTCGCGATCGAGACGAGGCTCAACGGGGCGACTGTGCAGAAGGGGAATACCTCGCAGATGATCTTCCCGATAGCCGAAACCGTCGCATTCATCTCCGAGAACTTCACGCTCGAGCCCGGAGACGTCATCCTCACCGGCACGCCGTCCGGGATCGGGCCGTTGCAACCGGGCGACGTGGTGGAGGTTGAGGTCGAGAAGATCGGCGTGCTGCGCAACCGAGTAGCCGCGCGGTCTAAATGAGCTCCTCGAGAATGTAGAACACGCTCTCGTCGGTGCCGAACACCATGAAGCGGCCCGCTATGACCGGTGCGCTCAGCACCGACCCTTCCAGTTCCATCTCCCAGACTCGGCTCCCATCACGCGCCGAAAGCGCGAGCAATCGCGGCGGACGCTCGCGCTCCCCGCTTCTCACCGCGTCGAGGCCGAAGTAGACGCGGTCTCCCGCGACTGTGGGCGCCGAGGTCGTGACGGCGTCGAAGCTTCGCTCCCAGCGCAGCGATCCGTCGTCGGGGTCGAACGCCCGCACCACCGAGTCGCCGCTCGTGAATATGATGCGGTCCCGCCAGACCGCCGGCGCCATGTAGTCGAGCAGCTCAACGTTGTCTCGGAACCGAGTCGTGGGATTTTCCGCAAAGCCCGGCGGCCAGCGCGACTGCTTGCGCGACTGCCAGAGAATGCTCCCGTCGTCGCGATCGAGCGCGTAGTAACCCATCTCCCAGAAGCCACCGCTCGGAGCTCCGGTGGCCATGAACAAGCGCTCGCCGTCGATAGCGGGAAACGAGTACCACACCGCGTTCATTCGCATCGTGTCGAGCGTCCAGAGGTATTCTTCCGCGGCAAGGTCGTAGGCCGCGAGGCTGCGGGGATCGTGGGGCGGGCCGGGTGCGAAGTACATCACGTCGTCGTGCACCTGGAACGTGATGTAGTACCATATGGGGTTTGGAAGGCGCAGTCGTTCCTCACCGTCGAGCGAGACCGCGAAGGTGGCCCCGCCGTCGCTCGCGAACAGTACGCGATCCTCGTAACGCGTCACCGAGGACTGCACCGGGCGGCCGGTGTTGAAACTCCAGGCCTTGCTGCCGTCCTCGCGGTTGAGGGCGTAGGCGCGGCCGTCGAGCGAGCCGAAATAGACGCGATCCTGATCGGCGTACGGGACGGCGTTGATCGGCGCGTCGGTACGGAACACCCAGCGCATGTAGCCGCTCTCGATATCGAGCGCGTAGAAGTTGCCGTCGCGCGAGCCGAAGTAGATGATGTCGTCCTTGATGACCGGCGGGTTGAACGACTCGAGACGATCGCCGTCGGCCTGCAGGTGCAGCTTCCAGCGTACGCCGAGCGGCGGCCGAATTGCGCGCTCGGTTGCGCCGCGCCCGCGATCGCCCCGGAACGTGATCCAGTTTGATTCGCCGCGGCAGCCGAGAAGCGCTGCGGCGAACGCGAGCAGAATTGCGAGGCGCAGGCCCGCGCTGCACAGGCGCACGGCGCGCAGGCGCGTAGTGCGGATGCGCGCGCTGTGCCTACGCGCGGTGCGGCTGCGCGCGGGGTTTCGGTTCGCGCCGTGCGGGCCCGCACGACCGGGGGTCGATCCGGCGCGCGTTGAACCGGGCGCTCGTGGAGCGGTCCGCATCACCATTGGTAGCGCAGCCCTCGTAAGCTCACGGCCGAGCGGATCCGTGTAGCCGGTCCGCGCGACAGCGTGCGCCGGAGCGCCTTGTGGTAGCGGCGCAACAACTCGGCGTGGGCCTCGGCGCGTACCGCGGTTTCCCAGCGCGTTCGGTACCGCAATCGCTCGTAGAGCTCCGCGAACTCGTGCAGTTCCGGCACGCGCGCGGCGAACTCGCGTGCCGTCTCGGACCGCCCTTTGAGCGCGCCGCCGCCTGCGGCAAGGCGCAACAGCAGCAGCCGGTACAGGGCCTCCGCGCCGCGTGCCGACGGAGCCCGGGCAACGCGGCGAAGGTAGAGCTCGCGGAGGTGGCGATACGCGAGCGCGGCCGCCGCCGCTCCGGCGAGAAGCAGCGCCGCCGCCCGAGCGAGCAACGCCCACGGAATCGTAGGTGCCGGTGTGGTGGTAGGCTCGTCCTCGAGCATCGGAATGACGACATCGCGCAAGTTGGGATCGCCGAGGCCCACCGGCGGGATCGCGTGTGAGGTGGTCTCGAACTCCACCCAACCGTAATCGGGCAGATACAGTTGCACCCAGGCGTGGCGATGCGCGGTGGTCACAAGATAGAGCTCGCTGGGGTGGTAGGCCTGCAACGGTTCAACACGGTCTCGTATCATCGCGAGGCCGCGGCGGTGCGACGGCGTCTGCAGCTCCTCGGCCGCGATGTAACCGGTGACCACCCGCGCCGGAATACCCGCTAAGCGGGCGAGGATCGCAGTGGTGTGCGAGAACTCTACACAGTCACCGGTGCGATCGCTTTCGAGAAACCGCACCATATGGGCGATCGAGACATCATCGTCGTATCCGGCCTCGTACTGAAACTCGCGAAAGCTCCGAAGGATCGCGTCGATGCGCTGGTGATACGGAAGCGCATCGAGCGCATCGAGCGCATCGAGCGCGCCTGCTCCCGGCGGCTGTGGGGGCGATGCATCGCTCGCGCCGGCGTCTTGGCTTCCGAGATCGGCGAGGCGGCGCATCCCGAGGTGGCGTTCGAGATGCTGCTCAAACACCCGTCGCTGCTCGTCGCTGAGCGGCACCTCGAGGTACTCCGCGAGGCTACCCTTGGTCTCCGCACTCGGCGCGCGGAGCCGCCGCCAGTTGTGCGCGTTTCCGACGCCGTCGGTAAAGGCCGAGGCCTCGGCGGTGTACTCGTAGCTGAACGGGTGGAAGCGGCCGCTGTGCGTTGTGGGGGTGACCCGCGTGGGTGCGTACTGCAGGTAGCGCTCCGAGCGCGTCGAGAGAAAGAAGGTCTCGTTCGTCTCACGGCCGCGGCCCGACGCGGTCCCGTCGCCCCGCCAGGTCTCGAGTAGGCGCATCCTGCTTAGCTCGTTGAGCTGCTTCTCGCGCGGTTGGTGAAAACCGTGTCGCGGGTGCAGCGCGCTGTAGTACGCATCGGCGGCGTAAACCGGGCCCGAGTCCGAGGCGACGACCATAACCGCGTACTGCTTATCGGGCTCACCGCCGTCGCCGCCGTCCTCACCCCAGCGGTTCGACGGGACCCCTTCGAGTCCGCCGTGCTGCATCGTTTCGTGCTCGGCGGCATCCGCGCCGGCGTTGTCGCGGCCGTCGGGATGCTCGTCGAGCGATTGACGTTCGGGGCGGGGATCGCGAAGCATGTTGGTGATCGGCGAGTGCGAGACGTAGTCGTGCGGGAGGACCAGCGCTACCACCAGGATCAAGGCCGCCGCCCCGGCGCCGAGACCGGCGATCTCGCGCCGCACGCGGGCGTGTGCGCCGGAGGAACCCCGGGACGCGGCTGCCGAGCCTCCTCCGGGGCCTGCATCGGGCGAGGCGTACATCACTGCGTATAGCGTGACGGCGTGAACCAAAAAAACGGCCGGTATTATCACCAGCAGCGCCTGCGGGAGCGCTCCTGCTGCGGAGGCGATTTCTTCCGATGCGCGCGAGAACCGCAGCAAGCGGTAGTAGATCGCTGCCGGAGCAAACGGCTCAAAGGTTGCGATCACGCGGCTATAGGCGTAGGTGTGGAAGATGAACCAGGTTGATCCGTACGCGAACGCCGCAACCGCGAACACCGTGAGGATTTCGCCTAGACCGGAGGCGGCCGCAATCGCGACGGCGATCGGGGGTAGCAGCGCCGACGCGATAACCGCGCGCCGTGACAGCTTCGGCGTGTTAGAGATAAACGCGAGCAGCATCTCGGCCGGAAGCACGCCGAACCACAACCACCAGCCGAGGCGATCGTACGGTACTACTATAGCGGGATGAACAATCGGCGCGGAAAAAGCGAGAAGATAGAGACCTAGACGAGCAAAAAAGAAGATCGTCGCGGTCGGCTTCACGGAATACCCCCTACAGTTCCAATGCTACATCAGCCGAGGCAGAATCGACAAGGTTTCGAACAATCCGTTTCCCGGCTCGCATTCCGGAGCCGAAAGGCCACGGGTGCGCCGCAGAGCCCACGCGCCCGGTAAGGCCGCGAGCTTGCGATCGGGAAACACCGTGACTACCTGCGGGTTGCGTGGCGTGGAGCGCGCCCCGTCGGTGTGCGCCCCGTCGGTGTGCGCGTTTCGGTTCGGAGCCGGGGCGGTCACCAAGAGGTGTTCGCGCTCACCGCGCAGCCGGGCTGCGCGCGCGGTATCGAACGGGGTTGAAAACACAAACCACTCACCGCGCTCGCGGCCGGGAGCCGGCCGCGCGGCGCGCGGAGGAACGTACTCGAGGGTTGCGAGGTGTTCGGCGACGCGATCGATCTCCTCGTCGGAGCCGGCCTCGAGCACCGTGTCGGCGGTTTGCACCCGGAAGCGGAGGGCATCGGAGTTGTTGGAGAGCGACCGTAAGAACCACAGCACCCAGGCGCGCAGCATCTCGAGGTGCATCACCGAGTCGAGGCTCGCCGTGGTTTGTGTATCGCGATAGTGGCGGACCTCTACCTGAACCACGGTTGTGGGCTCTTCCGTTTGCGGCGAGACACGAGTGATCAGAACCGGAAGCCGACTCGACGCCTTCCAGTTTATGTCGCGTAGGCGGTCACCGGGGCTGTACTCGCGCATGTAGTAGCGCTCGTGTTCGCTCTCGCTGTGGCGACGATGCTCCTCGGCTCCGGCGTAGCTGCGGAGATCGTACTCGCGCGCGTCCGGCGGCCGGCCCGGCAGCACCGGCTCGGTACGCTCAAGCCGATCGCCGAACCGCGCGCGTACAAGCGAGAACACGTCTCGCAGCTCGGTTGAGACGCGGAGCCGTAGGCGCCCCGAGAGCGGCGTTGGGACGCGAAGCACGATCGGAGCCGCGCCGCCGGAGGACGCCTCGCGGCGCATCCGCAACGAGGCCCCGGCGCTGTGCTCGAGCGACGCGTTCAGCACCGCGTGTACGCGCGTGAACGGCGCGGTCTGCCGATCTACACCGCTAAGCCGAAGCGGAACCCCCACGCGCGCGGCTACCGCTCGCCCTGCCGGCTGCAGCCCGCACTCGAGCGCGTCGTAGGCGCGTAGCTGCGCGCGGACCGCGATCACGAGCGCGCCGAGCGCGGCGAATCCGAAAAGCGCCAGCGCGAGGTCGTAGCTCGCCGCGGTGCGAAACGCATTGAGGAACACCGCGATGAGCGCGAGCGCTACAACGGTTCCCAGCACGGTGAACGGGTAGTGACGCGAGAATTTATCCATGAAGCGGCGCGCCCAGGCAGGGGCGCTCACGGCGTTCATACCGAGCGGTCGCGACTCGCGGATCGTGCGCGGTCGACCGAGAGCGAGTCGCGGATCTCGGCTACGATATCGGCGGTCTCGATAGAGGGATCGCGCGGCGCGAGCCTATGAGCAAGCGCCGGGACGAGCACCTCCTTCGCGAGGTCGATCGTGACGTAATCTACGCCCCGCACCAGAGCGAGCGCGCGCGTGAGACGCGAGATCTTCACGCCGGCTCGCGGACTCGCTCCCATGCTGAGGTCTTGGTGTTCGCGGGTGGCTCTGAGGCATGCAACGACATAATCGATCACGTCGGGGTGTATCTCGACGTCGTCTACCACCGCCTTCCACTCGAGCAGCTCTCGCGACGCGATAACCGGGGCGAACCCGTCCCAGGCGTCGTTTCGGCCGTGCTGCAGTATGATAGCCGCTTCTTCGCCGGCGGGAGGATATCCAAGCGATATCCTGATCATGAAGCGGTCTAACTGGGGCTCCGGTAGGGGAAAGAGATGCACGCCCTTTAGATTCATCGTCGCGATGATGAAAAACGGATCGGGCAACCGATAGGTGGTGTTCTCTACCGTAACCGCCTGCTCCTCCATTGCCTCGAGAAAGCTGCCCTGTGTCTTGGGTGTGAGCAGGTTGATCTCGTCGCAGAGGACGAAATGCGCGAAGATAGGTCCCTTGTTGAACATCATCTCGGCGCCGTTTCCACGAAAGCGATTGTAGCCGAGAATATCCTGCGGCAGGAGATCTACGGTGCTCTGAATGCGTTTGAAGCGGTCGACCGGCACCGAACCGGCGTACAGGTCCTCGTCCTGCCAGCGGATCGACCCGGCGAGTGCGCGCGCGAGTGAGGTTTTCCCGACACCGTGGTAATCGGCCAGGATAACGTGTCCGCCCGCGATCTGGGCTGCAACGAGGTGCTCGAGCTTGATGCGGTCTATCGAGATCACCGAGCGGATGTTCTCGATCAGGCGGGCTACGCCGCGATGAACCGCGGCGGCGTCGGGTGCTACTAGCGGGGCTGCATCTTTACTCACAATCCTGAGGGTAAGAAATGCGGCGATCATCGTCAATCGGCCTATCGGCGGCGTTTACCGCGGCTCGTGGCTCTGGTATAGTGCCGCTAAGCTGCTGCCGGCGGTGCAGGGGAGGTGAAGTATCGAGGATCAGCTTTCGCTTCTGCAACGTGTCATACCGTTTCGCTTTCTCTCCGACTCCCAGAAGCGCGGACTTGTCCCGATGCTGCAGCGGGTAACCTTCACGGCCGGCGACGAAATCATCCGACAGGGAGCCGAGGACGACCGCACGGTGTATCTGCTCGAGCAGGGGGTGGTGGATGTGGTCGATCCCTCGGCGCGGTTTCGCCATATCCATATACAGACAATCGAAGGCGGGTACTACTTCGGCGAATGGGAGCCGTTGTTCGATGAGCCGCGTGTCTACGCGGTGCGCGCGGTGCAAGACTGCATCTGCTACGCGATGCCGGGCGAGGTGCTGCTTCAACTCATCGAGCGCTCAAAGGCGTTTGCGCAGGCGCTGGGTACCATCCTGCGCGATAAGCAAGGCGTGTTCGCCGGCTTCGATCGTTTCAAACTCGAGCTAACGCGCGGGGCCAACAACGGCTACATCAACATATCACGCCTCGTTCCTTTGTACCGCCGCTTGCAGCCTGCGCTGCATCACGGGGCCTCCTCGAGTACCGAGCTCGATTTTCACGCGCTCACCTACGCGGTTCGGCGCCTGCCGAACAACGTGACCCACACCTTTGCGTACCTTCTGTTAGACGAGATTCCGGCGGTGTACGATCCGCCTGAGTGGTTCTTCCCGGTGATCAAGACACAGGCGCGCCGCCGAGACGTCTGGGAGATGCTGCCGGGCAAGAGCATGGTCTTGATTCGAAGCGGACTCTCGGATCTCATAGACCTTGTTACCTGTCTCTGTCTCTACGCGTTTGAGGCGCGTAAGATTCGCAGACGCCTTCAGTATCACGACGTCGCGAGCGCGTTGCAGCGGTACCTTGGCGAGGCGGCGCACGAGGCGACGCACCAGCGAACGGAGTCCGAGCGCGAGCTGGAGTTTCTCGCGACGCTTCCGTTCAGCGAAGATGAACTGCGCGGGCTACGGACGGTTTGGCCGGAGAATACCACGTATCGGCTGAACGAGATCCTGCGACATCGCGAGATGTTCACGATCGATGTCAGGCGCCGGAAGAAGACCTACAACCAGCACCGCACCGAGCTCTGGACAACGCAGCTCGGCGCGGCGACGCGCGAGCTTACGGGGTTTGATCCGAGCGAGCTTCCTGCCGAGCTCGAGGTACACATTATCAGCAGCAACACGCATTCGGTCGGTAACTGTCTGAACCCGTACTTCGCCGAGCACAAGAGTAGCATTCTCGATTGGGCCTCGGACCGTCGGCACAACCTGCTGTCTCAGAGTTGGACGCATCGTGAGGACCTGGTATACGCGATCGCGCGCGAGTATTTCGCCGCCAATCCCGAAGAGCTGCGGCGTGCACGCGAAAGCGAACGCCGCCACGGGGTTCTCCGGATTGAAGAGACCGTATCAACCGGTATCGAGGTACAACTTATCGACAGCGAGCGGCTGCTCGGCGCCGCGGTCGACAGCGGAGTCCCGCCGGTCTCGGGCGACTCTCGCAAACTGATTGTCAACATCGATTACGCCTTCGGCGAGCAGGCCGGCTACATTATCAAGAACCTTGTGATGCTGTTCGGCGCCAATCTACGCAGCATCAGCTTGCTCGGCAAGGCCGGGGCGCTCTTGGGTGACCGAGGCGACGTTCTTGTTCCGTCCGCATTCATTCATCAGAGTACCGATCAGTTCCACCCGTTGCCTCTGCCGTCCGAGGACAGCCTCGAGCGGTTGAGAGCTCGTCTGCCGGATAGGCGGCTGCATATCGGCCCGTTGCTCACGGTTGACGGCACCCTGCTCCAGAATCGCGAGATGTTACAGTTCTACCGACGTATCTGGGGCTGCGTAGGGCTCGAGATGGAGGGTGCGCATTATTATCGACAGGTTCTAGAGTCGAGTCAGATCGGCGTGGTCAGCGAACCTCTTAAGCTGCAGTTTTACTACTATGTATCGGATCTGCCGGGGCGAAGCGAGGCTCGGCTATCGGAACGTCTCCGTCTTGCCGAGGGCGTGCCCCCGCTGTACGCGATCACGCGCGAGATTCTTGCCGGGGTGCTATAGTGCGTCGCGGTGCGAAGGGACTGTGAACGCGGCGATGTAGTCGACCTCGAGGTCCTCTTTTCGACACCCGAGGTAGAGGGTGTTGAAGATGCCCTCGGCCCCGAGCCGGATTCCCGAAACCCCGTGGGGTGATCCGTGCTTCCTTACCATGTAGGCGGGCAGTGTGGTCACGCCGCGGCCGGCGGCCACGAGCTGAAGCATGATTTCGGTTGCCTCTACCTCGCGGTGGCTCACTGGCTCCACGCCGCCGGGAATGAGAAAGTGGGTGAACACATCGAGACGCTCACGGCCGACGGGGTAGGTCAACAGATGCTCCTCGGCGATATCGGCGGGCTCGA
>Ga0207421_10005128_pt1 | contig 14818 bp, 12 predicted proteins | sample SodLakKL_010_SED_4_FD_187542 | JGI IMG/M metagenome (GOLD analysis project Ga0207421, IMG submission 187542) | Alkaline sediment microbial communities from Lake Tanatar, Kulunda Steppe, Russia - 8KL_010_SED (SPAdes) (version 2) | ecosystem: Environmental > Aquatic > Non-marine Saline and...
ATCTATAGAGCCCTCTTTCTCGATCACGGGTTCAACTCCATCTTCAATAGTAAATCTGTATAAACCTACGCTGTAACCTTCGGTTATCAGGAAATAATAGTTGTTCCCTTCGACTCTAACCACTTCTCCTCCTCCATAACGGATATCGGTCAACAAGCTGTTCCCAAATGAGCGATCCATGTCTGTCAATTTTACGTGTTCTTCTTCAGCATGTCTGTAAACATAAAGTTCTCGATTAGTATTGATGCCCATCCTCTCCATATCCGTGGCTTCAAACAGTATATCCTCATCTATATATCGTGCTCTGTCAATGCGCAGTACTTCGTCGGTGAGCTTTTCTAGTTCACCACTACCAAGATCAAACTCATAGAGATAATTCTCTACTTCCATCATATCTTCATACTCATTGACCACTAAACAGATCTTACCATCCTTCACATCGAAATCAGTAACGTTTTTGTGTTCTCCGACCAGTAATTTCATCTCTTCTTCCTTCAGATCTAGTTCGTATAGATGTACACGCTTCTTATTACTGAAACCTTCTTCGTTGGACCAAAAAGGTATCTCGTCGAGTTCGTGGTAGTCTTTTCCCTCTTCCAACTGATCTTTTTCTTCTTCCTCATCATTAGCTTCCCCGTTTTCTTCTCCGACTTTCTCCCAAGCCGTAGCAAAGATACGTCTATCGTCTTTTTCCAGTCCACCTACTTTCTTATCGACGGTGAACAGATGCTCGGCTTCGCCTCCAGTGATGTTGATCTTGAAGAATTTGGTCTTCTCTTTTTTTTCTTCCTTGTCTTCTTTTTCTTTCTTCACGCCCATGTCTCTGCCGGAAGTGAACAGTATCTCTTCATCGTTCAACCAGACAAAATCTGTATCTTTACCGCTGTTGGTCAGTTTATAGATCTCGTTCGTATCGGTAATTAAAATCCAAAGGGTAGATACGTATTCATTCTCATCTTCGTCGATCTCATGGCGAGAAAAACAGACGTGTTCTCCGTCGGGTGAAAAATTTGGATTCGACAGAAAGGTATAATCGGTCAGGTCTTCGATACTCAATTTGGTCATAATTTCACAATAGGGGGGATTTCCTCAAAGATTATAAAATATTTGGAATCGATGTAATGAATATGAGCGGTCTATCATCTGAATCATCTTACTAGATAGATCATCTTCAATATGTGGTGTTGTTGTAAAAACTCGGTAGCTACGTGTCAGTCGTTCTTTTTGTAGACCGCTACGGCTGTCATAACTCCAACTATAATAGCTGCCAAGATAGAGCAGGAATTTACGCATCAAAATCTAAACATTGTTTATTTCTTTACTATTTTGTAATGTCAATTTCTAACATCCTTAGAACTTCATCTATTTTATTTGGTCGCCTTGGATCATTCAGGCTATCAGTGCCTCACATCCTAGATATCTTTACTGAAGAACTAGAATGATTCACAGACAATACACTCCCGAGAAGATATACCAATGTTTAAATATTTCTTCTAAATTATTATAGTTGCGAAGAATGCTTTAGTTTGAAAGGAGGAAAGTGATGAATGGAGATATAAAGAGGAAGGTGAACCTACTAGGTGAACCCGGTGTTGGCAAGACCTCTTTGATCCTACGCTTCGTTAAGCATGTTTACGGAGATGAATATCTTAAGACCATCGGTACCAATGTATACTCGAAGGAAGTTCCCGTAGTCGACTCAGAAATGAAGCTAGTCATCCATGATATAATGGGTGAATCCGGTTTTGAAAGCGTTCGGGAGATAGCCTTTGAACAGTCAACGGGGGCTATAGCAGTTGCAGATATAACCAGAGAAGAAACCTTGTACAAACTGATCGATGACTGGCTACCCAAGTATAGAAAATCGGCCTTTGAAGATGCACCTATTATCCTAGCAATAAACAAAACAGATCTAGAAGAACAACAAGAGATAACCAGAGATGAAGTTGAAGACGATGTTCTTCATCATTTTGACGGCGTTTTTTACACCTCTGCCAAAGCTGGAGAAAATGTTGAGGATATGTTCAAAGAGCTCGGGTTCAAAACCATGTATCTTCAGTGTCCTCTTAAGAGTTATGAAGAAAATATAGTAGCGATGCATAAGTTTATAGATACGCCCAAAAAACTTTTGTCGGACCTTATCGCCTATGGTTCGCAGTTCGGAGATATGCCCTTCCTTACCTTGGACAAATTTCTTTATCAAAGTGGTATCGATAAGTTTACAATCGAAGAAGAGGTTGAGGAGGAGAAAGTTATAGAATTTGGTGATAAGATTATGGAGTGGTACGAAGAGAACGACTACTTTGAGTTTGCTTCTACAGTAGAGAAAATGATCGAGAAGTATAAGAGGGATTCGTGAACTTGAGAAATCATTTCTTTTATTATTAATTCATTAAGTTGTAAGGTTTTTAGAAGTAGTTCTACTTAAACGGTGCTTAGATTTTTTCAGAAGAATATCGAAAGTTCTTACAGGTCAGAAGTTTGAGATCATCAGTAAATGAGATATAACACTTATAGATTATTAACTAAATAGAGTAGAATGGATCACAGAGCAGCTATAGTGGTTTATCCACAGGTCGAAGAGTTAGATATGATCGGACCTTACGAAACTCTATCACATTCAGATTCAATAGAGATTGACCTTTTATCTAAGTCTCTAGAACCTGTTAGGGCTTACAATGGGCTCAGATTTTTACCCGATAAGACTCTTTCTGATACTGATGATTACGACATAGTGATCGTACCCGGCGGCGAGGGCAGGAAAAAGGCGATGCGAGATAAAGAGATCCTTAACTTCTTGGAAGAACAGGTAGAAAGCGTGAGCTATCTTTGTTCGGTGTGTACAGGAGTTTTTTTGTTAGCCGAGACCGGTATGCTAGAAGGTCTTAAAGCTACAACGCATCATTCAGCTTTAGATGAACTTCGAAGTTCTTATCCCGAAATTGATGTTTTGGAAGAAAGGGTCGTAAAAAACGATACTGAACCTAAAATTTGGTGTGCTGCAGGCATATCTTCGGGTATCGATATTTCTTTAGAACTTTTGAAGGAACTATTTGGTGATGCGATGGCAAAAAAGGCCGCTGATAGGATGGAATATGAATACCGCCGATCCTAGCAAAATCGACCTTATTTGATCACAAGAAATCTAACTTCTTATTCGAGAATATCTTCAACTTCTCAGAAAAAAATTCACGTACCGCTCTTCCTTTAACTTTGATAAAATAGACCACGGCTGAAAGTGTTAAAACGCGTAATGCGCAGTACATACACATGAGCTAAAACCTCTTTGTATGTTCCAATATCATTTTTTAACCCTTCTATAAATTTTCCCTTTAGTCCACCACTAGGATGATCATATTATTGTATGTAGTATCAACCATTGTAACCGAAGATCTCGTCGTTCATCTTATCCCTTAGTTATCATATACTCCTTAAGAGGAGCTAAAAAGACAAGTTGTTTGTTCCATCCAAATCCAACGGAAAAGTATAAAACCGACATATAACGATATTATATTTTGATGAAGAACCGAGAATACCTACACATAATTTTGATTGTGTTTGTCGCTGTTGGATTGGTATCTGTCACATTCGCTATTAACAGTCCTGGAGATCCTGAGGAGAATAAACCATTTGTTGTGAGTGAAATTCCCGAAATAGATAGAGAAGGACACGTAGATTATAGAACTGCTACCTTCGGTGTTTGGTGTTTCTGGAGCCCAGAGGCTAGAGTTGGAGTTGTCGAAGGTGTGATAAGAACTAGAGTGGGTTATCAGGAAGTGCAAGGTTCCACTAGAGACGAGACTGGGATTAGGAGAGAAGTCATACAAGTGGATTACAATCCAGAAAAGATCTCTTCCACAGAACTGTACGATATGATATATCAGACTGGACAGATCAGGGAACTACATCCTTTAGGCGAGTTCGTTTTGAGCGGTAGATATAATCAGAAACACCACCTTGGAAATCATGAGGAGATCTCAGATGGTTATCAAGAACTGTATCCTGATCTAGATGATTTCATTAATTCAACAGCAGCGACGAGGATCAACGGTTTTCTAGCCGGGTTTGGAACACTCGATTCAACTGAAGACCTTGAAGGACTAGGTCTCACTGAAAGAGGAAGACAAGAAGTATATGAAGTGTGGAAGTCCAGGAAAAGATAGTTAGGACCGACATTTAGACTTCGATCTTTTGAATATATTTTTAAAGACCTACCATAATAAGAACGAATTTTGGAGGATCTACTAACTCGTGGTACCCATCCGTATCTTCATCCAAATCATTCATCAAAACGTAGTCTCCACTAAAATCATCCCGTATCTAGTCTAAATCGTACCAATCCTCGATTTCTACAGCATCCTCTTCAGCAACGCTTTTCTCTATATCTATTGCCTCCACTCCGAAAGCTACAAAGATTACGCTGAGGAACAGAAAAATTCCGATAGCTATGCTAAATGTTTTTTTCTTCATATTAGTCCTCTACTTTAAAGATAAGAAGAAAAAAATATTAATCCTTTTCTAACTCAACACAGAAAAAGACTGATATATACTGAAGCATATTAATACCCGAATATCATGAATATAATATCCTCTGATCTATGGTCCCCTTACGTTGTAGGGATAGGAATTGGAATACTGATATGGTTAGGATTCATATTTTCAAATAAGGCAATAGGCTGCTCGACCGCGTACGCAAGGACCTCCGGAATGGCTGAAAGGGCTGTTAGAGGAAAGAAGGTTGAAGAGAAACCATATTACAAGAAGTTCGTACCAGAGATTGATTGGGAGTGGATGTTGGTCCTGGGGATCGTTGTTGGGTCTCTTATATCTTCTCTTCTATCAGGAAGCTTCAGACTAGAGACCGTTCCATTAATCTGGCAGAACACCTTCGGTTCGAGTCAGATCTTGAGGTTTATAGGTGCATTGATAGGCGGATTACTATTAGGGTTTGGAGCGAGGATGGCCGGAGGATGCACCAGCGGTCACGGTTTGAGCGGTACTTCTCAGTTGTCGGTAGGGAGCTGGCTTGCCTTCATATTCTTCTTCATTGGCGGCATATCGACCGCTCTCCTTTTATATGGGGGTATCTAGATGCTGAAAGAACTTTATAATAAAAAGAGAAAACAGCTCTTTCTCGGCTTTTTGATAGGTGTCGCCTTCGGTTTTCTTCTAGATAGAGGTGGGGCGACAGATTTCAATATCATAGTGAATCAGTTGTTACTGAGAGATTTCAGAGTTTTGAAGATAATATTCACAGCGATAATCACTGGAATGATAGGAGTACATATAATCGTTAGATACCTACCTCCAGAACTTCAACCGAAACCATGCCAATGGAAACCCATAATCATAGGCGGTCTGATTTTTGGAGTAGGTTTCGCAGTTTTAGGTCTATGTCCAGGGACCGCTGCAGGAGCTATGGGAACAGGAGCTATTCACGCGATCTTCGGAGTCATAGGCATGCTTCTAGGGGCGGGAATATTCGCATCCGTTTACACCTATATAGAAGATTTCATGGCAGAGAGTGATTTAGGTCCGGTGACTATACCAGAATCGTTGGAGATAAATAAATGGTGGATAATACTGGTTTTCTCTATTATACTCGCAGCTATCATGTTTTTTCTCGAGAGTGCTGGGTTTTGAAAGACGAGAAAAAACAAAACACTACTCCGCATTATTGGAATATTCGATATAAAAACGTTCTTCAATCAAAAGCTCCATCGATACCTGCTTCCTCATAGATACGAATATAATTCTCACGGAGATTACCTGGCTGTAGGACCCCTTCTTTTATCATATTATCTACAGCCTCTTCAAACGAATCTGCTTTGCTCATACCTCCGTTCTTCAGATGATCATAAACTAGTACTGAGACTACATGACTCCCATTATCGTGTGTAACGAAGTATTCTAGGGGAGACTCTATCAGACCAAATTTATCCGCAAGGTAGACGTGGGCTCCCTCGGTAAGATGTTCTTCCAAAAATCGAAGGTGAGTATTGTAAGTGCTATCGCTGGGCTGTCCCTCATAGGCTTCCTGAAACAGACCATCTTCACTGAGAAGCTCAGCTATATCACCGATCTTACTTCGAGAAAATGGAGGATGGATCAATTCGTGCAGAGCGATAGGTACGATTTCTTCAACGCCCCATCTAGAATCAGCCAAGAAGGATTGATCGTTGAGTTTAGTACCGAAAGGTGCCGAGAAATAGGAAAGGTATAATCTTACATTATCGAAACCCAATTTGTGATCAGGACCTAAAAGTTTATTGACCTCTCCGACAACATCGTATTCAGAGACCTGTTCTAACAACACCTTCCGTCTTTTATCTATCTTGGGTTCACACTCTTTTTCCCAATAACTTAAAAGACCGTTTTTATGAACATATTTCGCCATCTCACTGAGCGAAGGTAGTAAAGAATCTAAATTCTTCCAAACTTCTTCAGATATCAACTGCTCTTCAACAACATAATAGTCGTGAAAACGCTTCCTTTTTTCCTCATCATCGATTATCGAACAGAGTTTATTAACGTCGGAACCTTCATGATCAACAAGATCGAACGCACTGACCAGTACGACTCTAGGATCAAAACCACTTTCTACCATCTGTTTAGCGAGTTTGATCAAATCTGGTCTAGCATCTATGATATCTTCAAATCTTTCATATCCTTCTTTATGGAGGTCTATCAGTTTTTCTGATTTTGAGAACAAGTTACAGAAGCTGGCTAGATCGTATTTGTAAGAATAAGTCACTTCCCATGTATTCACCATCTTTTCACCAAGTTCTCTTATATCTAGACATCTATTTAACACTCACTTATCCTTTAGATATACTCTTACTAAAAACAGGTTTATACTCCTACTTATTTATATTCTGCATGAAGATCACGCCCGAGAAAGCAAGAAGAGTCTTGTGTAAGGCACACGGCTTTGATTCCCTAAGAGAGGGAAAGAAAGATACTGCGGAGCTGTTCAATAAGATTCCGTGCATACAGGTCGATCCGATCGATCCCGCAGGTAAAAATCACGACTTGACTCTTTTCAGCAGGATACGAGATTATAGACCTGAATATCTTTCTGAGCTCTTGTATGAGGACAATCTACTCTTCGAGTATTACTGTAAGATGCTTTCGATCCTACCTATGAATACTTACCCTGTTTTCAAAAATAGGATGGAAAAACAGAAAAACAAATTTTCATCTCTTTTCAAAAAATACAGTGATGAGATTGGCTATATAATGAAAATTCTTGAAGAAAAACCTATAAGTTCAATCGAATTGAAAGAGATGGGTCCGAGTGATAAGGAAACGTGGAGAACAACTAAACTATCCAATAAATTACTTAGGAGTCTGTGGCTTTCCGGTAAAGTATGTATATCTCATCGAAAAGGTGGCAGAAAGTACTATACTCTTCCTGAAAAAATTATACCCGAAAGGATACTTCAAAAAGATGTTCCTGATGATGAAGAGACGAATAAGAAAATTGCGGAGATCATCGTAAATTCCTCTAGACTTGTCTCGCCGTCGAAAGCTTCTGCTCAATGGAAAAATATAGGTGGAGTTAAAGAAGTCACAGAAATACTCGAAGTGTTGAAAGATGATGGTAAGATATTCGGTATCGAGATCGATGAGTGGAGTGGAAGTCTATACGCTCACATCGATGATAAAAAATATTGGGAAGGATCAAGTGAAACAGACATTCCGTATGTTAGATTCCTAGCCCCTCTCGATCCTTTACTTTGGAATAGAGAACTGTTCTCGTGCATATTCGAACACGAGTATATCTGGGAGATATACAAGAAAAAGGAAGACAGGAAATACGGGTATTACTGCTTACCGGTATTTTATAATGGTGAATATGTTGGACTTATCGAACCATATAAGGATGATGATGTTTTGGAAATAAAAAATCTTCACCTATTCAAGGATATCGAAGAAGATGGATTCATCTCGGAATTTGAAAAAGAGTTATCCCGCTATATGGAGTTTCTCGATGTGAAGGATGTCAATATAAAAACAAAAACACGACTCCGATTAGATTCTGCTATCTAGCTTCTCCGCTAATTTTTTATATCTTTTATTCGATTTCTATCTCATAATAAATGTGGAGGACAGGTTATGGAGGAATGTGATTTACCATATCTGGATGGGAAACATTACGATGCGATGCATCAACACTTGGAAGATGACATCCCTTTTTATATCGACAGTATAGAAAAATTTGGAGAACCAGTTTTGGAACTGGCCTGTGGAACCGGAAGAGTAACAATACCTTTAGCTGAAGAAGGAATTGATGTCGTTGGACTCGACCTGTCTGAAATTATGTTGAAGAGAGCTAGTGAAAAAGCAAAGGAAAAAGGAACCGACATAAAATTAATCAAAGGCGACATGACAGATTTCTCGTTAGATAGAAGATTCAATACTATCTTATTACCGGTTAATTCAATGCAGCGCCTAATAGAATTAGAAGAATATGAATCTCTCTTTTCAAATGTCTACCAACATTTATCCGAGAAAGGTACATTCATATTTGAGATATTCAACCCGGATTTTGAGATATTGACCGATGCTTTAAACGAAGATTCGGATAAAGAATCCGAAGTCATCGAGTATGAAAATCCATACGGGAAGGGAAATGTCCAGGTAACAGAAAACACGGATTTTGATCCGTCCAGTCAAATATTGGATATGAAGTGGTATTACTACATAAACGATGAATTGGAAGCGGTAAAAGAGTGGACGGTAAAAGAGTGGAACTTGAGGATACTTTTTCCAAAGGAGATCGATGCATTGTTGAGATACAATGGATTCAAAGTGGAGAAAAAACACGGAGATTTCGATCGATCAGAATTCACCCGCGATTCAAATACTCAGGTGATCATCTGTAAAAAGATGGAATGACAATTCAAAATTTTAGATGACTAAATTTTCCTATAATGGAGGTTTTCCACTGAGCCATTAAACCAAGATTATTATATATGATGATATGATTCCTGATTAGAAAAATACCATGAAAGCCACTGTTAAAAAGAAGATTTTATTGCATTTACTTGAATATTTCCGTGAAAACCATAGTGGTAAACCATCCTACCATACATCCCAAAAGGGCATCACAAATGCTGTAGATGCGAGTAGAGGATACGTGAGCAGAACCCTCTCTCAGATGAGCGATGAAGACTTGATCGACGAAAAAATGGAAGATGTTGGTGTTGACCAGAAAAGAAAAGTTAAAGTGTATAGTTTAACCTCTAAAGGGCAAGAAAAAGCTGAGCTAATCCAAAAAAAATTTCTTGAGAAGGAAATTTTCATAAAAAAACTAGATGAGAAAAAGAAGATAAAAGTAAAAGAATTAGAAAATTATGTGCCAAATAGAGACCCAGTACTTAGCGCCATATTGAATGTGAACAAAGAAGGTATATTGGACATTACCGAATACGAAAAGCTTGATAGGACGACTTTCATAGATAGAAAAAAAGAGCTTTCAAAGTTAAATGAGGATTTAGAATACGTAATAGATGAGAATTGTAGGGTGATTTTCATTTCTGGAATGGCGGGTAGTGGAAAAACCGAACTTTGTTTGGAATTTAAAAGAAGGTTGGAAGAAAAAGATGTATATTTTTTTACCGGAAAGGCACAAGTAGAAACATCAAAGCCCTTTTCACTTTTCAAAAACGCCTTTAAAGATTTTGAGGATAAAGGTATTGACCTCGATTTCAAAAATTTAGGGGAGGTCATCATCGAGACTGATGATTACGACTATTTCCATGATCGAAAGACGGCTTACTTTCATAGAATATCTGATCAGATTAGAAGGACCTCATGCAAAAAACCTATTGTCATATTTTTAGACGATCTACAATCATCGGACGTTGCTACTATAGAACTACTAAGGTTTTTAGTAATGGACTTGGAAGACGCTCCTGTATTATTTTTATGTACATATCGACCAGAAGAAATCCCGGATGATCATCTACTGAAAGATATAAAAAATGAACTTCTCAAAACTGAAAATTGTAAAAATATTGTACTTAAAAACTTTGACCTAGACCAATCAAGACAATTTTTGCAGGAACTAACTGAAAGATCCCGACTCCCTCTAAAATTCGTAAAGCTTCTTTATCATTTGACTCAAGGAAATCCTTTATTTTTGAAAGAATTCGTAAAACTTTTGATAGAAGAAGAAAAAATCCCTCCACACTCTTCTAGTTATCCTACAAAAGAAAAAGAATTGAAGATACCGGAAACTCTAAAGAACGTTATCAAAGAACGGTTAGAGTCGCACCTATCTGAAAAGGCCCGAAACGTCGTCGAATACGGTTGTATATTAGGAGATCCGATTTCTCTTGAATTACTCAGTAAAGTCATTGAGATAGATTATATCGATCTTTTAAAAAGTATTGAAGAGTTATTGGATAAAAATATATTGATTGAAGGCTCAACTGATGATACTTTTTATTTTTCCCACGAACTTATCTCAAAAGTAGCTTATGAGAAGATCCCATCTTGGAAGAAAAAGAGGATACATCTTCTCGTATCTGAAAAGATTGAAGAGTCGTTCAGAGAAAATATAGAGAAACACTATTTTGAATTGGCTCATCACTACGAGAGGGGAGAGAAAATCACCACAGCAGTCGACTACTATATAAAAGCTGGAGAAGAATCAGAGATGGTTTTTGCTCATGAAAATGCTATCGACATGTACAAAAAAGCCTTCAATTTAACAGAGGAAAATAGTGAAAACGTAGTGGATAGATGCGATATAGTAAAAAGGATAGGCCGGGCATATTCGCTACTCGGTCGTTTTGAGAGAAGTAGAGAATACTTAGCTAAAGCTGTTAAACTGACCGATGAAAAGAAGGAAAAAAAAGAGATCTACAGCAAGATAGCAAATACCTTTTTTATTCAAGGAAAATTTGACAAAGCTCTCAATTATATAGAAGATAGCTTTGAATTAGAGGAAAAAAATGATGATATAACTTGCAAGTTGTTCAGTTTAAAAGGTTGGATACACGTTAGAAAGGATAATTTAGACGAAGCGGAACGTACATTCAAAAAAGAAAAAAGATTAGCTGAGAGATGCGGATCTGATAAAGAAAAAGGACGAGTTTATCATGATTTGGGTACGGTATATTTAGGCAAAAAGGAAAACGATTTAGCTATACAGAAATTCAAAAGAGCTATAAAGATAAAAGAAAGGATCGATGATAAGATTGGGTTGAATCGATCTTATAATAATTTAGCGCTAGCTTATAGATATAAAGGGGAACAAGACAAAGCGGAAAAGTATTTCAAGAAAAGTTTAGAAGTTTGTGAAGAAGCGGAGTATAAAGTTGGACTCTTCGATATTTTATCAAACTTTGGATATTATCTTTTTAACAAAGGAAAGATAGAAAGGTCTCGTGAATTATTCAGAAGGAGCTACAAAATAGCAGATGAATTAAAAGATAAAAGACGGAAGAAAGTCTCTTTTTCAAATCTATCAGATCTATTTTTGACGAATGGAGATCTTGAACGATCTAAAGAATATTTGAGGAAATGTAAAGAGATCGAAAATGGAACTACCGGTAGTAACAACTTACAGCTCAAAATTATCTTTCTCGATAGCAGGTTAAAGAAGAAAGAAGGAAAGTTGAAAGAGGCGAAAGGAAGACTGCTCGAAACTAAAAGATTAGCTAAATCAAAAGGCGATGATTGGGGTCTTGGTCAAACCTATACTCGATTAGGTGAAATATACACTCTTCAAGGTGTTTTCGAGAAAGGAAAAGAATGTTATGAAAAAGCTAAGGGATATGGAAATAAGAGTGGTTATAAGAATATCATTTCTTCTTCAAAAGAAGGACTAGCAGAGATCGAAATGAAGGTTGGTAGGGAAGAGAAGGCTAAAAAGTTATTTGATGATGGATTGAATATAGCTGAAGAGTTAGAAAACGATGAATTGATTATAAGAAATCTAAGTGGACTAGGAGAATATCATCTAAAAATGAACGATATCGGAAGTGCTGAGAAGTGTTTGTTGAGGGCATCGAAAAAAATAGAAAAGCGAGAAGAACCGAAGTTGCGAATACAATATTACATCTCTAAGACCCGATTACATAGAAAGAAAGATGATCTCACGAGTGCTAAGACCTATCTAGAGAGTGCACTTGAGGAAAGTGATAAAAGTAATGATAAAATTTGGAAAGCTAAAACGATCTTCGAATTCGGTGTTTTTTATGCAGCAAAAGGCGATGAAAACAAATCAGAAAAGCATCTAAAGGACTCACTAGATATGTTCGATGAGATGGGCATGAGATGGTGGAAGAAAAAAGCTAAAAGGTCTTTATCAAAAGTAGAGCAAGGTTCAAATTTTCATGATCTAGCTTGAAATAGATTATTATCTTATAGAATTATTATATTTAAGAGTTCTAAAAGGGATAGGGTATTTAAAGAATATACTGTAAAATTTGCTGGTAATATTTATATATACAGTCAAATCTCATTGACATGATATGCCCGCCTCCTGGAAATATTTCGGGCTTAGAACCCTAAATATGCTCCTGACTATATTTATAATAGCCATGATAATGTCTGCACTTTATACTACACTAAGAGAAGAAGACCAAATAGAATCTATTCACAGGCAAGTAATGGGTGAAGTAGAAAATCTCCCCTTCGAAGATGCAGATGAGGCCTATGAATATCGAGAAGAAAGGATACAAGAATTGAAAAAGGAACATGATCTTGACGGTCCGAGGATAAAGAGGATATTCTATAACGCAGCAGATTTGGTAACTTTAAATCTTGGGGAAACGCATAGATACACCGTAAGAGGGAGAACCCAGATCTCTGCCATAATAATGTATTATTTACCCTATACTATTTTATTATTCACAACTGCAGCGGTGATATATACTTTGCTCGCTATCGCGATAGGTTTAAAAGTCGCACAAAAAGGAGGATCTACATTGGATAAAATCGTGACTCTTATATCTGCAACCTCATCTTCCGTACCCGTGTGGTGGGCGGGTTTGCTTTTCTTAATGATATTTACATATATGCTCGGTTGGTATCCAAGAACGACCCCTCTTTTCCCTAGTGTACGTAAAGTCGGATATCTTGGATACCTTCAAGAACTTTTGATCAAGATGTCTCTGCCTTTGTTCACGATCGTATTGGTCAAATTTGGAGGAAGACTTTTGATATCAAGGAATATCGTTTCTAGAGTTTTAGAAGACGATTACATAATGGCTGCAAGAGCAAAAGGAGTCCCAGAAAAAAAGGTGATATATGGACACACTTTGAGGACTGCTGCTCCTCCAATAATGACTACTGCAGTCCTAGCTATTCTTACATCTTTGGGAGGGTCACTTATTGCTGAGGTGATATTCCAATGGCCTGGTATTGGGTACCTGTTAAGAGAGGCTCTTCACGAATCTGCACGCTATATCAGGGAGCCAGGAACTGGCGTTTTTGAAGATCAATTGATCATCGGCATAACTTTTGTTCTTGTCGTAATCTCAGTCGTTGGATTTTATATAACAGACATACTCTATGGTCTTTTAGACCCAAGAGTAGAAGTCGGTTCTAAATTTAGAAAGGGGGAGAAATGATGGAAGGCCAGATCTTTCAGTTCATAGGACTTTATTTCGTTTATTATATAGTTATACCTGCGTTGATCGTTTTTACTATTTGGAAGATTAAACAAAAGAAGGATTTCATTAAAACTTTTAGTTTATATAATGAGGATGAAGAAGAAAAATATAATTCTACATTAGAAGAGAGCAATAAAAAATTGAAAAATCTACAGATATTATTCGTTGTCCTCATATTGATATCAATCCCTGTTCTCAATATAACTTTTCAAGGTTTGCAGGATATCTCAATGCATACGACTCGATACTATCTGAGTGATGAGACTGTATATCCCGCTCATATAGATAGGGTTGAGGGGAAATTTGGAACTAGTTTCGATACCACTAGAGTAATAGAACAAATGGAAGAATCTGAATACGAGGATTGGTATTTAGATGATATCCGAGATCAGATAGATCTTGAAGAAATCTTCAGATTTCCGGGCAGGATCACAGTTTACAAATTAAGATCGACAACTAGCCATCCCGAGCAGATAGTGATCACTTATTCTTATTTTTCCCCTATCCCGATCACCAGGTCCATAGAATTCATTATTATCAGAGATAAAGCATTTCTTGAAACGAACAGAATAATCGCATATCCTATGCCTCCATCTTTAGCCTCTCCATCTTAAGGAGTATAAATAAAGACAGAAGAATAATAAAATATTCTTTAAGATAGAGAGAAACCTAAGGATTAACATTTTCATTAAAAATACTAAAAAAATAGACATATTTAAAGAGTAAATTGGAAAATTTGCTGATAATATTTATATATACTATCTAATTCCTATTTGCTCTATATGCCCGCCTCATGGAAATATTTCGCGATCAGAACCTTAAACATGGTCGTGACGCTATTGATAATAGCTATGGTACTATCTGCATTTTTTACTACTCTCGAAGAAGAAGATACGGAAGAGTTTATTCAACAAATGGTAAAAGCAGAAATAGAAAGGCAGGATTTCGATGATCCTTCTGATGCCTATGAGTATAGAGAAAGAAGAATACAAGAATTGAAAGAGGAGAATAACCTTGATCAGCCGAGAATAAAAAGGGTATTCTATAACGGTGTAGATATGATGACCTTAAACCTTGGGGAAACAAGACGAATGACATCAAGGGGAAGTCGAGAGGTCTCCACCATAATAATGAACTATTTACCCTACACTATTTTGTTGTTCACCACCGCAGCAGTGATATATACT
>Ga0207421_10005129_pt1 | contig 14816 bp, 11 predicted proteins | sample SodLakKL_010_SED_4_FD_187542 | JGI IMG/M metagenome (GOLD analysis project Ga0207421, IMG submission 187542) | Alkaline sediment microbial communities from Lake Tanatar, Kulunda Steppe, Russia - 8KL_010_SED (SPAdes) (version 2) | ecosystem: Environmental > Aquatic > Non-marine Saline and...
CCGGATTGTCCTCGGTTCCGCGATCGAGGAGGTCGCCTGCTACTGTTCCCGCCGGCACCCATGCCGACTCGTTTTTGTCCGGGGTGCTGACCTGTACGGATCTCATTGCTTGGCCTTGTGGTCCGACGCTTCGCCGTCCAATGTGTCGTGACTTGGCGCCTCGTGATCAGGAAGAACGCGGGAAACCGTGAAACCCTCTTCCGTTGTCCTGACTACCGGACGCTCGGCATATCGCTGTCCTTCCGGGCCTTTGATCAGCTCGACATGCGGGCTTTTCGGGGCGCTTGGCGTAATCTCGACCACGACGCCCTGTGCTCCGTTCGCAAGCTCAACGTACGTACCCACCGGATACAGCGAGATCAGCGGGATGAGTGTCCGAAGTACTGCATCATCATAAGCCGTTCCCCGCTCACGGAGCAAGGCCAGAAGACTCGAGTGCCCGTCTCGGGCGTCTCGGAAGGGGCGGCTCGAAATCTGGGCTATGTAGGAGTCGCAGGCGAATATCACCTTTCCGTACAGAGAGATCTTGTCGCCTGTTATCCCGCGTGGGTATCCTTTGCCGTCGACCCGTTCGTGGCTCTCCAGAACCGCCAGACAGACCTGCATAGGGAAAGAGAACGATTTGAGGATCTTGTAGCCGAGCACAGGGTGAGCCCGGATTGCTTTGCGCTCCTGTTCGTCCAACGGCTTGTCGGACATGTAGACGCGAGGCGGAAGCTTGACCATGCCGATCTCGTGAAGCAGAGCGGCTTCTCCTAACTCGATGAGCTTGTGAGGGGGAAGCTTCAACTGGATGCCGACGGCGGCAGTGAGCACGGCAGATTTCACCGTGTGCGTGACTAGATAGTTCTTGTCGGGCATGCTGACGTGGGAAAATCGCAGCATCTGTCGGCGGTGCTCCCGAATCATATCGTTGATCGCCTTAACCTGCTCTATAACCGGGTTGGACGGGAGTTGGTTTTTAGATACGTAGTTGGCGAAGAGCTTCTCAGTGAAAGCCGCAACGTCCCGGTAGAAGCGTTCGACCTTGCCTTGGATCTCCGAGTCGTGGAAGTCGTGTTGTTCGGTCGGGAGCACTTCCGTAGTCGCTTGGGCCGGGGCATGGTCAAGAATTTCGCCTTCCGTTCTCAGCTTCAGAAAACCCCATTGAAGGAGACGATTCTTCAGTTCCTCGGTAAGGGGAGTCTCCGGGCTCAGCACGATATAGCGGTCATCTAGAAATGCCGGCTTCGAGAAGTAGCGTCCGGCTGGGATGTCTGTTATCGCGATTTCCTTCATTCTCAAGTGCCCCTCGGTTTCCCTTGAGCCGTTGACGGCTCAACCTACTATCCCTTACGATCAGAGAACTCACGAAGCGTGAGGCGACAACGACGGCGCCTCAGTATAATCCTGCCGGCCCAGGAGAGAAAGGGTGAAGTTCAAGGCGCTTTTCGCCGCATTCAACATCCTCGTTGTGGCAGCATTCCTTCTGGTGTTTCTCTTGCCCATCATGATCCTTGGGCCCGAGTACGCTGAACTATTCTGGTCTCAACAGTGGCCGCTTATCTTCATTTTCGTCGCGGTCCTAGGCCTTCTCAACTACTATTTTATCACGAATTGGCGTTTCTTCTCCTCCTTGGAAAGCCAGGATTGGGCCGGATTAACGGAAGTCCTGGAAGAACGAGTGTTTCGTAAGCAGAGGTTTCGAACGTACCAGCTGCGCGTTTTGATAAATGCGTACGTGCTGCAGGGGAAGACCGAAAAGATCGAGGAGCTGGAGCAATTCTTGCGTCGTAACCGGCCGGGGATTGTCGGGCGTCTCGCGCTCCCTTTGGGAATACCTCACGTGCTGAGCGGCAATGGCGAGCGGATGTTGGAGTTCTTCGGGGAGGCAGCTGAGAAGACGCGGGGGATCACGCGGGAATGGACGCAGTGGATTTTGGCCTTGGGGCACAAGCTCCAAGGGGACCTCGAAGAAACTCGAACTATCTTGCGAGAGCTGCTACAGGGAGCCCGTGATCCGATGGTACGCATGATCTCCGCTTACCTGCTGAATGCTTCAGCACTGAACGAGGAAGACACAGAGGCCGCCGAGAACGAGCGGAGTCGCCTTCAACAGGAATACACACGCCGCACGTGGCAGAAGGTCGTCGACAAAAAGCGTGACAATCTGGAGGTGCTGGTCTTGGCGCAGCTCATCCGCAACGCTGGGGAGTGGACGTTTGGCGGCGCGGAATCGACGGGGTAGGTGACTGGAACAATGAAGCAGGTGCGGAAATCGAGGAAGCTGGCGGGTGTCTGCTACGATATTCGGGGACCGGTTCTGACCGAGGCAAAGAGACTCGAGGAGGAAGGATATCGCATTCTCAAGCTGCACATCGGCAACACTGCGCCATTCGGCCTGGAAGCGCCCGATGAGCTCTTCCACGATGTGATTGTGAACATCCGTGAGGCGCAGGGGTACTGCGACAGCAAAGGGCTGTTCTCCGCCCGGAAAGCCGTCATGCAGCATTGTCAGCAGCGGCAGATTCGTGGTGTGGGGGTCGAGGATGTCTATGTCGGTAACGGCGTGAGCGAGCTCATCGTGATGGCGCTGCAGGCGCTTCTCGACAACGGAGACGAAGTGCTTATTCCCGCGCCGGACTATCCGTTGTGGACCGCCGCCGTTCACCTGTGCGGCGGAACGGCGGTTCATTATCTGTGTGACGAGGGCTCTGCATGGCACCCCGATCTGGATGATCTTCGGGTGAAGATCACCGACCGTACCAAGGCAATCGTTGTCATCAATCCGAACAATCCCACCGGCGCCCTCTATCCGCCTGAGGTGCTGCAGGAGATCCATGATATCGCGGCGGAGAACGATCTGATTCTGTTCGCGGACGAGATATACGACAAGATCGTCTACGACGGAAACACGCACCTTCCTCTGGCATCGATCTCTGATGACCTAGTCTGTATCACATTCAACGGACTCTCGAAGGCGTATCGTGCACCAGGGTTTCGTGCCGGATGGATGGTTCTGAGCGGGCGGAAAGAGCGGGTGCGGGATTATCGCGAGGGGCTGGATATCTTGGCGAATATGCGGCTTTGTAGCAATGTGCCGGCTCAGTTCGCCGTTCAGGCGGCGCTTGGGGGATACCAAAGTATTCAAGATCTCGTGCTCCCGACGGGGCGTCTAGGACAGCAGCGTGACCTGGCACACCGGATGATCAACGACATCCCAGGGGTGGATTGCGTGAAGCCACAAGGAGCGCTTTATCTCTTCCCTCGTCTAGATGCCAAACGGTTCAACATTACGAGTGACGAGCAACTTGCCCTGGATCTCCTGCGTCAGGAGAAGATTCTCTTGGTACCCGGTACCGGTTTCAACTGGCCGCACCCGGACCACATCCGGATCGTGTTCCTGCCGAATCACGAGGACCTGCAGGAGGCCTTGAAGCGTTTCGGGCAGTTCCTTGAGCGCTATCAGCAAGGGTAGCGCTCTCGAGGTCCAACCTCCGGATGGGACCGTTGCAGGTCTGGATGGAGTTGGTTGACCGGCCGATCGATGCGTAGCTATACTCCCGCCTCATAAGGGATACCGATGTTTCGGAGCCGGGACTACACGTGGGCGTGGTCCCCCTCTGTTTGCCGCAGCTAACGGGTAGGCCTTAACCAGAAATGCGTCGGGAGGAGTGATGAGCGTTCGTGTGCGCTACGCGCCGTCCCCAACGGGACTCCAACATGTCGGCGGTTTGCGGACCGCGGTATTTGACTATCTCTTGGCCCGGAGTCAGGGCGGTGCGTTTGTGCTCCGTGTAGAGGATACTGACCGGGAGCGATTCGATGAGAACTCGCTTGCGGATATATATGAGACATTCGACTGGCTGGGATTCCGATGGGACGAGGGGCCGGATGTCGGGGGCGCGTACGGACCGTATATTCAGAGTGAACGTCTCGAGCTTTATCACGACTACGCCGCTCGCCTTGAAGAGGGTGGATACGCGTATTATGCGTATGACACGCCGGAGCGGCTTCGTGAATTGCAAGAGAAAGGGGAAGGTTATGATCGGCTCTTTCGCGAGATGCCCGAGGAAGAAAAGGCGGGCTACCGTGATGCCGGGATAGAGCCTGTTCTGCGTTTCAAGGTGCCCCTGGAGGGGACAACCACCGTGGAAGACCGTCTCTTGGGAGCGGTGCGGAAGAAGAACAAGGATATCATTGCGGATCCGGTGTTGCTGAAGTCCGATGGCTATCCGACGTATCATTTCGCTCATGTCGTCGATGATCATCTAATGCAGATAACCCACGTGTTGCGCGGACAGGAATGGGTTCCCTCAGCGCCGCTCCATGTGTTGCTGTTCGAGGCGTTTGGGTGGGAGGCTCCCGTATTCGTTCATCTTCCGGTTATTCTGGGGAATGACGGACAGAAGCTCTCCAAACGGCATGGGGCCACAAGCGTGAGCGAGTTCCGCCGGAAGGGGTACCTTCCGGAAGCGCTCATAAATTACGTAGCCCGCCTGGGATGGGCGTACGATGACCGGACTGAGATCTTCTCGTTGGATGAGCTGGAGCGCTTCTTCAGCCTCGAAGGGTTGAGTAAGTCTCCGGCGGTCTTTGACTACAAGAAGCTGGATTGGCTCAACGGGGTCTATATCCGACGTAGATCGCATGGAGAGCTTCTGGATCTTGTGCAACCGTTTCTGAAAGCTGAGAATCTGATCTCGAGTCCTGCGACCGAACAGGAAAGACGAATCCTGGACGGGGCTATTCCGTTGATTCACGAGCGGCTGAAGAAGCTTTCGGATGCACCGCATCTGCTGCGCTTCCTTTTCCAAGAAGTCCAGGAATGGGATATGGATGAGCTCGTACCGAAGAAGACTTCGGGCGCGGAGGCGCTCGAGTTTCTTCGCGTGGCACGAGGGCTCTTGGATGGCCTGGATGGGCGAACGGAAGAGGAGACTGAGGAGCTGTTCCGAAACGCGGCAGAAGAACGTGAGCTCAAGCTGGGAATCCTCCTGACTCCACTACGGGTGGCAGTGACCGGATCTCGCGTCTCACCGCCGCTCTTCGGGAGCCTGAAGCTGCTGGGCGAAGAGCACGTTATGGCCAGGATTAACCGCTGTATTCAAGTGGCCGAGCGCGCTTTCGGCCAAGAAGGCCAAGAAAGCGACGAGGGTAACGAGACAGGCTAAGGGGCCTACGGGGGAGCGCAGGCGCCGCGTGGCTCTGCTGCAGTCACGGGGGGGCGCTCCTCCGTAGACAAGCGCTTCCGGGAATAGAACGTACAAAGAGCTACCGATCTGTCCGGAGCGGCAACAACACAAAGATTACCGAGGTGACTATGTCTGACGAGAACAAGACAGCTCCTATGGATTCCATTGTCAGTCTTGCCAAGCGGCGCGGGTTCATCTTCCCTTCGTCGGAGATCTACGGGGGCCTTGCCTCGGCGTGGGACTACGGGCCACTGGGGGCGGAGCTGAAGAACCGAATCCAACGCTTCTGGTGGCGTGAGATGACCCAGATGCACGACAACATCGTCGGCCTGGACGCGGCTATCCTCATGCATCCGCGAGTATGGGAGGCATCGGGACATGTGGAACACTTCACTGACCTGATGGTTGAGGACACCGTTACCAACGAGCGCTACCGTTGGGACCATCTGACTGAAGATCAACGGAGCAACATGGTGAGCCCTCAAGGGAATCCTCTCTCCGAGCCACGAAACTTCAATCTCATGTTCAAGACGCACCTTGGGCCCGTGGAAGACTCGGGCTCGCTTGTGTATCTCCGGCCCGAGACCGCCCAAGGAATCTATGTGAACTTCCGGAATGTGGTCCAGACTTCGCGGGTCAAGATCCCTTTCGGCATCGCGCAGGTAGGCAAGGCATTTCGCAACGAAATCGTGACCAAAAACTTCATATTCCGAACGTGCGAGTTCGAGCAACTGGAGATGCAGTACTTTGTGCATCCGTCGGAGGACGATCGCTGGTTTGAGTACTGGATGGAGGAACGGAAGAAGTTCTACCAGAAGCTCGGCATACGGCCGGATCGCATGCGCTTCTATCGGCACGGTGAGGATGAGCTCGCTCACTATGCCAAAGACGCCTTCGACATCCAGTACCTTTTTCCGTTCGGATGGCAGGAGCTGGAAGGAATCCACAATCGAACCGACTACGACCTTTCGCGACACTCCGAGTTCTCGGGCAAGGACCTGACGTACCTCGACGAGCAGACGCGCGAGCGCTACGTTCCGTATATTATCGAGACTTCCGCGGGGCTCACGCGAAGCGTTCTCATGGTGCTCTGTGATGCATATGAAGAGGAGAAGGTCGAGGAAGGTGATGTGCGGACCGTCCTGCGATTTCATCCGGATGTTGCCCCGGTGACTGCGGCGGTCTTTCCTCTGGTCAAGAAGGACGGGCTTGCGGAGCTCGCCCGTGAGGTGGAACGGGGTCTCCGGGAGGACATGACTACTTTCTACGACCAGGGGGGAGCGATTGGCCGCCGGTATCGCCGCCAGGATGAGATCGGAACGCCCTTCTGCGTGACCATCGACTATCAGACGAAGGAAGACCAGACAGTGACGGTTCGGTATCGCGACTCCATGGAACAGGTGCGCGTGCCAGTCTCGGAACTGGCGTCGCGGATACGCCAGGGTATCCGTGAGTATAGCAGGGTAGGAACATGAGCGAGCAGCTATTCCAACGAGAAGAGAGCTTCGTAGGGCGCCTTCGCGCGCGTGGGTTTGTTCAACAGTGCACGGATGAAGAGGCTTTGGACGAGATCCTGGCTACGAGGTCAGCGACGCTTTACTGCGGGTTCGATCCGACTGCCGACAGCCTTCACGTTGGACATCTGGTTCCGCTTTTCTTGCTGGCGCACTTCGCTCGCGCGGGGCACCACGTTGTTGCGCTTATCGGTGGGGCGACTGCCGAAATCGGGGACCCTTCCGGGCGAACGGAGATGCGCAAGATGCTCAGTGTCGAAGAGATCGACGCTCAGGCTGAGCGTATTGGAGCACAGGTGAACGCCTTTCTGCAGAGCGCGAACGTAGAGGGGGCCACCGTGGTGAACAATGCGGAATGGCTTAGGGGCCTCAACTATATCGAGTTTTTGCGGGATATCGGTCGGCATTTTTCCGTGAACCGGATGCTGAGCTTTGAAACGTACAAGGCGCGGCTTGAAACCGGCTTGAGTTTTCTGGAATTCAACTACCAGCTTCTTCAGAGCTACGATTTCCTCAAGCTCTTTCAGCGCTATGGATGCATCTTGCAGGTTGGGGGCGACGACCAGTGGGGAAACATCGTTGCGGGCGCGGATCTGATTCGCCGAATCGAAGGAGCGGACGCCTACGGCCTCACGGTCCCGCTGGTGACCAGAGCGGACGGAAAGAAGATGGGAAAGAGTGAGGAAGGGGCGGTTTTCCTCGATTCTTCCCGCACGTCGGTGTACGACTTCTACCAATACTGGCGCAACGTCCCGGACGAAGACGTCGGCCGCTTCCTCAGGCTCTATACGTTTCTTCCCGAGGAGGAAATCGCATCCCTCGCTGCCTTCCAAGATCGGGAGATCAACCGAGCCAAGGAGCGGCTCGCTTGGGAGATTACCCACCTTATCCACGGAGAAGCCGAAGCAAACCGTGTTCAGGAAGCAGCTCGAGCGGCCTTTGCTCAGGGAACGGGCACGGAAGGTCTGCCGAGCACTCGGATGAAACCCGACGCGATTGCAGAGGGCATCGAGATTGTGGACCTCTTGGTGAGAACCGGCCTGTGTGGATCTCGGGGGGAAGCCAAGCGTTTGATTCGCCAGGGAGGAGCACGGATCAACGAGCGACAGATCCGGAGCTTGGAAGAAACCGTGCGTGCCGACGACTTCCGGGAAGGGGAGTTGATGCTGCGGGCCGGCAAAAAACGGTATCACCGGGTCGTTCTTGGAGAATAGGCCGGAAAGATTCGCCGAGCCTGGAGGAAGAGCAATCGCCCTGCCCGACCTTTCGTGAGGGTTGGGCGACGACGGGTGGGGTTGGTACTTGTGGAACGTTCGTGGATGAGGAGCTACTTCGGCTGTAGGAGCCAGGCTTGATGCTCCCGGCGGTTGGCGAAGTCCTCGCTGGTCGTCTCATTTGTGAGTGTTTCCACGCGGAACTCTCGCTTCAGTGCGGAATTGAGATAGAGACCGGTGTCATCTGATAGGAAGACGATCTCTCCTTGCGGATGGAGTACGTCTGCAATTCGACGGAGGATGTCGCGGTGGTGCGAGCGCAGCTTGACGCGTGCGCCGTTTTCCTCTCGGCTCCAGGTTGCAGGGGGAGCGGCAATTACCAGGTCAAATCGCTCTTTTCTCTGGTGTGAGCTCCGCAGATACGTTTCCATATCGACAACATGATGTTCGACAAGTCCGGGCCCGAAGCCGTTGCGTTTGAGATTGGTGTGTGCCCAGTCCCGGAAGGCAGGAACGGAATCGACGTTGACGATCCGGTCGGCCCCCCCGGCGGCAGCGTAGACGGAGTTTTCGCCGGGACCGCAGAAGAGATTGAGGACTCGGCGTCCATATGAGATTTCTCCGATCATGCCGCGGGTAAGACGGTGGTGCAGCGGAAGACCCGGATGGAGATAGTCCGTGAGGTTGACTACAAAGCTTAATCCAGCCTCGTGCGCTTCGACGGTATGCCCGGTAGTGCTGACGGGTGTGCGGATCAGGCCAGTGTGCCGGGAAGAGGCAACCTTTACGAAAAGCCGTTCCGCGGGCACTCCCATGAACCGGGCTACAGTATCAGCCAGACGACGCGCTTTGGCCCGAACCTCCGGCTGAGAGGAGCGTGCGTGGTTCCTGGGGGACGCCGTTTGCCTGGATTTGTCTTCCTGCTTCGCGGCCTCCTCGTTCTCAACGTCGCTCGTGGCAGCGGAAATCAGCCCGGGGGTGACGCCTCGTTTCTGACTGTAGAACAAGACGTGGAGGTACCCGTCGTAGATATCCGCGGCGATGGGGGCTTCACCGGAATCTCTGTTGTAGATCCGGTAGCAGCTGATGCCGTGTTTCTGGAGCCAGGGCCACAGATGTGCCCGGCGTCTCTTCAGAGACGCCGACAGAGCCCGGACGCTACTGTTTTGTTCGGTTTTCATAGTAGCCGTTAGCGCTCAGATGTTGGAGATGAGGCTGTCGGCGTTATGTGTTCGCATCCAGCGTGCCGGAGTAACACGGAGCGCAGCTCTCCCCTAGTATGGTTCTAGTACGGTGGACTATATTCCACGTCCGTCGTTTGAAGATCCCGTGCTCGAGGATTCCGCACCGGTGATTGGCCGGGAATCAGCGGTGTTCTCCGCGTGGAGGCCCATCTTAACGCTGAGGACGGCGTACCCTGAGCTCAGGTCCTCCTTCTGCACGATGACATGCTCCGGTACCTTTATCTTGACGTTGGTGAAGTTCCAGATTGCATGGATGCCGGCATCCACCAGCTCTTCGGCTACCGTTTGAGCATGCCCATTAGGGACGGTCAAGATCGCCACGGTTACGCCGAGATCCCGGACCACGGCGGATAAGCGGGAGACGTCGTGAATTGGAGTCCCGCGTACCGAAGTCCCCACCTTGCTCGAGTCGGGGTCGAACGCGGCGACTATGTGAAGTCCGTGGCGCGGGAACTCCGCGTAGCCCATCAGAGCAGTGCCCAGGCTGCCTGCTCCCATGACGATCGCGTATGTGGTGACATTCCACCGAAGGAAAGAATTGATTGCGTCAATGAGAGCGCGCACGGGAAAACCCAAACGAGGCTTTCCTACTATCCCGGTTATGGCAAGGTCCTTTCGGACCTGGATTGGCTCCAAACCAAGCTCTTCAGCGATTACGGTACCGGAGATGTATTCATGCCCGTCTTGTGCTGCGCCCTCAACAATGTGTAGGTATGAAGGGAGGCGTTTGATAGTGGGTAACCCAGCCAATTTCGCATTGGACATTTTCTTGCTCCTTGACTCTGCGTTCGTTACTGCCGGCTACTCTGTGAACAGAAGCGCGGTTATCCTGTATTCGTCGTGGCAGACGTAGACAGCGGACTCATAGAGAACGCTCCGGAGAATAGTGTCGACACCATGCGGTAGTTGAAGCCGCCGAAAATCCGGTTGTAGTCGCGGAGATGGCGCCCGGACACAGGGCGAAAGTATACCGTATTCGCTCGGAATTGTGTAGGAGAGAGTGCGATCCGAACAGAGGGCAAACGCAGTTGGACAACGCGCCTGGAGGCGCGGCGGCGACCGACCGGCCTTGGACGCTTGCCGGGGCCCGTGGTGGTCTCCTGAGACGGGTGAGTACTGGCTTCAGCGGCTTTTCGCCGTCGCAGTCGAACCGTACTGATCCAAATGCGTTCGCCTTGGCGATCCGAACAGACGGGAGACGGGTTCAAGCTCTTCGGAAGCGGATGGTATACTCCGCAGGATGGTGCTGATGCGGGATGGCCGCCCTTGGATAACGCCTCGACCTATCTCAACACCGGCCTGTTCCTGTCGAAGTAGCGCCGGCGCAATTGCCGTTCTAGCGTTGCTTGTGCTCATGGGCAATACAATCGATGTCTCGGGAGACGATGACGTTGACGTGCGGACGGACGGCGTTCGCGTCTTTCGACATATCGCCTCCGGGGGCACCGTTACTCCAGTGGCCATGGATCCAGAGTCCGGCGATATCCTGTTTGTCGCCGGTGATCGTCATCTATATAGAGTGGACAACCTCGGCATTCGGAGATGGCGCTACCATTTGCCCGCCGCGCCGACCGGAGAGTTGGCCCTATCTGCCGGGGGGAATGCGTTGATTCCACTCGAGAACGGTGAGCTCTTGAGCGTGAATCGATCCGGAAGCCCGGCGTGGCGGTTGTCAGGGGACCAGACCGCTATAACGGGCACAGCGGTGGGGGAGATGGGGTATATCTTTGTGAGCTACGGCGACGGCACCGTGCGCGCAATCAATGAATCCGGGCGGGCACTTTGGGCTGTCGAGCTATCCGCAGGCATCGATTATCCGCCGGTTCTGGACCAAGAGGGCAATCTTATTGTCGCCAACCGGCAGGGGCGGATAACGGTATTCGCACAGGATGGGCGGCGGCTTCACAGCGCCGAGATCGAGGGTGCGATCGCCGGCATCCTGCCTGTAGAATCCGCCGGAGCGTTGTCCGTCCGCAATGAGAGCGAGGTCATTGAGTTGCATTTGGAGGATGCTCACTACTCCGGAATCTACGAGCATACTGAGAGGGTGGATGCTGTTCTTGTCACCGCAGGGGGGCGCATCGTGATTCGGGACGCGGAAGGCGAGGTCTTTCTTAGTGTAGATCCGGTCTTTGAATGGGGCGCGAGCGAATCGGACGGCGCGCGATCCGGTCTCGGGAGGGGGGCGAGAGTCTTCGGGGGGGATCTGCAAGATGAGGGGCGCGGGTCGGAGCGGCAGGAACGATCCGACGAATCTCCGGAGATACGCCGTACGAAGGAGCTCGATGAGGCGCACCGACCGGCGAAGACCGAGGGCCCGAGTACGGCGATGTTCCGCCGCGTTGAGATCTCATCGGTGGCTACCGATGCGGTTGGGATCGCCGTATACCCACAGGGAGGTATAATCGTCGCCGACAAACGGGGAAGAGTCGCGCGCTTGTCGGAGATGGGCGAAACGGTCTGGACTATCGATACGCGCACCGAAGGCAGCTTGAAGAAGCCGACCGTCGATGCCCAGGGAGGCGCTGCTGTGGGGTCGACGGACTGGGCGGTTTTCTCGATACCTCCCCTCCATTCTCTTGTAGGCGACGGCGAAGAGGTCCGGGATTCGCTTTGGCTCAACACACGGGGAGCCGGGCATCTGGGAAACCGGGCCGGAAGGGTTGGAGGAGTGGATACTGAGGGGGGCGACGGCGTTTCAGATCGAATCCGGACGGAGCTTGCCCGGGCAAGCTCGGATGAGGCACGGAAGGATTTGCTGGACGAGCTACGCCTGCCCGTGCAAGAAGGAGGGTTGCGAGGTGAGCTCGGCTTCGTCCGGGAATTGCTGGTCGAGCTCTTGACGGCGGACGGTAGGAGAGGTGAAAGATCCGCGGCCCCGGAGGTCCGCGCGGAAGCGGCGGTATTGCTCGGGAGAATCGGAGACCAAGCGAGTAGGGGCGCGTTGATTCGCCAAGGTAGGAGAGAGACCCATGGGCAGGTCATGATCGCAATTGTGGACGGCCTTGGCACAGTAGGTATGGACTCGGATGGGGCTTCGGTGGAGACAATTGCGTTGGTCTTTCGCCAACATGACACCGGTGCTATGGCGGAGGCAGTTGTAGAGGCTTTGGCCGCATTGGAGGCGCAAAGTGGCCGGTGGCGATCAGCGGCGGCGAGTCGCCTGCTAATCGCCATCATGGATGGTCCTTACGGAGCGAGCCTTCGGAGTCGTGCCAGGGAAGTCGCTTTCGGATTCGGAGGCGATTCGTGGTGGAACGGCTCGCGGTAGACGGGGACGTTCTCCGGGGAAAATCCGGGCCGTACGTGGACGCCTTCCGGGAAGAACTGGGCTTGTCGGACCGGTTCTCGGTCGAAAAGACCAACCCCTGTTGCGAATCCGGGGTTTCCGGTTATCATACAGGTGGTTGGGATCAAGGAGATGGCGTATGCAAGCGCTGAGATTCGTATTGGTGGCTGTAGTCTTTGTGTCGGTCGGAGCGTTTCCGTTTCTCGCGGCTCTTGATGTTGATGAATCGGAGTTGGAAACAGTTGCGGACGAAGAAGTCGATTTCATCAACTACGAAGGGCCGTACGAGTTCGTCAACACAGTTGCTCAGATCCGGGCCATCGGGGAGCATCTGGGAGAGCTCGAGATCGGGACTCGTACGACGCGGGAGTATTTTGGCCGATACCGTCTTATTCATGCCGTGGATCCGGACTCAACCGATGGGTTGGACGCGGACATCTTCCTCATCGATCCGGCGGCTCGCGTGGACCACATCGACAATGTGCGGCTGATCGTATCCGGCTATTTGGAGCGCGCGTACGGCTACAATCGCGCTTCCGCTGAGGTACTGGCTCGTTTCGCAACTATATACAATGCGGTACATCGAGGAGAACGGGAGTTCTACGCAGACCGGTATAAGGATGTAGTGCTCCAATACCTGTCCGAAGAAGGTGTAGGCATCTCGACGGTGTACCGGGAGTGGCCGGGGAACACGGAGCTGGTGATCCCGCTGCGCGACGGCTTGGCGCGAGTGGATCCGTTTACGCTTGCGGATGAGGACGTGGTCGAAGAGCTTCGGACCAGGCGGGATATGGGCATTCACGAGAGGAAGGATCTGGTTCACCTCATGGAGGAGGTTATCGAGGAAGAGGAGGAACGGCTCAGAGATATCCGCGAACGAGTAGCCGCGAAAGCGGAAGAGCTCGACCACCGCGAAGCCATGCTTGCGCGCGAGCGCGTGGCGATAGAAGACGTGCGCGATGAGGCCGAGGAACTCGATTATGAGTGGCGGCCGCTACGGTTGGAGCAGATAGCGGAGCGCCACGCGGATCTCTTGGCTCTTATGGTGGAGATAACCGAAGAGCGCGAAGCTTTGGAGGAGGAAATCGAGGACCTTGCCGAGCGAGAACGCGAGGTTGCCGAGATGGAAGAGGAGGTTCAGGAGTTCCGGGACGATATCGCGGCGGACCAGGAAGAAATCGCGGAGGATCCCGATCGAGTCGCGGTAATTCCGGAGGACGAGGTTCCGGAGGAGCCGGCTCCGGAGGAAGAGCGGTATGTTACATTCATCCGGAGAGATGCACGGTCGAGCGCTCCTCGCGGAACAGTCGTCCGAATCGATGCGATCAGGGGTGTCCTGGAGAGCGAAAGCGATCTCGATAACGTAGCCTCCCGAGAACTGAGACGTTTTGGGCCGGGAGACGAGCTCATGGTAACCGCCGATGATCCGGACGGTGATTACGGGATGATTGCTCTTCTGGACGGAGAAGACCTGTCGGTGGTCGTTCGGAGCGAAGAGAGCGTTTTCTCCGAGTCCCACGTGCTTGTAGAGGACGATTCGCTTTTCGCGGTTGTCAGAGTAGATGAGTCGTGGCATCTCGGGAGGTTCAACGATGGACTGGAGCTTGAGGCGCGAACCGATCGCGCCGTGAATCCGGACACGTACCTGGCGCGGGAAGAGGGCTACATCTGGGCCCAAGACGATGAAGGGCGCATCGGCTCATTCAGTATCGACGATCTGGCGGCACACGGAGAATAGCTGGGGTCAGCGCAGACAAGGAATGTCTCGTTGCGGTGGTAGCCGAAGGATAGCTGGGGTAATGGCGCGTTGAGACCTATCCGCGTTAACATCGAACGAGGTGGGAAACGGTACCAACACACGATCAACTGGAGAGGAGTGTACTGTGGAGTCCGGGAAAAACGTATTTGCTGGACGGACGATTCATGTCGTTCGGGATCTATCAGTGGACGAGCAAGTGTATCTCTACGAAAAGTCTCGACTGATCAAGGAGGCGTTTCTTGCCGGAGACCGTCGGGAGATGGACCGGTTCCGGTTGAGCGACCAAGACCTCTGTGTCTATCTCGCTTTCCTTGAAGATTCCACGCGCACGAAAGAGAGCTTCCGGAACGCTGCGAAGTTTCACAACGTCAAAGTCAATGATTTCACATCAGCCGGATCGAGCTTCAACAAGAACGAGAGCGTAACAGACACCATGAAGATGCTGGCGGGATACAGCACGCGGAGCATCTTCGTGGTGCGAAGTCGCATGGAGGGGGTGTGTCGTTGGTTGGAGCGGGCGGTCTCTGACCACACCAAGAAACTGGGCTTACCGCGCCCGGCGTTTATCAACGGTGGGGACGGTCGACATGAACATCCAACACAGGAGTTCCTGGACGAGTTT
>Ga0207421_10005131_pt1 | contig 14815 bp, 8 predicted proteins | sample SodLakKL_010_SED_4_FD_187542 | JGI IMG/M metagenome (GOLD analysis project Ga0207421, IMG submission 187542) | Alkaline sediment microbial communities from Lake Tanatar, Kulunda Steppe, Russia - 8KL_010_SED (SPAdes) (version 2) | ecosystem: Environmental > Aquatic > Non-marine Saline and...
CCCGGTCCGGACACGCTCAAGTCGTCCATGAGCGCTCGTAGATGGCCATCCATGGCCATCTACGGTCCGGACCGGGCGCACCCCGCACAGCTCTTCAGCGTCGGGTGTAAAGTCAAGGGCGTGCTGCCGGTGGTCGGGGTTTCGTGGTGGCGTGGCGGGCCCACCGGCACGGCATCCACGCCACTCGGATCCGGGCCTCATCGCGGCTCGGCGGATCCTCTCATCGAATCCAACACCCGTAGCCCCCACAACACCACACGATGCGTCAGCCACCAAGCCACGGCCAGGGCCGGCAGCAGCACCGCCAGCCACCATCCGCTCGGCTCGTTACCCGGCTCTTGCCACGGTGGGTACAGCGCGAAGTTCACGTTCTGATCGGGATCCGCCAGCAGATGGACGGCCACGACCACCATCCAGCCCAAGGGCAGCAACAGGCGCCAGGCACGGGCGTCATAGCCAAGGCGCCAGACCATCCAGAACAGGACGACCGGCAACGGCAGGTGATACAGCGACAAGGCGCGCACCATCCACGGAATCTGCGGGTCGAACAGGTAAGCCACAACACCCAGCGGCGGCGTGCCCCCCAGGACCAGCCCGCCGAGAAAGTCCAGGATCCAGCCGATCTCGAGCAGGCCCACGGCAACCAGCATCATGCTGGCCAGGCGCGCGCTGCCCCACCAGGCGGCGACCAACCCCGTCAGCAGGGCAATGTTCGAAAACCACAGAAAGTTGATCAGTGGATAGGTCAGGGCATAGGCCGGCACCATCACGACCACAAACACCAGGTAGGCCGCGCGAAACCACAGCGGCAGGCTGGAACCGGACACAGCGTGGACGCCTGTCATGATGCCCCCATGCCCGTAGGATCACACGGGAGTTCGGCCGCCGGCACCGCAAATCCCCCGGCATCGCAAACCGATCTGAACCCGACTGGTCTGAAACCGTATCCGCCGCGTCTCCCCGCGGTCAAGCACCCCGACAAGCCCCTGTAGGAGGCGAGCCCCCTCGGCGATGCCCTTACCAGCGTAAGCCTGAGTAGGGACGATTCACCACGAAGACCACGAAGACACGAAGAAGAGCCTTTTTGGGGTGCGGGGTGGCCGTCCGATGGGACTGGCACCATCCGGTGTGTGCCTTGGTACGACGCCGGTTCGCTGCGCCGCACCGGAGCCCGCAAAACGTCACTCGTCAGGAGCACCACGCCATGTCCAGGAACCGCCCACCCGCGAGCAACCGGCCCCAGGATCGTCCATCATCAGGTGATTCATCCCCGAACCGTTCATCTCCGAACCAGGAGATGCCCGAAAACCGCCAAAGCCGGATCGTCACCAGCGGACCCGAGCGCAGCCCGAATCGCGCGATGCTGCGTGCCGTGGGCTTCGGCGACGGCGATTTCACCAAGCCCATCGTCGGCGTGGCCAACGCCCACAGCACGATCACCCCCTGCAATCTGGGCATCGGGGCCCTGGCCGAACGGGGCACGGCCGCGCTGCGGGCCGCGGGCGCAATGCCGCAGGTCTTCGGCACGATAACCATCTCCGACGGCATTTCCATGGGCACCCCGGGCATGCGCTATTCGCTGGTCTCGCGCGAGGTGATCGCCGATGCCATCGAAACGGTGTGCATGGGGCAATCGATGGACGGCCTGCTGGCCTTCGGCGGCTGCGACAAGAACATGCCGGGGGCGATGATGGCGATCGCGCGCATGAACCTGCCCGCCATCTTCGTCTACGGCGGCACCATCCGGCCCGGTCAGTACCAGGGCGAGGATTTGACCATCGTCTCAGCCTTCGAGGCCGTCGGCCGCCATGCCGCCGGACGGCTCAGCGATGAGGATCTGGCCGGTGTGGAACGCCACGCGTGTCCCGGCGCCGGTTCCTGCGGCGGGATGTTCACCGCCAACACCATGTCCAGCGCCTTCGAGGCCATGGGCATGAGTCTGCCGTACTCCTCGACCATGGCCGCCGAGGACCCGGAAAAGGCCGACAACGCCGCGCGCTCCGCCGAGGTCCTGGTGGAGGCGATCCGTCACCAGCGTCTGCCGCGCGCGATCCTGACCCGGGCCGCCTTCGAGAACGCGATCGCCGTCGTCATGGCCATCGGCGGCTCCAGCAATGCCACACTGCACCTGCTCGCCATCGCGCACGCCGCCGAGGTGCCGCTATCGCTGGACGATTTCGAAACCATCCGCGCCCGGGTGCCGGTGCTGTGCGATTTGAAGCCCTCCGGGGCCTATGTCACCACCCAATTTCATCAGGCGGGCGGCGTTCCGCGGGTGATGAAGATGCTGCTGGACCATGGGCTGCTGCATGGCGATTGCCTCACCATCAGCGGCCGCACCATCGCCGAAACCGTGGCCGATGCCTTGAACGGCAAGCCGGGCCAACCTTCAACCCCTGCCTCAAGCCCTGGCACAAACCCTGCCTCGGTCCCGGCATCAAATTCGGCCTCGGAGCCGGCCGCAAGTCCTACGTCCGGTTCAGCTACAGACCAACTCTCAGGAAAGATGCCGACAGCTCCACCCTGGCCACGGGTAATCCGGCCCTGGGACGATCCGGTCCAGACCAGCGGTCATTTGGCGATCCTGAAGGGGAACCTGGCCCCCGAAGGCGCCGTCGCGAAGATCAGTGGTGGCTCACAACCGGCGATCACCGGCCCGGCCCGGGTCTTCGATGCCGAGGAGGCCTGCATGCAGGCGATCCTCGGCGGCGCGATCCGTCCCGGCGATGTGCTGGTGATCCGCTACGAGGGCCCGAAGGGGGGGCCCGGCATGCGCGAGATGCTCGCGCCCACGGCCGCGCTGGTCGGCGCCGGCCTGGGCGATCGCGTCGGGTTGATCACCGACGGACGCTTCTCCGGCGGCACGCACGGCCTGGTGGTGGGTCACGTGGCGCCCGAGGCGGCCGTAGGCGGCGCCATCGCCCTGGTCCAGGAGGGCGATACCATCACCATCGACGCCGGCACCCGGCGCCTGGTTGTGAACGTATCCGAAACCGAGCTGGAACAGCGGCGGCGCCAATGGCGTCCGCCGCCGCCGCGCTGCCGGCGCGGGGTCCTCGCCAAATACGCCCGACAGGTCGGTTCCGCGGCCCGGGGCGCGGTCACCGACGCGGACGACCCGGCGTTCTAGCCCCGGCGCGCCTATCGGGCCTCCTGGATAGCGGCACCTCGGCGGCGTGGCCGATGGCAGGGCCGTTGGCCCCGGTGCTGCTGCACGGGCCGATCGGACCTGGAATCCGGCCTGGGGTCGAGACCAGGATCAGAACCGTGACCGGGCTCGGGGCCGGAGCCGGAACCAGCACCAGAACCAGCACCAGAACCAGCACCAGAACCGGGACCGGGACCGGGACCGGAACCGGAGTCGGGGTTGGTGTCAGGGTCGGTGTCAGGGTCGGGGTCGGGACCCGAGCGCCCGGACTGCTTGCGGTCGAACCAGACCAGCACGACCGGGGTGAACAATAGGGTAAAGGGGGTGGCGAACAGCAGGCCGCCGGCGACCGTGGTGGCCAACTGCACCCAGAATTGTGTGGACGGAGCCCCCACATAGAAATCCCGGCCGGCGAAGTCGACCGTCCAGGCCAGCACCATTGGCATCAGGCCGAGAATGGTGGTCACGGCGGTCAGCACCACCGGCCGCAGACGCTGTGCGGCGGCGCGCAGGGCCGCCTCGTGCGGGTGCAGGCCCCAGTCGCGCTTTTCGTTGTAGTTGTCGATCAGCACGATGTTGTTGTTGACCACGATACCCGCCAGCGCCAACACGCCGATCCCGCTCATCACGATCCCGAAGGGCTCGCCGCGCACCAGCAGCGCCAGCAACACCCCTGCCGTGGAAAACACGATGGCCGAAAGCACCAGCCCGGCCTGGCTGAAGCGATTGAACTGGGTGACCAGCATCAGCAGCATCAAGAAGATCGAGAGCCCGAAGGCCGCCAACAGGAACCCGGCCGCCTCCTCCTGCTCCTCGATCTCGCCGCGAAAGCGGATCTGGACCTCGGGATCCAGCTGCATTTGATCCAACGCATTACGCAGGCGGCTCACCTGCTGATCGACCAATAGACCCGATGCCACATCCGCCTCGATGGTATAGGCCCGGCGGCCGTCCCGACGCTTGATCAGCCCCACCGCCGGCACCGGCACCAATTCGGCAAAATTGGCGATCGGCACCAGCCCCTGCGGCGTAGGCAGGCTGAGGTTCGCCAGATTCTGCAGGTGACGCTGATCGGCGGGCAGACGCAGCCGGATATCCACCTCCTCGTCGGTGAACTCCGGGCGGAAGGTGCCGAGCAGGATACCGTCGGTGAGCAGACGCACCCCTTGCCCGAGCAGCGACACGTCCACCCCGAAGCGGGCGGCCTCCTCCCGATTGAAGCGGACCTCGAGCTCCACGCCCGGCACCGGCAGATCGTCCTCGACATCGACGAAGCCCCCCACCTCGCGCATCGCCTCGCGGATGTTCCGAATCACCGGCGGGATCGCCTCCGGGGTGCGGCTGCTGGCCTCGATCTCAATCGGCTTGCCTTCGCCGGGTCCGCGCTCCTGGGTCAGGATCTGCAGCCGCAGCCCGGGCAGGGGCTCGACCCGTGCCCGGATACGGTCGATCACCTCGCTGGCCGGAGCCCGGGTGCGCCAGTGCGTGAACTCCAGCTGGATCACGCCGATCACATCCTCGGCATAATCGCCCTGCAGGCGCTCGAGGGCGGTCCCGATGGTCCGCCCGTAGATCACCGCGACCTCCGGGATGCCCTGCACCGCGCGCTCGACCTGGCGCACCAGCGCATCGGCCTCCCAGACCGACAGATCGCCCCGGGCCTGCACCTGGATCTGCGCGAAGTCCGGCTCCACCTCGGGAAAGAACTCGACCCCGCGGCCCTGCACCATGTACAGCGCATAGGCGATCAGCAGCACCCCCAGCGTACCCAGGGCGGTCAGACCCGGATGCGCCAGCAGCACCCGCAGCACCCGGATGTAACGCCCGGTCACGCCATGCAACTCGTCGTGGCGCCCGGCTTCGGCCGCGTGCACCTGGCGGCGCTGTTGCGGGCTGGTGGCGCCGCCGGCGCCGACAACGCTGCCGAGCGTCGGCAGGAAGACCAGTGCCATGGCAAGCGAGGCCAGCAGGGTGACGATCACCGTCGCCGGCAGGTAGACGATGAACTCCCCCACCATCCCCGGCCAGAACAGCATCGGGGCGAAGACCGCGAGCGTGGTGAAGATCGCCGCCGTGATCGGCCAGGCCATGCGCTGCGCCGCATTGCGAAAGGCCGCATCCCGGGGCTGACCCTCGGCGATGTTCCGATCGGCAAGTTCAGTGACCACGATCCCGCCATCGACCAGCATGCCCACCACCAGAATCAGTCCGAACAGGACCGCGATGTTCAGCGTGAAGCCCAACAGGTAGATCACCAGGATCCCGGTCAGAAAGGCCCCCGGGATCATCAACCCCACCAGCAACCCGCCCCGGAATCCCATGACCGCGATGATCACCAGCGTCACCGCCAGGATCGCGGTGATCACATTGCTTTCCAGGTCCCCGAGCAAATCTTCGACGTCCTGGGCCTGATCCTGCAGGTAGGTCACCTCCACCGCCGCCGGCCAATCCGCCTGCGTCTGCGCCGTTTCGATCAGCGCCCGGACTTCGGCAACCAGGTCGATCACATTCACGCCCACCTGCTTGCGGATCTCCAGCGCCACCGAAGGTTGGCCGTCGATACGGGCAAAGGTCTCGGGATCGCTCAGGGCCTGACGCACCTCGGCCACGTCGCGCACCCGCACCACGGCGTCGTCCTCGACGCGAACCACCGTATTCAACACATCCTCGACGTCCTCGATGGTCCCGGGCACGCGCAGCGCGATCCGCCCGACGCCGGTATCGACGGCCCCGGCGGCCACCAGCACATTGTTGCGCTCGATCGCCTCGGTGAGACGATCGAATTGCAGCGCGTAGGTCTCGAGCATCAGGGGATCGACGAGCACTTCCATCAGGTCCTCGCGCATGCCGCCGATATCCACCTCCAGGATTCCGGGCAGCGCCTCGATCTCGTCGCGCAGGTCCCGGGCAAGGCGCGCCAGCGCGCGCTCCTCGACCGGTCCGGACAGGTTGGCGATCAGGATCGGAAACAGCGAGACATCGACCTCGCGCACCGTCGGTTCCTCGGCGCCGTCCGGCAGCTCGGGGCGCAGCTGATCCACCTCGTCGCGCAGGTCGGACAGCGCCTGGCGATTGTCCCAGCCCGGCTCGAAATCCAGCCGTATCATGGCGAAGCCGTCGCCGGCCCAGGAGCGGCTCTCGTCGATGCCGGCAATGGCCAGCAGTTCCCGCTCCAGGGTGCGCAGCATCAAACGTTCGGCATCCTCGGGGCTGACCCCGGGGTAGGCCACAGTGACGAAGAAGATCGGGATGTCGATCTCCGGAACCGCTTCCTTCGGGATGATCACGTAGGTGGTGCCGCCCATGATCAGCAACAAAAACAGCGCCAGCAGCACCGTTCGGGCATGGCCGATCGCCCAGGCGATGCCGGCATTCACCGATCGATCCCGGAAGAGACGTCTTCGGCATTGTCTTGTAACGAACTCCGGTCGGATTCCGTTGGCTCCGACGCGGTCGGGTTCGGCGCGTTTTGCCCCGGTTCTTGCTCCTGATCTTGCTCCTGGTCTTGCAGCTCGGGGCGCACCGCTTCGCCAGCCATCACGAAGCCCTGGCCGACCGTGATCAGGCGCATTCGCTCCGGCGGGCCGGTCACCCAGACCCCCTCCGGCTCGGTCCGAACCACCTCGATTACGTGAAACTCGACCCGATTGTCGGCATCGACGGTCTTCACACCGACCCGCCCGGCCTGATCGAGACTGACCGTCGCGGGCGAGACCCGGTGGGCGAGAACGGTATCCGTGGGGATCTCGACGCGGGCGCTGATGCCGGAAGGCAAGGCGCGGTCGGGATTGGGAACCTCGATCTCCACCCGGAAGGTTCGGGTCTCGGGTGCGGCCACCGAGCCGACGAAGCGCACGACCCCCTCGACACGGCGGCCGTCGGCCAGACGAATCCGGGCGGGCAGGCCGAGCGACACCCGTCCGATCTGGTGCTGCGGCACCTGCACCACCGCCAGTAACGGGTCGTTGCTGATCACCTCGGCCGCCGGATCCCCGATCGACAGGAACTCGCCGCGTTCCGCCAGGCGCTGCTCGAGCACGCCCGGAATCGGCGCCCGGATCCGGGTCTGGCGGATCTCCAGTTCGATCGCCTCGAGCTCCGCACGCGCCGCTTCGAGTTCCGCCTCGGCGACCTCCAGATCGATCTCCGGCACATGCTGATCCTCGACCAGCCGCTGGGTCGCCTGGAACTCGCTCTGGCGGCCACGCAAGCGGGCGATGGCCTGCCGGCGCCGGGCCTCGCGGTCGTCCATCGCCAGAATCGCGAGTTCATCGCCCGGCTCGACGACCGTCCCGGCCACCACCGCCCAACGCTCCAACTGACCCGCCGTCTCCACCCGCACCATCACGCGCAGATCGGGTTCGATCCGGCCCTGCAGGATCAACACCTGCTCGACCGACTCGGCCATGCGGTGCTCGACGAGCACGCGCATCGGCGCCCATTCCGGCGCCTCGATCGGCTCCGGCGGCTCCCGGGTCAGCACTCCCGAGGCGATCCAGACCACCGCCAGCAGAATGATGCCGGCGACGGCGGCCAGACGGGTCCAGGGCTTGAATGCGGACATGCGCTCACCATGGTTTGCCGGCAACCGGTGTGTGGCCGTGCGTTTCAGTAGTGGTAGCGGATTCCGGTGGCGATGAAATTGGAACCACTGGCCTCGCTCACGAGGTCGAACGCCCCGGATCGATGATGGATCCGCAACAGGCCCGCCCAACGGCCGTCCGCTTGCGGCGGCGCGAAGGTCAGTTCGGTCACCATGAACACCAGGCCCCGGCTCGCGGGTCGATCCGGCCGCGCCTCGACCGCGGGTTCGGTAAAGGCATAGGAGGGGCCCAGACCGTAGGCAAAACTGGTGTCCACCCAGCGATCCCAGGGAAAGCGGCTCCAGCGCAGATTCAGGGCGCCGTTCAGTTCGAAATGATCCTGCTCGCCCCAGTGCCGGACGAGACTCACTTCCGCCTCCAGCAGCAGATCCTCGCTGAACCGCCGGAGGGTTTGCGCCACCCCGACGGCACCCAGATACGAATCGTCGAATTCGGTTTGCCCCCGCAGGATGTCCACCCAGCGGTTGTCGGTCCAGCGCGCCCCATACAGGAATACCGTCGTGTCCCGGCCGGCCCGTTCTTGAGCGGCCCATTCTTGAGCGGCCCGTTCTTGAGCGGCCCGTTCTTGAGCGGCCCGTTCTCGGTCGGCCCGTTCTCGGTCGGCCCGTTCTCGGTCGGCCCGTTCCCCTTGATCGACCCGTTCTGGGTCGGCGCGTTCTTCTTCGTCGGCCCGTTCCCGATGGGCCCACTCCCGGTCAGCGCGACCGCGCTCGGCCGGGGTTTCGACATTCGTGGCACTTGCGACGCCTGACCAAGCTCCCGAACCGGGTAAAGGAATCACGGGTTCGGACGCCGACACGGGCATCCAACCGAAGGCCGATTCAGGTTCCGAACCGGGTCCGCCCTTGCCGGCCAAGGCCGTGTCGATCCAAGCGCACAGGATCAGCGCAACGGCCAGCCAGCCGACCCCTGCGGCCCTGGACCTGAACCTGGCCTCGGGACGATTCAACGTTTGCTTAGCCACCATGGCAGCGCATCGTCGCACTCCGTTAGGGCATCCGGGAGTCGTTTCCCGGGTGGACACACGGCCGAACCGACCCCACGATCCGGTGCGCAGAAACCGCGTGGTCGCGGTCCAGGTCGATCGTCGTTCGAAGCGGAATGAATGCGAGGGTCAGGCTTGTCGTCGGGCTCGGGCCTCGGCTGCGTGTGCTGGAACCCGTATGGTCGCGTGAAACGCCCTGGATTTCCCTGCGTATCATTCCCCAGGCCCGTCGATGTCCAGCGCGCTCAATGCACCAGGCGCAGACCCGCTGGCAGCGATTCACCAAAGACCTGCTGCTCGGCGGCACGATCGAGTTCGGTGATCGCCTCGACCATGGCGACCCAGACCTCGGGCGCCTTCGCCAGGCGCAAGCGCTGCGCCACTTCGGCCCGCTGCGCCGCGGGCAGATCGCGGGCCCGATCCCCGCTCATCCGGCTGAGCATCGTTGCAGCAAAGGCCGCCGGCCGCACCGTCTTCCAGTCCAGATCCAACACCTGCTGGAGCCAGTCGGCGGCGATCTCCGGTGGTATCACCGCATGCGCGCTGCCATAGAAGGGCACGCGGGCGCCGAGCCGACCGACGGCCCACCACCCCTGCGGCGACTCCCCCGGCCGGCGCAGGCGTTCGAGCAGCCAGCCGCCGACCTCCACCTTGCGCGCGATCGACAGCCGCTCCAGCCCGCCGACCAGGCGCACCATGTCGTCATACCCCTGCTTCTTCGGTCCCGGGGGCTTCTTCGGCGGCGTCGGCCCCAGCGGCGTCAAGTACCAGGCCATGTCCTCCAGCAGGGTTTCCTGCGCGAGCGCATCGAGGCCCCCGGAGATCCGGCGCCACAGCGTCCACCACTCGGCCCAGACCCGGGCCTCGGGCACGAACTGCACGCCCTGGGGATACAGCGACCACAGTTGCTCGACCCGCCACTCATCGAGCGGGTAGCCATACCCGGGACGCAGGCAGAAGCCCATCAGGTTGAACCACTGGCGTTCGTGATCGGCCGAGCGCCGCCGGCGCCGGGCACCGGCCCAGAGCGGCTCGAAGAGCTCGCGCAGCAACGGAATCGGCCAATCGTCCCGCGGCCCCAGAATCTTTTCCAGCGCACCGCGCAGGCCCCTCACCTCGCGCGGATCGACCTGCTGCGAGCGCGAGCCGTAGCAGCGTTCGATCCGGGCCGCCGCCTCGCTGATGCGCGGATGCGCTTCGCCTACCGGGGTCATTGCGCCGGCGGCCGTCGACGCATCGTTCGGCGATCGCGGCGCCTCCGTTCCGGCACGCAACTGGAATTCAAGCTTCCAGCGCCGGCGTTCGTCGTCTTCGGCGACGCAGGCCAGGGCCAGGGTGCCGACCTCGGTCGGGGTGGCCACCAACTGCACCCGGACCTCGCGGGTGCGCGAGGCGCCGTCGCGGGCACCGACCACCGTCTCCAGTGGCGGCAGGAAATGCAGGGTGTCCGCGTCGAGAGTCACCACGGCCCCCGGCCGGCAGGGCGCATCGGCGGGGGAAGCGGCCAGTCGAAACTGCACCGGCTGACCCAGCCGCAATGCGAAGCTGCGTTCGGTCAACCGCAGCTCGTGGCCCTCCTCGGTCCCGCGCGGCAACACGCAAACGCCGCGGGGCCGGCCCTGTTGCGTCGCGTCCAGCAGCAGAAACAGGCTGCGCGCGGCACCGCCGCCGATCGTACGGCCCCAGCCGCGGCGCGCCATCGCATAGGCCACCGCACCGCGGGCCACGGCCAGTTCGGGATCACCGTTTACCAATTGATGCAACGGCGCACCCCGCCAAGCGGTGAGTTGATCGAGCAGCCGCCCAGCGAGCATCCCGCTGCGAAAAACCCCGCCGTTGAGCAGCACCGCATCGGGCATCGATGAGAATCCCGAGTCGGGCGCGGCAACCCCCAGGGCCTGACGCGCGGCAGGGGCGTGTTGGGCCAGAAAGGCGGCGAGGTGGCGCGTGATCGCCGGATCCGCTGCATAAGGCAGGCCGAATTCGACCAACGCGCCGCGTGTGCGCCGCGGTCGTTCCTCGGCCGCCGCCGGCGGAAAGAAGCCCTCCAGCACCATGTGCCGAACCTCATCGCGGGTCAATTCGGTCGAGCGCGCCGCACCGATCAGCCGGGCGCCCGCCCCCAACACGGTCACGCTCGCACGCTCCGGCCCGTCGGCTTCGAGCAGCCGCTCCTTGGCAGTGCGGCATTGCTGGACCAGCTGCGACAACTGCGCCGAACCCAGACGCGCACCGGATTCGGTCGCCAGCCGCCCTTCGGCGACGTGGGCCAGCGCCAGGTCCATGTTGTCGCCACCCAGCATCAGGTGCTCGCCGACGCCGATGCGGGTGAGCCGCGGACCCGCCGCTGTGGGCTCGATTTGGATCAGGGTCAGGTCCGTGGTGCCGCCGCCCACATCGCAGACCAGCAGCAGCCGCAGATCTTCCGGGAGTGCCGCGGCATCGTCCCGATGCCGAGCCAGCCAATCGTAGCAGGCCGCCTGCGGTTCCTCGACCAGCCGCGCCTGGTCGAGGCCGGCGAGCCGGGCCGCCTCCACCGTCAGCGCGCGGGCCGCCTCGTCGAAGGAGGCCGGCACCGTGAGCACGATCTCCTGCCCTTCCAGCCGGTGCGCCGGAAAGGCCCGGTTCCAGGCGGCGCGCACGTGGGCCAGGTAGCTTGCGCTTGCGGCCAACGGGGAAACCCGGGGCACCTCGTCGGGTGCACCCCAGGGCAGGATGGGCGCGGTGCGATCCACCGCCGGGTGCGACAACCAGCTCTTCGCGCTGGCGACCAGCCGCCCGGGCACCCGCGAGCCGAGTTCCCGCGCGAGCTGCCCGAGGACGGCGTCCGGTGCCGCTGCCGAGACCTCAGCGGGACCCGGGCTGGACACGGACTCATGCACGGACTCATGCACGGACTCATGCACAGGGCCGGAACCCGAGCCAGCCGCCGGGCCGGAACCCGGGGGCTCGTCGGATTCCCGATCGGCCCAGGGCAGGCGGATATCGCGCACCGGCAGCTCGCCGGGCGCGGGATGGTAGCGCAGCGAGGGCAGCAGCGGGCGCGCGGCGATCTCGCCCGGTGCGACCAGCTGCTCGATGTCGAACACGCGCACCGGCGTGTCCGGACCCCCGTCGGTGTCCGCGTAGGCCACGACGGTGTGGGTGGTGCCCAGGTCGATGCCGACCAGGTAGCGCGCCGCTGCAGGCGGTGGCGGTGGCGGTGGCGGTGGCGGTGGCGGACTAGACACTCGGGCCCCAGGGTATCGTTGTCATTCCGGTTCCGGCCGGCCGCGCACGTCGAGCTCGACCCGCCAGCGCTGCTCGCCGCTGCGCGGCACCGCCTCGAGCTGCAGGGTCCCGAGTTCGGTGACCCGCGCGTGCAGCCGGACCGGAACCACCTCGCCCGGCGAGCGGCCATTGGCGGGCAGGGTGACCTCGATTTCGGGCAGTTCCTCCATCGTGTCCGGGGGCCAGTCCTCGACCACGGTGCCGACCGGATCCTCGCGCCGCACCGAGGAGCCGAAGAAGCGAAAGCGCACCGGTTCGCCGACCACCAGGCCGACCTCCTGGGGCGGCAGGTCGGCCTCGGTACCCTCTTCCATGCCGAAGGGGGCGACACACAGCGCCGACAACGGCGGCTCGACACCCGGCACCGCCGGCATCGCGCTCTCGACGCCGACGTAATAGCTGCGCGCGGTGCCGCCGCGGATACGCACCCCCCGGCCGGTGCGCACGAAGCCGTGGTAGGCCGCACCGCGGGCCACCGCCAGATCGAGATCGGCGCCCTGAATGCACCGCGCCGGGGCGGCCGCTTCGCCCTCGAGCCAGTCGTTCAGCACCTGCATCACCCGATCCGTAAGGACACCGGCCTTGAACACCCCGCCATTGAACAGCACCGCGGTCGGATGCAGGAAGGTCGCTCCCTCCGGGCGCAGGCCCTCGAAGCCCTGAAGTTCCTCGGTCGCGGCCATCTGGCGGCTGAGAAAGGCGGCGAGATGACGCGTCACCGCAGGATCCTGCGCATACGGCAAACCCAGGCGCGTCAGTGCCGTCCGGGCACGAACCGCCGGCCGGGCCGAAACCTCCACCACCGGAAAGAAGCCATCGACCAGGGTTTGCGTGACCTCCTCGCGGGTCAGCTCGGTGCGCAGCGTGGCGCCGATCAGGCGCGAGCCCCGGCTGGGCACCACCACGGGCACTGCATCCAGATCCGGATCCAGCAACAACTGTTCCTTGGCGGCGCGGCAGCCGTGCATCAGGGCCTGCAGCTGCCAGGCCTCGAGGGTGGTTCCGTCGGCAGCGAGCTTCGCGCGCACCCGGTGCGCCAGCGCCAGATCCATGTTGTCGCCGCCGAGCAGGATGTGATCGCCCACCGCCACCCGATGCAGTTCCAGACTGCCGTCCTGTTCGGTGACCGCGATCAGGGACAGGTCCGTGGTCCCGCCACCGACGTCCACCACGAGGAGCACGTCGCCGACACTCACCTGCTCGCGCCAGGTGTCCTGACTGCCCTGGATCCAGCTGTAGACCGCGGCCTGCGGTTCCTCGAGCAGGATCATGTCCTCGAGGCCGATCGCCTGCGCGGCCTGCGCGGTCAGTTCCCGCGCTGCGGGGTCGAAGGAGGCCGGCACCGTCACCGCGACGCGCTGCTGCGCCAGCGGGTGCTCCGGATGGGCATCATCCCAGGCATCGCGCAGGTGCTCGAGGTAACGGATCGAGGCCTCCAGCGGCGAGAGGCGCGGCACTTCCTCCGGCGCTTCGGCCGGGAGAATGGGCGCATGCCGGTCCACCCCCGCGTGACAGAGCCAGCTCTTGGCGCTGGCGACGAGTCGGATCGGGGTGCGCGTACCCTGGCTGCGCGCCAGTTCGCCGACCACATACCCGGGTCGTGGGCCCCAGGGCAGCGTGAGGTCGGTCTCCGCCAACTCGTCGGGATGCGGCAGGTATAAAAAGGAGGGCAGCAGATGACGCGCCTCGACGGTGCCCGGCGCGACGAGTTGGGGCACGGGCAGGATCTCGTCGGTCACCCTGGTGCCCGGTTCCTGAGTGAGGTCGATCCGGGCAAGGGCGCAGTGCGTGGTCCCCAGATCGATGCCCACCGCATAGCGGGCCGCACTCACCCGCAGCACCCCGGACGCGGAACGGGCGTCTCGACCCGGGCATGGCCGACCCGGGCATGGCCGACCCGGGCGAGGGTGACCCGGGCGAGGCCGTTACCGCCGCTGCAGGTGCGATGCCGGACCCTCGCTGCCGCCGTCACAGCTCGACCTCGGCGGGCGCCAGAATCCGCAGATCATGGCCCTGCACCACCTGCGGCAGGCGCAGTTCCCGAACCCGCCAGCCCCGATGCACCAGGGTGCCGGTGAACGGCGGCTGACCGACCACGTTCCCGATCAGCCGCACCTCGGCGGCATCGAAGCCGGCCGGCAGGCTGACCCGGCTGCCCTCGGCTTCGGTGCGAACGGGCTCCAGCGTGCCATGGTCATGCAGGGCCTTGCGGCAGCCCTGGTGCACCACACGGGCCGCCGCACCGATTTCGGCATCGGAATAGCGGTCGACCCCCTCCTCGATGAAGTCCAGAAAACGGCCTTCCTGCTGGAGCAGCCCCAGCAGTTGCAGCGCGGCATCGGGCGATGCCTCGGTGAGGGCTCGCTCCGATTCCGGCTTCGATTCCGGCTCCAGTGCCGGGGGCCGCCGCTCGCCCGCCCGCAGTGCCGCCACCGCGTTCGCGAATTCCGGATCCACAAGCACCCGCCACCACGCGACGAAGCTCAGGGCGAGACGGCGGAAGAAGGTCATCTGCGACTGCGTCATGGACGTCTCCTGGTGACTGCACGGGCTCTGTATGCTGCGCATGCTATCAGAGTGCCCTGCGGCCTTGGCCGGCACCGTCGGCGTCGCCGCCGCGGTCGAACCCGGAGCGAAGGCGCTATTTGACTCGATCGACGCTGGGCCTTGTCGATCTAGAGCCAGGGCGACGGTCGACGACCCGTTCGCTCCCCGGTGTGGACCCCCGGTGTGGACCCCCGGTGTGGACCCCCGGTGTGGACCCCCGGTGTGGACCCCCGGTGTGGACCCCCGGTGTGAACCCCTGGC
>Ga0207421_10005132_pt1 | contig 14814 bp, 12 predicted proteins | sample SodLakKL_010_SED_4_FD_187542 | JGI IMG/M metagenome (GOLD analysis project Ga0207421, IMG submission 187542) | Alkaline sediment microbial communities from Lake Tanatar, Kulunda Steppe, Russia - 8KL_010_SED (SPAdes) (version 2) | ecosystem: Environmental > Aquatic > Non-marine Saline and...
CCGGCCCTGCCGATGTCTACGGGCAGGCGCGGCTTGTCGTAAAGGTGAAAGAGCCGGGTTTCAACAAGGAGCTCGGGTGTCACGAGGTCGACCTCATGCGGGAGGACGCGATTCTCGTGTGTTTCCTTCACCCTGCCAACCCGTCAAACCACGATATGGTGCGTCGGCTCGCCGCGCGCGGGGTCACGAGCTTCACCTTGGACAGCATACCGCGGATTTCGCGCGCGCAGCACATGGATGCGCTTACGAGTATGAGTACGGTTGCGGGTTACAAGTCCGCTATTACCGCGGCATACAACCTTTCGCGCTTTGTGCCGATGATTCCCACGACTGCAGGCGTCACCGACCCGGCGCAGTTTCTGGTGGTGGGCACCGGCGTAGCGGGGCTACAGGCGATCGCCGGAGCAAAGCGCCTCGGTGCGCGGGTCAAATCGCTCGATATCAGGCCGGAGGCAAGCGAGCAGGCGCGGAGTCTCGGCGCCGAGGTGATTCCCTTCCCGTTACCGGAGGGCATGGGCGTCGGGAGCGGAGGCTACGCCGCGGGGCTCCCGGAGGAGTGGTATGCTCGCGAGCGAGAAACGCTCGAGCCCTACCTCGTTGAAAGCGACGCGGTGATCCTCGCCGCGCTCATCCCCGGTGAGAAGGCGCCTACGCTTGTGGACGCGTCGATGGTTACCGCGATGCGGAACGGTTCGGTTATCGTGGACATCTCGATCGACCAGGGGGGGAACTGTGAGCTTACTCGACCCGGCGTGGAATACCGGCATGAGGGGGTCTTCCTCAGCGGCATTCTCAACGTGCCGGCGGGATTGCCGATCGATTCGTCGCGGATGTTCGCACAGAATACGCTCAACTACCTCTCGTATCTCTTCGAAGAAGGCGCTTTGCGTGGAGATCTCGAGGACGAAATCGGAGCCCGTTCGCTCGTAACGCGCGGAAACAAGGTAGTGCACGAGGGTACGCTCAAGGCGATGGGGGAGTAACCACGGCGGACGGCGTGGCTCGGTGTCGCTGCAAGCGGCGTGAAGAAGGAGGAGGCAACGGTTATGATTGCCGTGCTCGTGTTTCTCGTCGTGTGTGCCGTTCTCGGGTACCGGATTATCTCAGCGGTCCCGTCGCTGCTGCATACGCCGCTCATGTCAGGCATGAACGCGCTCTCGGGAATAACGGTTCTGGGGGCGATTGCGGTCTATGCGGTTGCTCCGCCGGAGCTTCAGTGGGCGGCCGGCCTGGCGATGGTCTTGGCCATGATAAATGTGGCCGGCGGGTTCTGGGTTACCGAGCGGATGGTCCGGATGTTCCGCGGGCGCAGGCCCGGCCGGAGCGACCGGCCTTCGACTGAAGACGGTGAGGGTGAGCGGTGATGTTACCCGCGTTCTCGCCCGCCTTGGTGGTTGTGGGGCTTGCCGCGGTCGGATTCCTGGTCGGGATCCGGCTGATGCAATCGCCGCGCACGGCGCTCTGGGGGAACCGTCTCGGCGCGTTTAGCATGGCCGGTGCGCTTCTCTTCGCCCTGCTCGAGGTTGGGGTGAGCCTCCCCGCAGGCATTCTCCTTCTGGTAGGAGGCGGGATCGGAATCGTTTTGGGCCAGAAGGTCACGATGATCCGGATGCCGCAGATGGTTGCGCTTTTCAATGGCTTCGGAGGGGCGGCTTCGGCGCTCGTTGCGCTGACGGCCATGGGGGTGGCGTCGGGCGATGCGGGCCTCGCTTCTCTCTTGACGGCGGCTGTCGCCCTTGCCGTCGGGGTCCTGACCTTCACCGGGAGTATCGTAGCCGGGCTCAAGCTGCAGGCGTGGCTGCCGCAGAGGCAGGTCGTTCTGCGAGGGCATCGCGCGCTTCTGTCGGCGGTGCTTGTGGCGGGTGCAGGGTTAATTGTGCTTCTGGTTTTGCCGCCGCGACGCCCGGAGCTTGTGCTACAGCTCGCTATCGTGGGCGTGTTTGCCCTGTATGGAGTGCTCATGGCGCTCCGGGTCGGAGGTGCGGATATGCCGGTGGTGATCTCGCTTCTCAACTCGCTCTCCGGCATCGCCGCGGGGGTGAGCGGGGTAGCGGTGGCCAATGCGTTGCTTGCCGGGGTTGGCGCTCTGGTAGGCGTTGCCGGGATGATCCTCACCCAGATCATGTGCCGGGCAATGAACCGCAGCCTTGTATCCGTGCTCGGCGGTCTGCGGGAGGTCGGCGGCGGCGGCGGTGGTGGGGCACGTCCCACGCCCTCGGCTCGGAAGCACGGCGCCAGATCCCGTGACGATCCGGAAGAGGCGGCGGTAGCGCTACTCCGGCAGGCACGCACAGTGGTCATCGTTCCGGGGTACGGGATGGCGTTGGCGCAGGCACAGCAAACGGTTCGCAATCTGGCTACGGCGTTGGAGCGCGACGGGAAGGACGTGAGGTTCGGAATACACCCGGTCGCCGGCCGGATGCCGGGGCATATGAATGTGCTTCTGGCCGAGGCGGGAGTGGGCTTTGAGAAGCTGTACGACATGCAGCGCATCAACCCGGAGCTTCCCGAGACGGACGTGGTGGTCGCCGTCGGCGCGTGTGACGTCATCAACCCCGCGGCCTCGACCGCGGAGGGAACCCCGATCTACGGAATGCCGGTGATAAACGCATCGCACGCAAAGGCCGTGATCGTCTGCAACCTGGACGAACGACCCGGTTACTCGGGCGTGGATAATACCCTCTACGGTGAGCGGCACGTGGAAACGCTTTGGGGTGATGCCGCTGACACGGTTGCCGGGATCACCCGCGGGTACCAGCGAGGGCGCACCGTTTCGGAACCCGGCGACGAGCTCCGGGAGCGAGCCGTTTCGGCCATTCGCGGAGCTAGGAGCGTGGTCGTAGTTCCCGGCTACGGGCTGGCGCTCGCTCAGGCTCAGGAGGCGCTCAAGAGCTTGATCGACGCGCTGGAGGAGGCAGGCAAGCGCGTCGGAGTGGCGATTCATCCTCGTGCGGGAGGGATTCTCGGACACATGGCGTTCCTGCTGCAGTCGGCGGGGATCGAGCACGATCGGCTCGTATCTCTGGAGCAAGCGAACGCGGAGCTCGCCGGGATCGATCTGGCGCTCGTCGTGGGGGCGTGTGACGTGGCGAACCGAGCGGCTTGGGGGGAACCGGATGTGAGAGCCGCCGCTTCGGGCATGGTCGCGCTCCGGGTGGAGGAAGCGAGCTCGGTGGTGGTGTGTAATCTGGACGCAGCCCCCGGGTACTCCGGCGTCGACAATCCGCTCTACCGGGAGCCGAACGTCATTCCCGTGTGGGGCGATGCGGCGCGCACCTTGCCGCTTCTGCTCGAGCGGTGTGCGGAGCGCGTCGCGAACGACGTACCGTGAGATGGGGCGCGGTCGTGCGTGAGTCGTGAGTGATCTCGCGCAGCGGCGGCGCTGCGGACGAGGGCAAGCCCGGAACGGCCGAAGCGCTACCGGGAGGAGTCGATCCTCACCGGGACGGCTCGATCCTTGGCATTTCGAGTGGCAGTAGCCGGCGTTGCGGGAGCACCGCCGGCCCTTCGCTTGTTCGTCGCGTCCCTCCTCGGGGTTGTTCGGCGCTTTCTCTATAGGTGGGGGAGTACCTCGGAGGCGTGCTCGGCTGCTTTCACCTTCTCGAATGCTTTCGTGATTGTGCCCTCCTCATCGATGACGTAGGTGACGCGGTGAGTGCCGGGAAATATCTTGCCGGCTCGCTCCTTGTTGCCCCATGCGCCGTACTCTTGGATGACCTTCTTCTCCGGATCGGCGAGCAGATAGAACGGGAGATCGTACTTCTCCTTGAATTTGCGGTGACTGGCCTCATCGTCGGCGCTGATGCCGATGACTACCGCTCCCTTCTCTAGAATGGCTTCGTGGTTGTCTCGGAAGCTGCACGCTTCCTTCGTACAGCCGGGGGTGTTGTCTTTCGGGTAGAAGTAGAGCACTACCTTCTTTCCACGAAACTGACTGAGGCTGACCTGTTCTCCGCTCTCAGTTGGAAGGGAGAAATCGGGTGCTTTGGTTCCTTCGCTCAGCATGGTATTCGTACCTCCTGTGGCGGACCTTCGTCCGGTCCTTCCTCTTGGTTGAGCTCGTACATGACGCGCCTCGTTCGCACGTCCTGCCTCGCCGAGTCCGGCGGCGCCATTGACTAAGGGAAAGATAGTTACGCACCGTGCGGAGCGAAAAGTGGAATGTAGAACAGATTTCTAGTGCGAAAACGCTTTACTTTCGCTCTAAGAGGCGCTCGATCTCGGCGAGCTCCTCGCGGCTTAGCGGTCCGTGCTCGAGGGCACTTGCGTTCTCCCGCGCTTGTGCTACCGTACGGCAGCCCGGGATGGGAATCGTCCGTTCGCTCTTGGCCCATAGCCATCCCAATGCTCCCTGTGCGAGCGTTCGGCCGCCTGACCGGAGTATTTCGCGAATCGCCTCCAGTCTTCGCATGAACTCAGCCGAGGGCCTCCCCTTTTCGAAAAGCGACATCCACGGCGGCGCGTTGGGGCCACGGACGTCGTCTTCCGGGAGCGCCGAGTCGGGGGCGAATTTTCCCGTGAGTAGCCCCATTCCGAGCGGTCCGCGGTTGAGGCTCGCCAGGTCGTGCTCTTCCGCGACTCCGAGCACGGCCGACGAGTCCTGTAGCACGTTCATATTGTGCTGCACGGCGGTGCACCGGGGCCCGCGAGCGAAAGCGCGTGCCCGCTCGGGATCGTCGGTGCTCCATCCGTAGGCGCGAATCTTCCCGGCATCGACTAGGCGCTCGAGCGCCTCCAGAACCTCGTCGACGCGCTCCGTCTCCAGGTCGCCGATGTGGAGCTGGTAGAGATCGATGTAGTCCGTCGCAAGCCTCCGCAGCGAAGCCTCACAAGCACGCGGAATATACTCGGCGGACGCGTCGCTGCCGGTGATTACGCGCGTTTCCTCGTCAAAGACGTTGCCGAACTTGGTGGCGATTACGAGCTTGTCTCGGAGGTCGCCGGTTGCGCGCCCGAGAATCCGTTCCGAGTGTCCGGCACCATAGACGTCCGCGGTGTCAAACAGCGTCACTCCGTGGTCGATCATCGCCCGGACGGTATCGATAGACTCCGCGTCATCGACTTCGCCCCACCCTACCGGCGTCTCGCCGGCCCAGAACGGCCCACCGATTGCCCAGCACCCCATGCCGAGCGCGCTTACGCGCATTTCGCTTCGTCCCAGTCTTCGTGCCATCGTCACCTCCGGGATTCTGCCCGAGCCGGCGTACTGCGCCTTCAATGCTTTGAGCCGACCGGCCGGCGCTGAGCGACGCGCTCGAACAGAATGCGTTTCATAGCCGTGCCAACGGCCCGCCGGAGCAAGGCGGCTTTCGCCGGCGGAATCCGTCCGCGCAGGCCGACACCGGCCGTTGCGCCTGCGGCACCCCCAATAATACAATGAATGCTACTCTGGAGCGAGCTCCTCCGGGAGAGCGAGATATGCGGTACTTTCGCGCCTTGGGCCCATCTTTCCTCTGGGTGTTCGTAGGCCTTCTGGCTGCCGCGGGGCTGCGCGCCGACCCGATGGTGCTGCATGAGTTTCACAGCGTGGAGCCCGATTCCCGGCTCGAGAATCTGCTCTATCTATCGGCCGCGGCGGAGTTGGCGGAAGCGGGGGTCTCGAGCACACGCGACAAAGGCGATCCGGCTTATCGGTTGCGGACGGGGTACGAGGTACAAGAGCGTGACGTGGCGGTGCACTATCGACTTACTCCCGGCGAGGAGCGCCAGGAGATACTGGCCGAGCTCCACGTCGAAGGTGAGATTGACGTCGATCTCGATCGGCGCGTTGCGCGCGCGATCAGGGAGTTGCTCGAGCGAGCCGAGATTGATCCCGATCCGTCACGAGAGGCCGTGATCGAAGGGCTCTTCGCTGCTCGCCCGGTGGATCCTGATGAGCGAGAGCCTCATCGGGACGAGGTATTGCCCGACGAGGCGTCCGGGAGGCTGCAACGGCGGACGCCGGAGCCGTCCGAGCCGGAAGCCGCCGAGGCGGAACTCGTGAAGCCGGAATTGGCGGAGCTGGAGCCGGAGCCGGAGTCCGATCCCGATATGGAGTCCGAGCCCGATATCGAGGCGGACGACGAGCGTACGCGCGGTTTCGAGATTGCGCCGGCGGCAGGCGGGGCGTTCGTCGTAGGAGAAGCGGCGGAGCTGTTTCGTTACGGCGCGGTAGGCGCGCTTACTCTCGGGGTAACGCGTGGTGGAAGCGGCCCCCGGCTGATGTATGGAGGTCGTGTGTCGGTGTCGAGGGTTTTCGCCGACCGTGGAGTGTCCGGGCCGCCGCTCTACCTTACGGGAATTGGGCCGGAAGTGCGCGTTCTGACTTCGCCACGTAGCCCCATCAGGGGATGGGGGCGAGCGACCGCAGGCGGCGCTTTGGTGGCGTTGCGGACTTCCGAAGGGACGCCGACCAAAATGGTCCCATTTGCGGACGCGGGAGTCGGAGCTCGAGTTGCGATCGGAGATCGCTTTGCCATCGGCGGAGAGGTGGGGTTCGCTGCGTTCTTCGACGACGAGACGGTGATCATGGGCGTTTCGCCGACGGTCGCCTTGGGGGTAGAGCTGTAGAATGGATGCACGTCTCTCGATCCGGTGTGCGTGTCTCTTGCGCGGTGCGGCGGTTATCGCGGTCTCAACTCTCGTTTTGATCGGGTGCGATTCGTTTGCGATCAGCGACTATTACCAGCGGACGCTCGGCCTGAATCCGGGTATCGAAACGGGCCGCGTCGAACAGGGAGGGAGCGTCCACATCGATCCGCGTGGCGGCACTGCGCCGTATGAGATCGAAGTTCAGGAGCGTTTCTTGGCGTACGAGTGCGAGGAGAGTGGTATTGGCGATTTAGAGGAACGAGACGGCGCCTTTGTCTTTCGCGCCGGCGACTCGATCGGGACGGTCGGTGTCACGTGTACCGACGGTCGCGGCGTTACGGTGGCTCAATCCTTGGATATCGTGCCGGCACGGCCGACCGACTTTTCGGTGGATGCGGAGGAGCCACGCCATCCACAGCGAGTCACGCTCGCCTGGAGGCACGACAAGCCGGGAGCCGAGGGGTTTCGGGTGAGGTATCGCCGGAGCGGTGGGGATTGGGAGCAAAGAGAGTTAGAAGAAAATCCTGATGACGGCCCCGAGTTCGACGCCATCGTGGACGGGCTCTCGCCCGGAGAGGAGTACAAGTTCGAGCTGACGACATACCTCGATGAGTTTGAGTCGCCCCCGGCCCAGGCCACTCAGGAAACCGAGGACCAAAATGACGAGAACGACGACGGCTGAGCGGGGTTACGCAGCGCTCTCGATCCTGTCCGTGCGCGGAGAAGCGGCGCACTATGAGGCCCACGCCGTGGCTCCGCCGGCTACGGCTCCGGGGCGCCGTGCTCGAGCGCATGCTCAACGAGGGCGACCAGACGCTCCACGTACCCCGATGCTGTGTCCCGCTTGTTCTCGGCTTCGAGATCGATATCGAGTTTTCGTGCCGTCTCTTCTACCGCCTCGGAAGCAACGCGGTATGCCTCTGCTCGACCCTGGGTTATCTTCTCGTGCTCGAGGAGCGCGAAGTACGCGTCCATCCGTTCCCGAAGGTCGGGGTATTCGGCTCGAATCTCCGGGGAAGTGACGATTGCCCGCAAGAGGGGACGCGTGCCGAGGACATCAATGTCGTCTGCGTAGTCAGGAGGCGGAGGATCGACGGGTGCGGCGGAAGTGAGGCGGGCGAGTTCGAGCTCCTTGAGGGCAGTCAGGGCTGAGCGCGCGCTTCTCCGCGCGTCGGCGGCCTCTTGACGGAGGGCTTCGATCGGCTCCCTTTGGTCTTCGAGGGCGCGCTGGTACTCGGCTTCCATCCGTTCGAGCCGGTCTTCGAGCAGCTCGATCTCCTCGCGAAGTGTAGCGGCTGCGGCTTCGCGCTCGGTGAGCTGCTCCTCGAGCGCTGAGACCTGCTCCCGGAGACTCTCAGTTACAGCGCGCGATATGGTCGACGAAGGGCGTTCAGACTGAAGAAGACTACGAAGAGTGGGCTCTCGAGGAGACTCCTCTCTTTCCAAGTCCAGCTCGAGCCTCGGGCCGAGCTCGTGCAGGGACTCAGGCTCGACTTCGGCAACCGAGGGGTGATCGGGGTCAGGGTCCGTTTCCACGTCAGGGATGAGCTCCGGTTCCTCGGTTTCGGTTGGCTGCACGGCTTCCGTGGCCGCCTGCAGGCGCCGGGCTATGAGCGCATCCCGTTCTTCCTCGGCGCGGCGCAGTTGAGTCTCGATCTCTTCTCGCTCGTGGGCAGTGGAGTCGTCTTCGGTGAGCTGCAGGTAGCGGAGGCGGAGCTCCGCTATTTCCTGCTCTTTCGCCAATAGCTGCTCTTGGGTCTGTTCGTGAAGCTCACGGAGGAGATGCCACTCGGTAGTCACGAACCGAGCTTCTTCCGCGGCGATGTCACTCGTTTGGTGCTGGAAGTAAGAGAAAGCCCACGCCAGCGCCCCGCCCGCCCCGAGCACCAGGAGGGCGAGTGCTGCAAGAAGTACCGTCACGTCGCTGCGCCGGGATCGGAGATCCGTTGAGCGAGTATTCTTCGCATCGTCCTGCACAACCTACTATCGTATACCGAATAGGGACTGTATGCTACAGTCTACGTGTGAAAATCCGTACCGGATTACGCAGCAAGCTGTATATCATGATCATCCCACACGTTCTGCTCGTGGTGGCGCTGAGCGGCGCTCTGGCGTTTCTTGCTTCGCGCGAGGCGATTACCCGGGTCGCGACGCGGCACCTGGCCTATAAGGCGGAGCAGCTCCGTGATTTCGCTCACAGCGAGTGGGAGGCCATCACGGACCTGGGGCTCGAGGAGGATCCTCGCTTTCGGATTGCGGCCCAGGAATCGCTGCGTTCCTATGCTGCTTCGCTCTTGCGCAGCCCGAGCGAGGCGATCGTCGCTTTTGACACCCGCGGAGACACGGTGATGCGGGTGGGGGGCACCGGCGAGTCGGACGATGAGTTACGTGACGGGAACGCAACCGGCGGCGGGAGCAGCCTCGACCAGCCGCCGGAATCCGGATGGTTTTCCGGGGATCTGTTCGGTCAGTCGCGCGTCGGTGTGGTGTTCGACCTCGAGTCGTTCGAGTGGACCGTGGCCGTGACGGAGCTGCAGGAGGCATTCTTCACCGATGCGGAACGGATCCAGCGTACTCACCTCGGAATCCTGTTGGCGGCGATCGTGTCGGTGACTCTCTTTGTCTGGTTTTACGTTGGGTATCTGATACGTCCGATCGAGAGACTTACGGATACCATTCGGCATATCACCACAACCAACGATCTCTCGCGGCGCGCGACGGTGGAGTTCCGTGACGAAGTGGGTGTTCTGGCTAACGGATTCAATCGGATGATTACGCGGCTTGAGCGGAAACAAGTCCGCCTGCAGGAGGCGATGGAGGCGGAGAAGACGGCGCGGGAGACGGCTATCGAGCGCGAAGAGGAGACGTTGCTGCTTCTCGGCCACGCGGCAGAGTTCCGTGACCGGGAGACGGGAGAGCATCTGAAGCGGATCGGGCTTCTTGCCGAGCTTCTTGCCGAGCTTCTTGGGGTGAGCCGCGAGAAGCAGGAACTGATCCGCCGGAGCTCCCCCCTGCACGACATCGGCAAGATCGGGATTCCGGACAACATTCTGTTGAAACAAGGACCGTTGACCTCGACTGAGCGCGAACAGATGGAGCGGCACACGGTCGTTGGGTACGATCTACTCAAAGACTCGCGAAGTCAGTATCTCATGGAAGGGGCGGAGATCGCGCTGACTCACCACGAGCGCTGGGACGGCACGGGGTATCCTTCCGGACTCAAAGGGACGGATATCCCCGTAAACGGTCGGATTGTGGCGCTCGTTGACGTCTTTGACGCTATGACCTCCGAGCGCCCGTACAAGTGTGCCTCCAGTCCGGAAGAGGCACATGAGGAGATCCTCAAAGGACGCGGAAAGCAGTTTGATCCAAGCTTGGTAGATCTCTTCCACGAACACTATCCGGCGTTTCGGAGGATCGTCGAGCGGTAGCGCGGCGAGGTCTCCCTCCGTAACGGGTGAGGGTGGGCACATGACCCGGTGCGTCGCGTTGCCGGATGCGCTCAAACCGAGATCTCGATTGCGCAGAGGGCTGCGGTGTAGAGGTTACCGACTGTGAGGGCAAGATCTGCCGTCCGGGCCAAGGCGGGCTGGTCGTGTGAAACCCATTCGTGTCGCGGTGTAGCCAAGGACTACCGGGTGTGAGCTTCACTTCACGGAAACCGGGTCGGAGATGACGGACGTCCGGGATTGAGTTCATCGATATCCGGATGACCGCTGCGACTGTCTACCCTTCACTCTGGCCCCGGCTTGCTTGCCTGAGTACGGCGGCACGGTACTCGTGCGGTGACCGGCCCATGCTGCGCCTGAACCAGCGGCAGAAGTGCGCGGCACTGACGAAGCCGTGGTCGAAGCAGATCTCGGTCACGGTCTTGTTGGTCGCGCTCAGATCTCGGATTACGCGCTGGAGAACGCGGCTCTCGAGATACTGCCTTGGCGATTTGCCGAGCTGCTCCTTGAAGAGCCGATCCAGGTGGGTGCGGCTTATGGCATTGTCGCTGGTGAGGCGATGGTACGGTACCGATCCGGTATACTCGATGGTGTCCAGGTATTCAGCGGCTCTCCGAACGCGCGGGTCCAACGCGGCAGGCCCCACGGGATAGTGGCCAAGTTCCACCATTCGCTCGTACCAGGTGGAGAGAAAAGATAAGAGCACGGCGTCGGCCTCCGCGTAGCGCCGGAGAGGAACCGGGCCGTCGCCTTCGAGTCGCATGTCTAGAAGGACGAGGAGCTCGCGCTCGACATCGGCCCATGCGGAGCCGGGTACGGTGAGTGGGGAGTCCAGCCGAAAGATGCTCATACCGCTTGCCCATTCGGCGCGAAAGTGTACGGAGAGCAGGTGAGCCTCGCTCGAAAAGGTCTGGCTATGCTGATACCCGGGGGGAATGAGAACCCATGAGCCCGATTCTACTCGGCTTACTTCACCCGCGGGGCTTTCCAACGAGAGGCTGCCGACACGAAGGAGCCATAGATTGAAGAAGGGGTGCGCGAAATTCCGCCTGCTTCCGCCGATCGGTACCCGGTCGTCGTAGAGCAGGACTACGTCGCGGCGGAGATCTTTCCACTGCGACGCCAAGGGGTGGAGAGGGGAATCCGGTTGAGGTCGAGCAATATCATGGAGAGAACGGTCAATCGAGGCCATGGGTTCTACCCTACCATGACTATAGAGCCAGTTCCCGTTGGGCGTCCACATTGGGTCTGGGTTGTTAATCCGGGTCGAAGGAGGAAAGGAATTATGAGAGTCAGATGGCAGATAGCGACGGTGTTGGTCGTACTCGTCATGTTCGGCGCAGGTATGGCCTGGGCCGCGGGGGCGGGAGAGGAGGAGGCTCCCGCTGTGGAGCCGCCCGAAACGTTGACGGCGGTCGGCCACGGGGTGCACGAGCAGGCGGCCGAAGGGTTGCTCGAGGAGTTCTTCGAGCAGACCGGCATTCAGCGAGTCGAGTGGCAGACCTTTGGTATCGGCGATATTCACAGCACGATCATGCGTCAGGCGGCATTGCCGACTGCCCCGTTTGACGTGGGATACGTGTTTACCAACGAGCTCGATCCACGGCTCCTGTCCCGACTGGAGCCGCTGGACCGATGGCTCGAGGAGAGCCAGATTGACGGGTTCCCGGAGGATTTCTCCGAAGGAATGCTCGATGCGGTCACCCATGAGGGCGAACTCCGAGCCATCCCGATGCGAGGGGTGGTCGATGCGGTGCATCGCAACATGGCCATTTTCGACGAGCGCGATGTGGCGCCTCCTGAGACGATCGAAGAGTTCGTCGACGCGGCGAGAGAGCTCACCTTTACGCGTGACGACGGTTCCCGCGTCTACGGGTACAGCGCTCAGGGCACGCCGGATAATATCGCGGGGCAAGTGATCAACTTCTCGCGCGCTATGTACCCGGATGAGGACGCAGGCGTTATCACGCCTGATTTCCGAGTGGTCATTGACCAAGAGCCCGCCATCGAAGCGATCGAGCTCCTTCGGGATCTCTATCAGGAGGGCGTACTCCATCCGGACATCAGCACCCATACTGTGGATGACGTCACTCGACTGTACGAAAGCGGCAGGCTGGCGATGTGGATGGGGAACATAACCAACTACGAGAACTTCAACGATCCCGAACGGGCGGTAGATGCGGGACAGTCCGAGGTCATGCCGTTGCCCTTCACCGAGGCCTACGGCGGTGACCGGCCCGGCTATGCTACGACGGTGTTCTGGTCTTTTGCGATTCCCGGGAACACGGAGAACACCGAGTACGCCTGGGAGTTCATCCGGCATCTCTCGAGCTATGAATCCCAGCTTCATGCGGGGCTGCACAACGCGAATCAGCCGACGCGTACATCGGTCCTCGAGAGCGAGGAGTACATCGAGTCGGTACCGTACGCCGCGATGGCGGCACAGCTCTCCGAAGCGTCACAGGTCGGGTGGCCGGCGTTCGCGGCCCTTCCGGAAGCCCAAGAGATTGCCGGTGAGGAGATCATCCGGGCTATGCACGGGGAGATATCCCCGCGCGAAGCGGCCGAAAACGCAGCCTCAGATCTCAGGGACCTCCTCCGCGAGCAAGATCTTCTCGCTGAGTAGGCTATCCTGGGGGATGGCGGTTACTCGGGCGGCGTGACCGGTACTCCCGGCCACGCCGCTGCGAGCCGAGCTTCCCACGCCGGACGGCCGGGACGGCACCGGGCCCGACCGCCCGAGCCGCTGAACGGGAGCTACGAGAGATCAGGGAGGACGCACGTATGGCGTTGATAGGACAACGGCGTCTGGATCGACTGTATCCGTACACGCTGGTGGCACCGATCCTTCTTCTTCTGACCGTGGTTATATTGGTGCCGATTCTCCACGCCGGGTATACCAGCTTTTTCCGCTATACGATCGGTGAGCCGATGGAGTTCATCGGCCTCCGGAACTACCGCGTGATGCTTACCGACAGCGGTTTCTGGAGCTCGGTCTGGAGGACGCTGGTCTTCACGGCTTCCAGTCTGCTACTCCAGTACCTCGTCGGGTTGGGGCTTGCGCTCCTACTGGCCAAAGGCTTTCGGTTTCAGCGGCTCTGGTTGGCGCTCCTGGTAAGCCCGGCTGCGATCAGCTCAGTCGTTGCCGCAGTGATCTGGCGTTACATGCTCGGTTACGACGGCGTAGTGAACTACGCGCTGACGCTGTTCGGAGTGGAGCCTGTACGATGGCTGACCGATCCCTTCTTTGCGTTCGTTACGGTCGTTGTGGTCATGGTATGGAGATTCTATCCGGAGATCATGCTGATTCTGTATGCGTCGCGTATCTCGATGCCGCAGGAGATCTTCGATGCTGCCGAGGTCGATGGAGCGACCCCGTGGCAGACCTTCCGGTCGCTCACGTTTCCGCTTCTGATCCCGGCTACGCTCGTGGCGATGTCGTTCCGCCTGATCTTCACGTTCCGGGAGTTCGCGTTGCCGTGGCTTCTGACTCGCGGCGGGCCCACGGGAGCTACGAACTTCCTGTCTATCCATATGTATCGCCAAGCGTTCAACTATTGGCACTCCGGATATGGCTCGGCGATCGCCTGGGCCATCATGCTCCTGACACTGGTTCTGTCCATAACGTACCTGCGCCTAATGTACACGCATATGTTCCGGGAGGAGGGTTGAGAATGGCACATTCTCCGCGAACGAGACAGCGACGGTCGCCGCTCGCTTATATCGGACTTGCGGTTGGGGTGTTTTGGGCAGTGTTTCCAATCTACTTCATCGTGAGCTCGGCGTTCATGACGCCGGCGAAGATGTTCAGCTGGCCGCCGACATTCGTGTTCAGCCCGACGCTGACCAACTTCGTGAATCTGTGGGAGCGGTGGCCGGGATTCTTCTCCGGGATGGAGAATAGCCTCATCATCACCGTTGGCTCGGTAGTCCTGGCGATCGCGCTGAGTGTTCCCGCAGCCTACGCGTTCTCGCGTTTTCGCGGGCGGTTTCTGAGCTTGGGGGCGTTCTGGACGATCGTGGTGCGGATGTTCCCGCCGATCATCATCACGATTCCACTGTACCCTGCGCTCTTTGTTACGGGGATGTTCGATCAGCACATTACGCTCGTTCTGCTCTACGTTACGTTCTTCGTGAGCCTGATGACTTGGATTATGAAAGCCTCGATCGATGCGACCCCGGTGGAGATCGAGGAGGCGGCGATGCTGGATGGATGCGGGCGCATGCGCATACTGGTGTGGGTTGTGCTGCCGCTCATCGGCCCTGGGGTACTGGCCGCTTCCGTCTTCCTCGTAAACTTCGCTTGGAACGAGTACCTCTTCGCACATCTCTTTGCCGGCTCAGCATCCCGGACGGCTCCGGTCGTCATTAGCGAGATGATGGGCGGGGTGACCGGCGCCGAGTGGGGGAGCACGTTCGCTGCGTCGACGCTGCAGCTGATACCGGTCTTGTTGTTCGTGTGGATCTTTCAGAAAGCGTTGCTTCGCGGACTGAATCTATGAGATGGCGCGCCGGCGCACGGCGCTCCACTAGCCTGGACACTTGATGCAAGGAGCTCTCATGTCACGACCTCACTACTATCTCGATGCGTGGTGTATTCCAACCGACGAAGTCCTAGCGCCGGAGATCTGCGTCTACGGCGGGAGTGCCGGCGGGGTCGCTGCCGCGGTGAGCGCGGCCGAAGAGGGACGGAGCTGTCTCCTGTTGAACCCAGGGATACACCTTGGTGGGATGACGACCGGTGGATTGAGTTATACGGATATCGGGAACGCGGCCGCCATCGGCGGGTTTGCCC
>Ga0207421_10005133_pt1 | contig 14813 bp, 12 predicted proteins | sample SodLakKL_010_SED_4_FD_187542 | JGI IMG/M metagenome (GOLD analysis project Ga0207421, IMG submission 187542) | Alkaline sediment microbial communities from Lake Tanatar, Kulunda Steppe, Russia - 8KL_010_SED (SPAdes) (version 2) | ecosystem: Environmental > Aquatic > Non-marine Saline and...
AACCATGGACATCGAGCTCATCAGCCCAATCGCAATGGAAGAAGGACTGCGATTTGCGATTCGAGAAGGTGGACGTACGGTAGGAGCCGGAGTAGTAGCAAATATCCTGGAGTAAGATTTAAGCAACAGAAAACAAAAATAAAACAATCATCACAAAACAGATAAAAAAAGCATAAAGAGACAACTTAAGGAACAGCTATGTGGGGACTAGGAAAACCTAGTCCCCATAGTTTACGAATTGATTTTTTTGTTGACAGGCAAATTAAAATGTGGTAGATTTTATTAGGTGAGCTTTAATGAGACTGGTTTGCCCATTGGATAGACATTAAACATTTGCCTACGGCAATGTTTTTAGCTGGGAGGTGTAGTAGGTGCGAGTAAATGTAACCTTAGCGTGTGAAGAGTGCAAGAGAAGAAATTATATAACATCAAAGAACAAGAAAAATAATCCTGATCGAATAGAGTTGAAAAAATACTGTAAATTCGACAAGCATCATACTGTTCACAAAGAAACAAAATAACGTTTAGTAGAATTTGTTTAAAAAAGGATGTGACAAGTCATGAGTGCTCAACAAGCAAATACCGGTACCAAAAGAGCAAGTCTTGGGAAGTTTTTAAAAAGTGCTAGAGCGGAACTGAAAAAGGTAAACTGGCCCAATAAGCAAGAGTTAAAAACTCATACAACGGTTGTGATCATTGTTTGCGCAATAGCTGCTGTTGCTATTTGGATTTTAGATTCAGTATTCGGTTTAGGATTAAGCCTAATTATTTAATGCTAGACTATAATAAAGGAGGCGAGAGAGGACTATAATGAAAAAATAGCTCCTCCATATATATGTCCCAAGAAGAAGCAAGATGGTATGTAGTCCATACTTTTTCCGGCCATGAAAAAAAGGTCCAGGCTAATATTGAAAAATTAGTGGAAAACAGAGGTATGGAAGATGTAATTATGGAAGTAAAAGTTCCGATGGAAGAAAAAGTGGAAATCAAAAACGGCAAAAAAAAGATCAAGGAATCCAAGCTTTATCCCGGTTATGTAATTGTGAAGATGATTATAACCGATGAATCCTGGTATCTGGTTCGAAACACCCGTGGAGTAACCGGGTTTGTAGGACCGAGTTCGAAGCCGATTCCGCTCACGGATCATGAAGTGAGAACCATGGGAATTGAACATGTGGTAATAGAGGCTCCCTTTAAAAAAGGAGATTCTGTTAAAGTAATATCCGGACCTTTTCAAGACTTTATTGGAACTATTGAAGAGATCAATATAGATAAAGGTACTTTTAAAGTGCTTATTTCTATGTTTGGAAGAGAAACTCCGGTAGAATTGAGTTTTGAACAGGTAACAGATCTTTAAACACAAATATTTGAAGGAGGTGTAATCATGGCAAAAAAAGTAATTGGTCAAATTAAATTACAAATAGAAGCAGCAAAGGCGACTCCGGCACCACCGGTAGGACCAGCACTTGGACAACACGGTATTAACATTATGGGATTCTGTAAGGAATTCAATGCAAAGACTGCGGATCAAGCGGGTCTTGTAATTCCTGTAATTATAACAGTGTATCAAGATCGATCTTTCTCTTTTATTACGAAAACTCCACCGGCGGCGGTTCTAATTAAGAAAGCAATCGGACTGAAATCCGGTTCAGGAGAACCAAACAAAACTAAAGTTGGTAAGATCACAAAGGCGCAAATCAGAGAAATCGCTGAATTAAAGCAACCGGATCTAAATGCTGCCACTGTTGAGAGTGCAATGAGCATGGTCGAAGGTACAGCAAGAAGTATGGGTGTTGAAGTAGAAGCTTAGAAAGTTGAAGGTGTAACAATATTGTAGAATGAGTGGGAGGCAAAAGCCGATAAACCACAAGGAGGGTAATAAAATGGCTAAAAGAGGTAAAAAATATCAAGATTCAGTTAAACTCGTAGATCGAGAAAAGCATTACAGTCCTAAGAAAGCTGTATCGCTGGTAAAAGAAACAGCAAAAGCAAAGTTTGATGAGACGGTAGAAGCTCATATTAAACTGGGAGTAGATTCACGACATGCGGACCAACAAGTAAGAGGGGCAATTGTACTTCCCCATGGTACCGGTAAAGAAGTAAAGGTATTAGTTTTTGCAAAGGGCGAAAAAGCGGAAGAAGCTAAAAATGCCGGAGCGGACTATGTCGGTGAAGGAGATTTAGCGGATAAAATCCAAAAAGAAAACTGGTTTGACTTTGATGTGGTTGTGGCAACACCGGATATGATGGGGGTTGTTGGAAAACTAGGTAGAGTTCTTGGACCTAAAGGACTAATGCCGAATCCAAAGTCGGGAACCGTAACCTTTGATCTTGGCAATGCCGTTAAAGAAATCAAGGCCGGTAAGGTTGAATATCGTTTGGATAAAAGCAACATTATTCACGTTCCAATCGGAAAGGTTTCTTTCGGTGAGCAGGAAATATATGAGAACTACAAAGCGCTTATGGATGCTGTCGTCAAAGCAAGACCTGCTGCAGCTAAGGGTCAATACCTTAGAAATGTAACAGTGACCAGCACTATGGGACCTGGAATCAAGGTTAGTACAGCGAAGTTGGAAGCTGACGAATAAAAATCTTGACAGCCTAAAGGTTTGCTGATAGACTAATCTATATTAAATGTGAATATTTTGCCGGAGACAGTAGGTGCGAAAGCTTAATTTCCTACTTAGGCTTTGAATATAAGAACTCAAAGACCTTTTTATGTCCTCCGGACTTGAAAAAGGTCTTTTTCAATTTCAAGGCAAAATAGAAGCTTTTAGATAGACTTTAAATAAGGAGGTGGCCTTCTGTGTCAAAAGCTATTGAAAAAAAGAAAGTCATAGTAGAAGAAATCAAAGACAAATTTAATCGTTCTACATCAATGCTGGTTGTTGACTATAGAGGATTAGACGTTGCGGAAGCAACAGAACTGAGAAAGCAGTTTAGAGAAGCGGGCGTAGATTACAATGTTTATCGAAACACAATGATTCGACGTGCAGCTAAAGAAACAGGAAACGAAGCACTGGTAGAAGAGCTGAACGGACCAAATGCCATAGCATTCGGTTACGACGATCCCATGGCTCCCGCTAAAATTGCAAAAACATTTGCAAAGACTCACGACAAACTGGAGTTAAAAGTAGGCGTACTGGAAGGTGAAATGTACAAAGGCGAACAATTAAACAAAGTTGCATCCATTCCATCCAGAGAAGAACTGATTGCAAAACTTCTTGGAAGCTTCAAAGCTCCAATTTCAAATTTTGCATATATCCTTAAAGCGATTGCAGACAAGAAGCAGGAAGAAGAAGCATAAATAAAAAAATAATCGGAGGTGCTTGATAAATGACACATCAAGAAATTTTAGAAGCAATTGAAAACATGAAAGTATTAGAACTGAATGAATTAGTAGAAGCTGCGGAAGAGAAGTTTGGCGTATCCGCTGCGGCTCCTGTAGCTGCTGCCGGTGCTGCCGGAGAAGCCGTAGAAGAGAAAACAGACTTCGACGTAGTTCTGGAAAGTGCTGGATCCGGAAAAATCAAAGTAATCAAGATTGTAAGAGAGATTACCGGTCTTGGTCTTAAGGAAGCAAAAGCCTTAGTAGACGAAGCTCCAAAAGCAATTAAAGAAGGCGTAGAAAAAGACGCAGCTGAAGAAATGAAAACTAAATTAGAAGAAGTTGGAGCAACCGTAGAGCTTAAGTAGTTATAGTGTTCAAAATATAACATCAGACTATTAATTACAAAACTAATCGGGTAAGAGACGCATAATGATGACTCTTACTCGATTTTTTTTATTCATAAAATAATTATTGACACCCTTTATAGCACTGTGATAAAATTATATATTGCATTGAAGTGTGCGAAAAAGTTTCATTTACAAGGAATTGTAATATATATTTAAAGCAAGGAGTGAATACAATGCCACGTCCTATCCAACTTGGAAGAAGTACAAGAATGACCTATTCACAGATTAATGAGGTGTTTGACGTACCCAATTTAATCGAACTGCAAAAATCTTCTTATGAATGGTTTTTGAAAGAAGGGCTTGAAGAAGTCTTTAACGACATTTCCCCTATTGAAGACTACACGGGAAATCTTATTTTGGAATTTATTGGTTATTCCCTGGATGAAGATCCTAAATATGATGTTGCAGAATCCAAAGAACGAGATGTGAATTACGCATGTCCTCTTAAGGTGAAAGTGCGGCTGATTAACAAAGAAACCGGAGAAGTGAAAGAACAGGAAGTGTTTATGGGGGATTTCCCTCTAATGACAGAAACCGGAACTTTTGTTATTAACGGGGCTGAGAGAGTTATTGTAACTCAGCTGGTCCGATCTCCGGGAGTGTACTACAACATGGAACGGGATACTACAGGTCGAGAATTGTTTTCCTCTACAGTTATACCAAATCGAGGGGCATGGCTTGAGTATGAAACAGACTCTAACGGTGTAATCAGTGTCCGTATCGATCGTAACCGAAAGCAGCCGGTAACCGTACTGCTTAGGGCGTTAGGATATGGGAGTGACAGTCAGATAAAAGATTTAATCGGTGAAGATGAAAACCTGTTAAATACGTTAGACAAAGATAATACAACGAATGAAGAAGAAGCTTTGTTAGAGATCTATAAAAAGTTAAGACCGGGAGAGCCTCCAAACTTAGACAGTGCAAGAACTCTTCTGAATTCTCTTTTTCATGATCCTAAAAGATACGATTTAGCGAAAGTCGGAAGATACAAGTTCAATAAAAAACTTTCCATTGCCAGAAGGATTGCAAATCAAGTAGCAGCCATGGATATTGTCGATGATTCCACGGGAGAAGTTGTTGTGGAAGAAGGCAGCAAGATATCGAAGGAAAAAGCCTATGAGGTTGAAAATCTAGGAATTCGGGAAGCAAAGGTTTATGGTCGGGAAGACCGGATCGTAAAGGTTTTAGGAAACGGTTTTGTTGATCCGAAGAAGTATTTAGATTTTGATCTGTCAGAGTTTAAACTTCGGGAAAAGGTATATTACCCGATATTAAAAGAAATTCTGGATACCTGCAAAACAGAAGATGAAATTAAAGGAGCTTTAAAAGATCGGAGACGGGAACTAGTTCCTAAGAACATCATTCATTCCGACATCCTGGCTTCTATTAATTATGTCTTTAATTTGATTCATGGAATCGGTAATATCGATGACATCGACCATTTAGGAAATCGAAGACTGAGATCTGTGGGAGAACTAATGCAAAACCAGTTCCGAATCGGACTTTCCAGGATGGAACGGGTTGTAAAGGAAAGAATGACCATTCAGGATGTGGAAACCGTAACACCTCAGGCCTTAATCAACATTCGGCCGGTTGCCGCCTCCATTAAAGAATTTTTTGGAAGTTCCCAGTTATCACAATTTATGGACCAGACCAATCCTTTAGCGGAACTGACTCATAAAAGAAGACTCTCGGCTCTTGGACCGGGCGGACTTTCCAGGGAGCGGGCAGGATTTGCTGTTCGTGACGTGCACCATTCCCACTACGGAAGAATGTGTCCCATCGAGACCCCTGAAGGACCGAATATCGGACTGATCAACTCCTTAAGTTCTTATGCAAGAATTAATGAGTATGGTTTTACCGAGTCTCCTTACCGAATTGTGGATAAGGAAACCGCCATTGTTTTGGAAAATACCCAATACTTAACGGCGGATGATGAAGACGTGGCCATCATTGCACAGGCCAACGAACCCTTAGATGAAGATGGACGATTTGTTAACACTAAGGTAACGTGTAGAACCTATGACGGTGCCATTGATGTTGTTCCCCGGGACGAAGTGGATTATATGGACGTATCACCGAAGCAGGTGGTATCGGTAGCAACGGCTATGATTCCCTTCCTGGAAAATGACGATGCAAACCGGGCCCTGATGGGATCCAACATGCAGCGGCAATCAGTTCCCTTGTTAAAAACCGATGCTCCTATTATCGGAACGGGAATGGAGTACCGGGCTGCAAAGGATTCAGGGGTTGTGATTGTTGCGGAAAATGACGGAGTGGTGGAAAAATCCAGCGCTACGGAAATTGTGATCAAGCGGGAAGACGGAAATAAAGATCGCTTTAAACTACTAAAATTTAAAAGATCCAATCAGGGAACCTGCTTTAATCAAAAACCCCTGGTGAACAAAGGGGAAATGGTTAAAAAAGGTGACATATTAGCCGATGGACCCTCCACGGATAATGGAGAGCTGGCCTTAGGCAGAAATTGCCTGGTAGCGTTTATGCCATGGGAAGGTTATAACTTTGAGGATGCGGTTCTGATTAACGAACGTTTGGTAAGGGAAGATTCCCTGACCTCTCTTCATATAGAAGAATATGAATCCGATGCCAGGGATACAAAACTTGGACCGGAAGAGATTACCCGGGATATTCCCAATGTCTCAGAGGATGCACTGAAAAATCTAGACGAGCGGGGAATCATTCGCATCGGAGCGGAAGTGGATTCCGGAGATATCCTAGTGGGTAAAGTGACGCCTAAGGGAGAGACGGAATTAACCGCAGAAGAAAGACTGCTAAGAGCGATCTTTGGAGAAAAGGCTCGAGAAGTTCGAGACACTTCCCTGAAAGTTCCTCATGGTGAAAGCGGTATAATCATAGATATCAAGGTATTTACCCGGGAAAACGGAGATGAGTTGTCCCCCGGAGTAAACGAACTTGTAAGAGTCTACATTGCCAAGAAGAAGAAGATCAATGTAGGAGATAAAATGGCGGGAAGACACGGAAACAAAGGGGTAATCTCCCGGATACTTCCGGAAGAGGACATGCCCTTCCTACCCGATGGAACTCCCGTGGAGATTGTTTTGAATCCCCTTGGAGTACCTTCCAGAATGAACATCGGTCAAGTCTTGGAAATTCACTTGGGTCTAGCCGCAAAAGCCCTTAATTGGAAAGTGGCCACCCCGGTATTTGACGGAGCCAACGAGTACGACATAATGGAGGCCTTAAAGGAAGCGGGCTTTAGTGAAACCGGGAAAGTCCCGCTGATTGACGGAAGAACCGGTGAAAAATTTGATAATGACGTAACCACAGGCTATATGTACATGTTGAAACTACACCATTTAGTCGATAATAAAATACATGCAAGAAGTACGGGGCCTTACTCATTAGTTACCCAGCAGCCCCTGGGAGGTAAAGCCCAGTTTGGTGGACAACGGTTCGGAGAAATGGAAGTTTGGGCCTTGGAAGCCTATGGGTCTGCCCATACGCTGCAGGAAATCTTAACCGTAAAATCCGATGATGTGGTTGGGCGTGTAAAAACCTATGAAAGCATCGTCAAGGGTGAAAATGTGCCGGAACCGGGAATACCGGAATCCTTCAAAGTGTTAATAAAAGAGCTGCAAAGTTTAGCTCTGGATGTTAAAGTTTTGAGAGATCGGAATACGGAAATAGAAATCCGAGAAAGCTTAGATAGCGAAGGATCAGATCTCGGATTGGAAGAAGCACCGGTATCGCTGAACATTCAAAAAGAAAAAGAGGCGATAGAAGAAGGTGCAGTGGTGGAAGGTCTAAATAAAGAAGAAGAATAGCAAGGCTTGCAGTCAGCTAATAAAATCATGAAAATGGAAAGGAGCGATACTCCTTGTGTGAATTAAACAATTTTGAGTCCATAAAAATCGGCTTAGCATCCGCAGAAAAGATTAGACAGTGGTCAAGGGGAGAAGTAAAGAAACCGGAAACGATTAACTACCGAACGTTAAAACCCGAAAAGAAGGGGCTGTTTTGTGAGGAAATTTTCGGTCCCACGAAGGACTGGGAATGTCATTGTGGAAAGTACAAAAGAGTTCGCCACAAAGGGGTCGTGTGTGACCGTTGTGGAGTCGAGGTAACAAAAGCAAAGGTTCGAAGAGAAAGAATGGGGCATATAGAACTTGCCGCCCCGGTTTCTCATATTTGGTATTTTAAAGGCATTCCCAGTAGAATGGGTCTGATTTTAGATATGTCACCAAGATCTTTGGAAAAAGTACTTTATTTCGCAGCATATCTTGTTACGGATGCGGGAGATACAGGACTTTCGGAAAAACAGGTGTTAACGGAGAAAGAATACAACGATGCACTGGAAAAGTACGGAAACACCTTTGAGGCCGCCATGGGAGCGGAAGCAGTAAAGGTAGTTCTCCAAAACATCGACTTGGAAAGCTTGAACCTGGAGCTTAGACAAAATCTTAAAGAAAGCACCGGGCAAAAGAGAATTCGAACGATTCGAAGATTGGAAGTGGTGGAAGCCTTCAGAAAATCCGGAAATAAGCCGGAATGGATGATACTGGATGCGGTACCTGTAATCCCCCCGGATCTTCGACCCATGGTTCAGTTAGACGGAGGAAGATTTGCCACCTCGGATCTGAATGATTTATATCGACGGGTAATTAACCGAGACAATCGACTAAAAAGACTTTTGGATCTAGGCGCGCCGGACATCATTGTCCGAAATGAAAAAAGAATGCTTCAGGAAGCCGTTGATGCTCTGATTGACAACGGTAGACGAGGAAAGCCCGTAACCGGGCCGGGAAATAGACCCCTAAAGTCTCTTTCCGATATGTTAAAGGGAAAACAGGGACGATTCAGACAAAACTTACTGGGTAAACGGGTGGACTATTCCGGACGTTCCGTAATTGTTGTTGGTCCGGAACTGAAGTTTTATCAATGCGGGTTGCCGAAGAAAATGGCCCTAGAGCTGTTCAAGCCCTTCGTAATGAAGCGGCTGGTTTCCGGGGATCACGCCCATAATATTAAAAGTGCCAAAAAAATGGTGGAAAAGGTAAAGCCGGAGGTATGGGATGTACTGGAAGATGTTATTAAAGAACACCCGGTGCTTCTGAATCGTGCCCCGACACTGCATAGACTGGGAATCCAAGCTTTTGAGCCGGTACTTGTGGAAGGAAAAGCAATCAAGCTTCATCCATTAGTGTGTACCGCTTACAATGCAGACTTTGACGGAGATCAAATGGCGGTTCATGTGCCTCTTTCCATGGAAGCCCAAGCGGAGTGTCGATTCTTAATGCTCTCGCCAAATAATATATTAGCCCCTAAGGATGGAGAACCCATTACAACGCCCACTCAGGATATGGTTCTGGGGAGTTATTACTTAACCATTGATCTGGATGGAGCCAAAGGCGAAGGTATGATCTTTAAAGATCAGGATGAAATGATTATGGCCTATGCCAACGGTTTTGTAAGTCTTCATGCGAAAGTGAAAGTAAGAAGAAAATTAAATGAGCAGGACTCGGGAAAACTGGTAGAAAGCACAGTGGGTCGATTCATTCTTAATGAGGAAATACCTCAGAATCTTGGATTTGTTGATCGAGCCAAAGACCCGTACGGGCTGGAAGTGGATTTCCTTTGTGATAAAAAGGCTCTTGGTAAGATTATCGGTAAGTGTTTCCGGAAGCTCGGCAATAATGAAACCGTAAAACTCCTGGATTATATTAAAGGAATGGGTTTCAAGTACTCTACCAAAGGGGCCATTACCATCGGTGTTTCCGACATCGATGTTCCTGAAGCCAAGGTGCAGCTGTTGAAAGATGCGGAAGAAAAAGTAGAGAAGTTTGAAAAAGCCTATCGACGGGGATTGATTTCCGATGAAGAGCGATACGATAAAGTAATAGAGACCTGGTCCGAAACTACGGATCTTGTCACCGATAAGCTGATGGAAGGGTTGGATCGAATGAACAACCTGTACATTATGGCTCATTCCGGTGCAAGGGGTAGTAAGAACCAGATTCGACAACTTGGCGGCATGCGAGGACTAATGGCGAACGCCAGTGGACATACGGTAGAGATGCCGATCACCGCGAACTTCCGGGAAGGCCTTACGGTATTGGAGTACTTTATCTCCACCCATGGTGCCCGTAAAGGTCTTGCGGATACAGCCCTTCGAACGGCGGACTCCGGTTATTTAACCCGGAGACTGGTGGATGTTTCCCAGGACGTAATAGTACGAGAACTGGACTGCGGAACCACGGATTCCACAGTAGTTCAAGCGTACAAAGACGGAAACGAAGTGATTGAACCGCTTTATGACCGACTGAAAGGACGACACGCTTCTGAAGACATTCTGGATCCTACATCAGGAGAAGTAATTGTTAAGCGAGGGGAACTCATTGAAGAAGAAGAAGCCCAAGCCGTAGTAGATTCCGGAATAGAAGAGTTAAACATCAGAACCACATTAAACTGCAAAACAAAACATGGGGTGTGCGCCATGTGCTATGGCAGAAACCTTGCCACAGGAAAACCGGTGGAAGTAGGAGAAGCTATAGGAATTATAGCCGCCCAGTCTATCGGAGAACCGGGAACTCAGCTTACCATGAGAACCTTCCATACAGGCGGGGTAGCCGGTGCCGATATTACCCAGGGTCTTCCAAGGATTGAAGAGCTTTTTGAGGCGAGAAAACCGAAAGGACTTGCGATTATTTCGGAAATCGAGGGAGAAATTATTCTTAAGGAAAGCTCCAAAAAGCGGGAAGTTATGGTTAAGAATGAGCAGGATGAAAAGACCTATGATATTCCCTACAGTGCTCGAATTAAAGTGGATAATGGTCAAATGATTCAAAAAGGAGATGAGATTACGGAAGGTTCCGTAAATCCTCATGACATTCTAAGCATTAAAGGAAAGATCGGCGTGCAAAATTATATCATCAAGGAAGTTCAAAAAGTTTACCGTCTCCAAGGGGTAGACATCGATGATAAACACGTGGAAGTAATTGTAAGACAAATGCTCAGTCGAGTGAAGGTGGAGGATATGGGAGATACCGATCTTTTACCGGGTACCTTGGAAAATGTATTTGAGCTGACAAAAGTCAACAACGAAGCAATAAAAGCAGGACTGGAACCCGCATCTTACTCTGAAACTTTACTGGGAATCACCAAGGCATCCCTTGCAACGGATTCATTCTTATCCGCAGCCTCTTTCCAGGAGACAACCAGAGTCCTTACAGACGCAGCCATTAAGGGAAAAGAAGACCACTTAATCGGTCTTAAGGAAAATGTTATTATCGGGAAGTTGATCCCTGCAGGGACGGGAATGAAACGATATAAGAACATTGCCGTAAAAAACTTAGCCCAGTCTGAAGGAGAAATGGAAGCCGGAGGAGTTAACACCCCGGAGGTTTTGTTAGACAAGGAAAACTTACGTCCGACAGTTGACACGGAATAGTACAAATGGTAAAATATTTGAGTGCGTAAAAGCGCAGCCTTGTGAAACCTGAGAGATCTTAGGATCTCTCAGGTGATATCAAAGGAGGAAGCTGAACAATGGATGATTTGAAAAATGAGAAAAAGGTCGTCGGCTTTAAAGAGTCTGTACGAGCTTTGAAAAACAAAGAGGTTCGGAAATTGATCATTGCAAATGATGCTCAATCCCATATTGTAGAACCCCTATTACGACAGGCTGAGGAAGAATCCATTGAAGTTGACCGTGTAGAGACCATGAAACAATTGGGTCGAAAATGCGGAATTGGCCTTAATGCTGCGGTGGTAGCATTAATTAAAGATTCAGTTAATGAAAATTAACATATTTAAGACTTAAACTTTGGAAGGAGGTGCAAGGAATGCCTACTATTAACCAATTAGTAAAAAAAGGTAGAAAAAAGATCACAAAGAAATCAGGAGCTCCAGCTCTTCAAAAAGGATTTGATTCCCAAAGAAGAATGGCTACTGATCAAAGTGCTCCACAAAAGAGAGGTGTATGTACGGCTGTTAAAACCATTACCCCGAAAAAGCCTAACTCTGCTTTAAGAAAAGTTGCAAGAGTTCGACTGACTAACGGAATTGAAGTTACAGCATACATCCCCGGAATTGGTCACAACCTACAAGAACATAGTGTTGTGCTGATTAGAGGTGGGAAAATCAAAGATTTACCGGGAGTTCGATACCATGTTGTCCGAGGAACATTGGATACAGCAGGGGTAGAAAATCGAGTTCAAGGGAGATCAAAGTATGGTACGAAAAGACCAAAATAATAAGTCATGAAGTCGTAATGATTTTATATATATTGTATATATAGAGCACGACGGCCACTACTTAAGTGTCGAGTACCGACGAGTCAATTTTTATATTTGAGGAGGGAAGACTAGTGCCAAGAAAAGGAAATGTACCCAAAAGAGAAGTGTTGGCGGATCCTATTTACGGAAGCAAAGTTGTCAGCAAGTTGATTAACAATGTAATGCTTGACGGAAAAAAAGGAAAAGCCCAAAATACGGTTTATAAAGCTTTTGAAATTATTCAAGAAAAAACCGGAGAGAACCCTGAAGAGGTTTTCGAGAAGGCAATGGAAAACATCATGCCGGTCTTAGAAGTTAAAGCCCGAAGAGTTGGTGGATCAAACTACCAGGTGCCGATTGAGGTTCGCCCTGAAAGAAGACAAACCTTAGGACTTCGATGGTTAATTCGTTATACCAGAGCTCGAGGAGAAAAAGGTATGATCGAAAGACTTGCGAAAGAAATTATGGATGCAGCCAATAACACGGGAGCATCAGTTAAGAAAAGAGAAGAAACACACAAAATGGCAGAGGCAAACAAAGCATTTGCGCATTATAGATGGTAAAACTAAATTTAGTTTGCCTTTAAGTATGTGAGAGGAGGATTATAGTGTCACGAAAATTCCCATTAAAGCGGACAAGAAATATCGGAATTATGGCTCACATCGATGCCGGTAAGACAACCACAACAGAACGAATTTTGTTTTACGCAGGTAGAATCCGGAAGCTAGGCGAAACCCATGCGGGAGCCTCACAGATGGACTGGATGGAGCAGGAAAAAGAACGGGGAATTACAATCACTTCCGCAGCAACAACTTGTCAGTGGAATGATCATAGAGTCAATATCATTGATACACCAGGACACGTTGACTTTACCGTGGAAGTAGAAAGATCCCTAAGAGTATTGGATGGATCCGTCGCGGTATTTTGTGCCAAAGGTGGAGTGGAACCCCAATCTGAAACGGTTTGGAGACAAGCGGATAAATATAAAGTACCGAGAATGGCCTTTGTTAATAAAATGGATATTCTGGGTGCGGATTACTTTAATGTAATTTCCATGATGAGGGATCGATTAGGTGCGAATGCAGTACCGATTCATCTACCCATTGGAAAAGAAGATTATTTTAAAGGGATTATTGACCTTATAAAAATGAATGCAACCATGTATCATGATGATCTTGGGCAAGAAATGGAGATCACAGAGATCCCTGAAGACATGAAAGAACTCGCTGCAGAATACCGGGAAAAACTGGTAGAAGCGGTTTCAGAAAACGACGAAGAATTGATGATGAAATATCTTGAAGGAGAAGAAGTCACTGAAGATGAAATCATCAACGCCCTTCGACAGGGAACACTGGATAACAAAATGGTACCGGTCCTTTGCGGATCAGCCTATAAGAATAAAGGGGTACAACGACTGCTTGACTACATCGTACTATTGATGCCGTCACCACTGGACGTACCGCCGATTACCGGAATAATGAAGGATACAGAGGAAGAAGTTTCACGAAAAGCTTCCGATGAAGAACCCTTTGCAGCCTTAGCATTTAAAATTATGGCAGACCCCTATGTTGGGAAGTTGGCATTCTTTAGAGTGTACTCCGGAACATTGGAAGCCGGTTCTTATGTTTACAACTCTACTAAGGGTAAAAAAGAACGAATCGGACGTATTCTCCAAATGCACGCAAACACCAGAGAAGAACTTACTAAAGTTTATGCAGGGGATATTGCCGCTGCAGTAGGGCTTAAAGATACGGGCACAGGAGATACCCTTAGTGATGAAAAATCACAAGTAATCCTTGAGTCTATGGTTTTCCCGGAGCCGGTTATTGCCGTAGCCATTGAACCGAAGACCAAAGCAGGACAGGAAAAAATGAGTATTGCCCTGCAGAAGCTATCGGAAGAAGACCCGACTTTTAGAGCCCACACCGACGAAGAAACTGGTCAGACAATTATTTCCGGTATGGGTGAGCTTCATCTTGACATTATTGTTGATCGAATGATGCGAGAATTCAAGGTGGAAGCTTCCGTAGGTAAACCGCAGGTTGCTTACAAAGAAACCATTTCTAAAGAAGTGGACATTGAGAAGAAGTATGCTCGACAATCCGGTGGTAGAGGACAATACGGACACGTTAAACTCCGAATTTATCCTCAGGAACCGGGAGCCGGTTATGAGTTCATTAACAAAACCGTTGGTGGATCCATTCCCAAGGAGTATGTACCGGCAGTTGATGCGGGTATTCGAGAGGCTATGGAAAATGGCGAGATCGCCGGATTTGAAGTTGTGGATGTTAAAGTGGAACTATATGATGGATCTTACCATGATGTGGATTCCTCGGAGATGGCATTTAAGGTTGCCGGATCCATGGCTTTTAAAGACGGACTTAGAAAAGGGAATCCCGTACTATTAGAACCTTACATGAAAGTGGAGGTTGTAACGCCGGAGAATTTCCTTGGAGATTGTATCGGTGACTTGAATTCAAGACGAGCAAAGGTAGAGGGCATGGAGCCGCGAGTCGGTGGTGTACAAGCGATTAAAGCTTTTGTACCCCTTGGAGAGATGTTTGGATATTCAACGGATCTACGATCAAACACCCAAGGTCGAGCCAACTACACCATGCATTTTGATCATTACGAACAAGTACCCCGAAGTATTGCCGAAGAAATTAAAGAAGGCAAAAAATAATTTAATTTACTAGAGGAGGAAGAATAATGGGAAAAGCTAAATTTGAAAGAAATAAACCCCACGTAAACATTGGAACTATTGGTCATGTAGACCACGGAAAGACCACGCTTACCGCAGCCATCACCATTACCATGCAT
>Ga0207421_10005134_pt1 | contig 14812 bp, 24 predicted proteins | sample SodLakKL_010_SED_4_FD_187542 | JGI IMG/M metagenome (GOLD analysis project Ga0207421, IMG submission 187542) | Alkaline sediment microbial communities from Lake Tanatar, Kulunda Steppe, Russia - 8KL_010_SED (SPAdes) (version 2) | ecosystem: Environmental > Aquatic > Non-marine Saline and...
GTTTGTCCTTGCGATTCCAGCATAACGAGTGCAACGAGCGCCAGGTGATCCTGAAGCGTGAGCCCCTCGATACTCCGCATTACTGATCTTCGGTCTACTTTTGCTTCGGCCTGCTTGGCGTGCTCGTCGGTCACTCGATCGTCATCTTGCTGGAGTACGATCTCGCCGGCCTCGTAGAGGCCGCACATCATGAGTCGTTCCAACGGAACTACGAGTGGGTCTGTCACTTCCCCCACATTAGTGGAATCTTCAAGCCAGCAGGCCGAAAGTGTTCCACAACAACTAGGCCATCGAAGTCGGCATGAACCCCATTGACGACCCGTGAAAAGAATAAAAACAAGCAGGACGCCAAAACAATATTCTTGGATGGCTTCCCTCCCGCATTATCCGCAGAGCTCAGTCGCGGACTACACATTGTCCTAATCTTCGTGTATATCTTCTTCTCGAGGGTCGCTAACAAATTCATACAGTCCCCGGGAAGGTCGGTGGATCCACCCCGCATCGTGCAGACTCCTAAGACAAAATTCTACGTTGCTCTTTGAGAGGCCAGTTTCATCGATTAACCAGCGAGGGTTTGCGCGGCCCCAGGGCTCACCACTGTCTCGACCTTTTTTCAGTGCGCTGAGCACTTTCTCGTCGTTGTCGGTAGGCGAATACCGATCGTTCACCATGTCTTGTTCAACTGTAATCATGGGTGTCGTATAGTACAATGTCATTTGCAATATATTTTGCTTTACAATGTGCTTTCTACTATGTAATGCAAAGTAATAAGTCGGTTTAGAGACTACTCTGTTTGAGCACGGGATGGCCTCAAAAATGGCCGACGCGCGCCAACGCGTTCGACCGTGCCTTGGAAGAAGGCAATGTCAACTACGACTACCACGCACGAAACGATTTCGGATGTACAACAAGCAAACACCGCCTTCGAGCGATCGGGCAGCTACTACGGCTACCTTGGCGAAGACGGCGACGGATACCACCACCATATCGACGAAGTCACAAACACGATCTACGTCACATCGAGCCGCGCTGAGCGATTCCTGCCGGAGGGTGCAGGACTGTACTGGTTCCGTGTCCATGGCCCGATCGACCACGTAGAAGAACTCGATCAGTACGCCGATCGCGATACGAATCAGTGGATTACCTACGTCGATTCGGTCAGAGGCTGGACGGACCGTCCGCTCAATCTCCAGGCAGTTCTCGATGAGGTACTCACGACAGGTGAGGGCCGATGACCGATCGTGATTGCGCCACGGTCACTGTCGAACTCGAATTTGAGCTCCCAATCACTCCAGGGGATCTTGAACGCATCTACTGCGAACTGAGAGAGCAGGTGGAGCAATGACGGACGGCTTTACTATCCAGTGGACGCCCGCCTGTGGCACAATGCGAAAACTCGTCTTCGAGCCACAGTCCGACAGCGACTACGCGTGGGCGCGTATTGAGTACGAACTCTCCCACTCTCAGTGGCGAGAGGTTGGCTTCGAGTATCTCGAGGAGGTCTCGTTTGTAAGCGACCACAAAGAGGGAAGCACATCACCCCAACTACAGTCCGATCGCACAGGAGGTGACGCCGATGAGTGATTGGTCCGAAGGCGATGAAGTCGACATCCAGACACTCACAGCGGCGATCTCGAAATTACAAAAGCAGAACAGCCGCCTCACCGATCGCGTCGAGAACTTAGAATCTGATCTCGAACAAGCCAACAGCAGAATCGAGACGCTCGAAACTGAGAACACGACGCTCACGCAAACCACCGATCGGCTTCGCGATCGACTCGACGACTGCGAACAAGAGACAACCCGCATTAATGCGCTCACGGATGCCGCCCGGAAACGATCGGGTGTGAACAAACAGCGTATCGAAGAACTCCAGGCACGCGAACTCGAGAAGGGTGCCCATCTCCTCACCGAGACTGTCGACCACTGTGAGATCGACGTCGATGGCGATCGTCTTGAGCAGATCAGAAAAGACGACGGGAAGACCTATTACCGGCTTCCACAGTCGGAAGATCCGCTCGAACGTGGTGGAAACGTCACACTCGCCCATGGAGACTTGCTGCCAATCCAGCAACTCGCGCGAATGGACGAGGAGATGCTTCGATCGACCTCGAATTCACTGCCGACACGTCTCGCCGCCAATCTCTGGAAAGCACGAACGGACGCAAGCATTGGCGACGATCCATGGGAACAAGGTTGCAAAGATATCGCAGCGTACGTGAAAGCAAGTGATCTGAAACACTGGATCCGCAGGCAAGAACCCGGCACGAGCGACACATACGCGAAGAAACTCGTCTCGCGCACGATCGACGCGATGCTCGATCTCTCGAAAAATCGGGTCGCGATCCGCAAACGAACTGAACGGAAGAACGGCCTCGAGTATACCGAGCGCCGACTCATCCTCCCTGCGGATGCAGCAATCCCTGGTGAGCGATCGGACTCGAGTCAGAAACCACAGACTCCAGAGACAGCTGACGTCCTCGGGTGACTGTGGACACCCAATAGAATCCCACCTCGAGAGAGCACCCACATCTCAGGAACACACTCTCTTCACACGCGATCGCAGTTGGGTGGTGGGTCGGTTAGCTGTGGGTGTCTCTCTCGATCGGTCCTCGACGGTCTGCAGAGGGACTGCCTTAGGGGTGTGTCCGAAGACGACGGCTGTCCACGGGTGCGATCCTGCCTCTCTGCCCCCGACGATCGACGGCTGTACCCGCTTAGTCGAGAAGTTCGGCTGGAGACAGGGCGGCGGCGTCCTGGAGTTCGGAATCGAACGAGACGAGGTCAGCGTCGTGTCCCTGTGCACACGCGAGAATCAGGCAATCGAGCGGATACAGAAGCGTCTCTTGCTGTAGGTGATTCGCGTCCATCATATCGGATGCATCGGGGATAACCACAGAGACATCGCGCGTAATCTCCGTTTGAATGGCGTTCGCCCGGGACAGTTCGAGACGCTGTTTTTTCGTCAACACGGTTCGCAGTTCCATCAGGTTGAGCGTCGACGTCAGCAACTCGTGGTCGGCGTTCAGCAATTCCGCGGCGATCGCTCCCGTTTCCGGTTCATCGGTGACAGCGGCGACGAAGAGGTTCGTATCGAGAAAGAGCTTCATGTCGGGTCGCGGAGGTCCCGGACTTCCTCGACGGCGTCGACGTCGAGTTCGGACGCCATGCCGCGAAGCCGCTCGCCTAGTGGTTCCCGATCGGCATCGTCGGCGTCATCCGAGCGTACAAATTCGGTCACGTCGTCGGCGTACACTCCCATAGCTGGGTGAACGCGTCCCACAGATAAAACAGTTCGGCAGAGACGACGATTCTCCTTCGAGAGCCAGCCCGGGAGTCGTGGTGGATGTGGTCGCCCCCGTTGGGAAGCAGGAGACCGGGTGGGTGCGTCGCAGGCACTGCCTTGCCCCGCGTGACATCCTCCTCGCCGTAGAGGGATCATGATCTGATTTGAACCCTGAGAAGCAGGTCTGTCTCTGTTGCTTCCCACAGTGAGAAGGAACTTTGATCTATTTTAAGCGTATAGAACGTTCGTATCTGCCTATTACTTCCTTTGGTAGGAACAGTTAACAGCCTACGGTATGAATTCCTATTTATGTCACAATCTGGTCGGAAGCCACGCGTCGACGATGACGAGATCGTGGCGGTGTTCGATGCTGCAGAGACGCCTGTGCTAACGACGAGCGACGTCGCAGAACAGCTACCGATCAGCCGTCGGACCGCCCTTACCCGCCTGAAAGCCCTTCGCGAGGAGGGCCGCCTCGAGAGCATGGATGTTGGTGCGAAGGCGAAAGTGTGGTGGGCAGCTACCGATCAGGGCCACGAAAGTACTGCGCCCGCCGAACCGTTGCGTGACCTCATCGGGATGCTCGACGGGGACGAGGCGGCAGCCGCCCGTGAGCGCTCGCAGGAGTGGCGTGAGTCGTTCAATCAGGAAATGGACCCGTCGAATGCGAGCGGGTCGTAACGACGGATGCTTCTCGATTCGACGTTTTTGAACGACCTCGTTCGTAGCGACTCTGACGCCGTCGACAAGCTTGAGGCACTAGTCGACGGGGAAGATCCAGTCGCAATTTCGTCACTCACAGTCTTCGAGGTCGGCGTCGGACTCCGAGGCGACAGCCAACGGCACAAGCCGACGTTCGACCGTGTGACCGACCAGATTGATGAGGTTCCGTTTGATTCTCGAGCCGCACAGCGCGCGCTCGACATCCAACACGACCTCCTCGACCGTGGCGAACCGATCGGTGCGATCGACGTTTTGATTGCGGGGACCGCTGCAACCCGTTCGGACGCGACTGTCCTCACCCGAAACGTCGACGAGTTCGAACGCGTCGACACAATTACCGTAGAAACGTATTGACAGTGACCGAACGATCGGCGACCGTAGCCACTACGGGCGGTTCCGAGATGCGTCGTGGTACTACGTGAGCGACGGCCTCGCGCAGACGATCATCCTCGGTGCCGGATCGATGCCCGCGACGGACTCGAGTCGCGCCCGATCAGTGGCCTCGAGATCGCTGAGCGACTGGTACTCGGTGGCAACCGCGCTGGCCGTTGCGGCATCGACGTCGGTGAACGCCTCCATGATAAATGACACACGAACTGAACAGCGACGCCTACTCCTCGAGAAACGTCTCTGGATCGAACTCGGTTTCCCATCGTGGTCGTTTCGGGCCGGGAAGGGAATCGGCGTGATCGCGGAGTTCGACCACTGTTGTCCACGGATGACACCGATCCACCAACTCAAACCGCCTGAAGAAGCTCAGGTGGACCCAGCTATACTCGGCCGGTGGCTCGTCAAGTTCGGTGTCCCGCTGGAGTAAGATATCTGTTAACTCGCGTTCGGTGATATCTATTTCTTCTTCTTGAGCGATCGTCAGCAACGAGAGCAATTCGCGCTTCCGGTCCGCGTCGGAAGCATCCGAGTAGTATATTGTGAGTGCTGTCCGGATAACGTCGTCTCGTGTCTCGATCGTGTCTCGAGTTAGTCCCGTGTAGTCACGCGGAAGGACGAACGTTTTCGAGGCGAACAGCGCTCTGACAAATCCAAGTTCTGGACTTTCACCGCCGTCTTCTTTTTCATAGACGCCGGCGATGTACTCGGCAGCCTCCCCAAGGAGATTGATCTTGATATCGAACTCGGGAATGACTGCAGTGTTCAGGTCCATTGTATCACCGAGGACGATGGCTTCCACACTGGTCGGCATATTCAGCCGATTGGCGAACTCTCGCAGGCGGTAGCCGTACTCCCCTCGGTAGCTCCCGAGGACGAGATAGCTCACGTCGGCCTGCTCGAAGCGCGGAAGCTCTTCGTTCATGTACTGAACGACTTTGTGGTAGTCGCCTGGTGGTGCGTCTACCGCCTCGAAAATCCGATCGACTGCCCGATAGAGCGCACTCGCATTTCGTGGAACGTGTGGCCCCTCCATCTTATTCACTAAGACTAACCTCTATGGCTTAAGCGTTTGCAGCCAGGTTGGATCTAACAAAATAGCCCAACTTGTCGAGCCCGAACAGTTAGGAGGATAGAGAAATAAACACCGGGTATGAGCAATAGCGCGAACGGGACTCGAGAGCCCACCCCATCCCCGTTCGGCGGCGACGATGTCATGCCGTTCGAGAAACAGCGGCGTGCACATCGGTTTCTCACCCAGGAAACCCGGTATCATATTATTCAGGCGGTGCTCGGTCATCCAGCACATCTGGTCACGCTCGACGAGGTCGAGTATCTCGTGCCGAAGAATCGATCGACCATTCGTGAACATCTCGATCGGCTCGCCGACCACCACGTGATGGACAAGTACGTCTACGATGGTGATGACGCTGGCACGCACGATCCGCGTGAGTTCTGGGGACTCACCAGCTACGGAGTCGGCCTCCTCGATGAGTACGGGTACCTCAGGTACGTCCCCGTTTTGCGGGCGCTTCAGGACAATCTCTACTACACACAGAAGATCGATCGTCATCGGAACGCACTGCGCCCGGACCTCCCTGCTGATGTCGCACGGGCGTTTGCCACACCCGACCTCGAAGACGCGACGAAAGACGCCGTAGACCAAGCACTGACGGGTCACGAACAACCCAGCCAGGTATTCGATGCACCGCCGATCGAACCCGATCCGGACGCCGAGACCGATGATGATGCAGATCGGCCGATCGACGAACTATTCTGATCGTCTGAGAGCTCCCGATCGGCGTTCTATCGTCATCCAACCAGCACCCCGAAATCGGGTCGAGTTCACGACCCCGAACGAGAGATCACATGCATTGACGCACTCTCAAACGCCGCACGCAAGCGATCGGGAGTGAACAAACAGCGTCTCGAGGAACACCAGGTTCGCGAACTCGAGAAGGGTGCACACCTCCTTGAAGCCATGGTTGGTCATTGCGAGAGTGACGTCGACGGCGATCGCCGCGATGCCAGCATCGTCGACACCCGAGCATTGATTCTCGTAGAGCGTCAACGCTGTCAACAAGCATGTCACGTCAGATCTGTCTCGAAGATGACGTGTACGAACGCATCAAAGCGAACAAGCGCGATGACGAGTCGTTCAGCGACGCCGTGGACCGACTCATCGGTGGGCGGTCACTCCGCGATCTTCGCGATGTATTCGACAATGACCAAGTGAACGAGATGCGGGACGCGATTGAGGCCGCTGATCAGGCCGATCGTGATGAGTTCCGTGAGGTCGCAGACCACCTCGAATAATCGTTAATACGAGCTTCATTTTGGACGTCATTGACGACATCGAACCTGCCGCCCAGAAAGAACAGAATTTCGAGACAGGATGCAGACGAACTCAAGCGTGGGATCGTCAAGTTCCGCGAAACGGTTTGGCGAATGAGTACCCATGCATACTATTTCGGGGTGTTTTCGGTCGCTGAGGTCACGTCACTCAACTCAAATAGTTGCAAGTCGTCACGCTCGGCCACAGCTTCTCGGACGGATTGTGTTGCACCGCTGCGAGTGAACAATGCGTATTCTGTGTCGATCTCGCTAATATTCGGAGTCCAGCGGATCTCTGCAGCGTGATCTTCGAGTGAAGCGAGCGCACTGTAGTTGAGTGGCGTATTCGTGAACTTACACTCTCCCACGACCATCGTCCCGTCTGTGGTGAAACCGACGACGTCAACTTCGTGTTCGTTGTACCACCAGCGGCCGATATCACGGAACATTTTGTCTGGATACAGGGCCGGGAGTGCATCCTGACAAAGGGTCCCGAATTCCTGACTGACGAAGTCTGGCAGTTCTGGTTCGATGACCGCCTCGTAGGCGTCCTCGCCCAGTCGCTCGTACCGATCTTCTTTGCCGTAGACGAAACGAAACCAGAAGCAAAAGAGGGGATCCAAGATCCGATAGCGCCCGCGTCGTGACTTCGCTTTCTCTTCCGTGAGAGGGACCTCGCGCTCGACGAGACGCAATCGTTCTAGCTTCTGGGTGTACGTCGAGATTTGCTTGCCGTCGATTCCCACCGCCTGGGCGATTTCGTTCGATGTCGTCTTCCCCGCAGCGATCGCTGTAAGGATGGCAAAGTACCGATTCGGGTCTGTGAGCTCGGTCCGCAGAACGTACTCCGGTTCGTTGTGGAGGTACCCCTTCTGGGAGAGCGCTTCCTGGGTGAGAACCGACCCGAGGTTCTGGTTGAGATCGACGCCGTCGAGGTAGTAGGGGACGCCACCGAAGATACCCCATATAAAAATCCGCTCTTCGGGAGAGTAGCTGTCTGGAAGGAACTCCTGTGCAGCAGAGAAGGAGAGTGGCCGGAGATCGAGTTTCTCTGTGAACCGTCCGTACAAAGGACTGTTCCCCAACAGAGTTGCTTCTTCCATCGTGCTGATCGACGAGCCAACCAGAATGAGCGTTCCCGAAGTATTCTGTAAGCGCTGGTCCCACAACCGCTGGATGACCGACGGAAGGCTCTCGTCTGCGTCGATGAGGTATGGAAATTCGTCAAGAACAACGATTCCGTTTTGCTCGCCGAGATACCCCACGAGAGTTTCCCAGTTCTGTTTTATTTCCGTAACCCTGGGAAATGTGTCGGCGGCGACAGAAACGAACTCGTCGAGTTGGATTTGTGTCGTCGTTTCCGTGGCCTGGTAGACGACGGCGTCGTCACGGTCGGAAAGAGAGTGCTGGACGAGTTGTGTTTTTCCGAGGCGTCGCCGGCCGAAGATAACGACCAACTCGGGCTCGTCGGATTCGTAACACCCCCGTAGACGCGAGAGCTCCTCTTCTCGGTTCACAAATTGCTCCATGTGAATACGTGTTCCCAGCTGGGAATAATACCTCCGTTTAGCCTATCTTAGAATAGGCTAATCCAAAATTGCCTATTTGAGATTTCACACTGACGCCGTTTAGCCGTGAGTGCGATGCACGCCGTGAACCCGAAACCCCACGTCTCGACTGTTGACACGGTCTGGTGCAACCGGGTGGGGTCTGACCGATCGGTCCTCGACGGTCCGCATTGGAGACTGCCTCACATCTGTGTCCGAAGACGACGGCTGTCCACGGACGTTCAATGCCGCTATGGTAGAAACGTTTACACAGTTTCGAACGTAACTGGTGTATATGACAACGGCAGTCAAAGTCGATGACGAGGCAAAATCCCGACTCGAGGAACTGCAGGCAGAGGTTCGCCTTCGGACGGGACGCAACGTGACACAGCAGGACCTTCTGACACGCCTCATTGACGAGGCATATGAATCACGTGCTGATGTCATCGACTCGTTCCGAAAGACGACAGTCCCACTCTCAGACGCCGACAAAGCGGCCATGCAGCGCGATCGCTTCCGGTCCGGAGTCGAGACTAATGAGGAAGATATCGACGACGTATTGTACGGATGACGATTCTCGTCGATACGGGTATTCTGTACGCAGACCACGACAAAGACGCATCCAGACACGAGGCTGCCAGTGCTGCGCTCGAGTCGGTCTACGACGGTGACTTCGGCCACCCGTACATTAGCGACTATATTTACGACGAAGCCGTAACACTCACTCTCATGCGGAGCGACGCGTTCTCGCCGGCGAAGCGTCTCGGCGAAAAACTCCGAGGTGGCGCGTCATATCCACAGGTGTACGAACTGCTTCGGGTATCGGCGGCTGTGTTTGCCGATGCTATCGAAGTTTTCGAGCAGTACGATGACCAGGCATTGAGTTTCACTGACGCAACAACCGTCGCCCTGTGTCACCGGCATGATCTCGACGCTGTCATGAGCTTCGACGACGACTTCGATGGCATCGTGCACCGTATCGATCCGACAACAACCTAACAATAAGACGCGATCGTCTCCAGAATCGATCGCAGAGAAAGCCTAGCGGTTTTGGGGGCGCTAGTTCAAGTAAGCAAATCTGGTGACTATGGCATTGGACAATATATTTTGGCTGGAAGAGAAAATATATATGCCAACCCCGTTGATAAGCGTATGACAGACGATGCTCGCCGCAATGGTCCGCCCCCGTTCGACAGACCATTCGAAGGCGAGGATACGAAACAGCGTGTGTACGGTGCAGTGTTGCACGCCCGAGATCCGATGACGGCAGCCGAGATTGCCGAGCGGGCGGATTGCTCGGAAGAGTCTGCGCGGACACACTTGTCCTTTTATGCCGATCTCGGCATCGTCATCTGCCACGAAGGCCGGCCGGTCAGGTACGAACGCAACGACGACTACTTCGAGTGGCGACGGGTGAACGAGTTGGCGCGGAAGAATACTATCGATGAGTTGCAGGCTCGCGTGTCGGAACTGACCGACCAGATCGAAGAGTACCGCGATGGATACGGCGCCAATTCGCCTGGCAAGGTCAACGTCCTTGAGTTCGACGCGGAACGGGTTGACGACGTGTACGTCGAACTCGGTGACTGGGCCACCCTCATTGCGGAACGCCGCCTTCACGAACGTGCCCGAAAAAAAATTGCCAGCTCGACGGCCCCGTCGCACAGTTAACATGGTGCCAGTAGACGACGGTGCCAGTCCTGCGCCGATAGATCGGTCTGTGTTGGAGCGAATAGGGTCTCGGTTCGTCGGACGTCACATGTTCGAGTCGGTAGAAATCGTCGAGGAGAGAAAATTGTACCTCCATGTCGAACTATCCAGCGACTACTACCCTAATGAGGCGTCTGCTCGCTTCGAGATCCGGTGGTACCGTAACGACGACTTCAACGTCCATACCAAGAGGAACGATCGGACAGTGCGTGGAAGTGTCGATGGGACCGGCATCCGAACGCACACAACTCGCGAGATCACTTCCATCCGTCACCGACCGCTAGCCGCACTGACGCCAAGAATGCTCAGTGGCCGGACGATCATCGCGACCTGAGCTGCCTCGTTCTTGATCGGATCGAGGAGCGCATCGAGACGCTGTAGGAGTAGCAGTGATCTCCCCGTTCCTCCGAGACGTGGTCGGTGACGACGCGTATGTGTGGAACTCGATCCGGGTAGACTTCGAGGAAGAGACCAACGCCGGCGACGTCCGTTGACCTCCTTCCATGGCTGAAGCCCTGTCTCTTAGTCCAATTCAACGCGTGCGGAGACTGCGCCCCCTACGGGAACCGATTCGGTTCCTGCAAAGCGCGTTTGTCGAGGGAACCTCGACAGGCTGTCAGACGGAGTCTGACAACGTCGTGGAAACACGAAAACACGTCCTTAGCGAGGCCTCAAGCCCGAACAGGGCGGGGTAGTTCACAGTACTCCTGTTGGACAGACCACCGCAAGCGACGGATCGGGAGAGACGGCATGCCCGGCAGCACAACGAAGCGAGCAGCCCGGACCGATCGTCTCGTCATGGATTCGTGTGAGTTCTTTCTGTCGATATTTGACCTCTATCGGTGTGCCGAAAACGTGATTGCCGGTGTACCCTCGCTACAAAATACTCATATGCGGTGTCGACATCAGTTCACGTTCCATCCTCAGTCATCGTTGCATACCCGTCGTCTTTGGGATCGATCGGTATCTGTACCTGTTCACTACGGCGCATTTCGTTCTTGAAGCAGATCCACTGCTTTCGACCTCGTTGGGATTTAGGGATCAGCGGATCAGAATTCATGGATCTCTGAAAGGTCGGTGTTTGATAGTCTGGCAGTCATATTGGATAGCTATTATTTTCACGTGATAATCAAACACCGATTGGACGAGATTGAGTAAATACTTTCTCTGTTTTCGCGCTTGTCCTGCGAACTGTGATTTGGGCACCGAAACACACGAGTCATTATCGTAATAATCATAATGTAGAGTATGACCTTGTATAACCGGAGCGATGAGCTTTCTGCGCTCTTCGATCTTCACGATCTTGATGACCTTTTTCGATCGAATCGACCAACATACAGACGAGTTGATACTAACTTTCAATTGACAAGACACACAACTGGCCGCGAAGCTCTAGCCAGCACGGACTGATTCGAGTGTCGGCGACGACCCGTGGGAACCGGGCTGCAAGGACATTTCAGAGTATATCAAAGCAAGTGATCTGAAACACTGGATCCGCAGACAGGAACTCGGCACGAGCGAGACCTGTGCGGAGAAGCTGGTCTCGCGAACGATCGATGCTATGCTCGACCTCTCGAAAATCAAGTGGCGATCCGCAGGAAGACCGAACGGAAGAACGGGCTCGAGTATACCAAGCGCCGATTGATTCTTCCCACCGACGCAGCGATCCCGGGTGAGCGATCGGACTCGAGTCAGAAACCACAGACTCCAGAGACAGCTGACGTCCTCGGATAACCGGAGACACCCAATAGAATCCACCCTCGAGAGAGCACCCACATCTCAGGAACAGAACTACTCCACACGCAATCGCAGTTGGGTGGTGGGTCGGTTAGCTGTGGGTGTCTCTCTCGATCGGTCCTCGACGGTCCGTAGAGGAGACTGCCTCACGGTTGTGTCCGAGGACGACGGCTGTCCACGGATGCGATCGCTTCAATCATCTTTGTCAAAATCCGGGGCAACTGTGAGAACAGGAATATCTGATAGTCGAACTACCTTTTCAGTGACACTTCCGAGGAGATACCGATTGAGGCCGGTTCGGCCGTGAGTTCCCATCACCACGAGATCTATATCACTTGTCTCAATGTACTCAAGTATTTCCTGATGGACTGTTCCGGACCTTACCTCGGTAGTTGTCGTGAGGCCTTTCGCTTCGGCTTGTTCGGCTAGTTCCGCAACTGCCTGTTCCCCCGTCGCCTTCATCTGTTCAACCACCTGTTTGTACCCTTCCACAACTGAACTCGCCAGGTTGATTACATAGAGGATGTGGACAGTTGCATCCTGTTCAACCGCCAACTCGATTCCACTGTCTGCAGCCTCAGTTGCTGCCTCGCTTCCGTCTATTGGAATAAGGATGTGTTCAAACATGCGTGGTAATTGTACACGAGTGTATATAATTTACCGTCTTTTTCCCGTAACCTATGACACTCTGGCCCGATCGCCTACAGGAGTCCTCCTACGGTAGTAATTCCACTCACTCTGTCGGTGCGCTGATCGCCAGGCAGGCGTACAAACAGGATTTCAACTGGTCAGTATCCCACTAGTCACCCGTTATCCTCACGAATACCGTACGAGGTGGGGTTTTTCGACGGGCCCAACATGATCAGGACGGTAATATCCTCGGTAATCTTGAAAAAGTCGTGTTCAAGATTGGGTTCGACGTGGACGAGGTCGCCTGCTTCGATATCGTGGGTGTCATCGCCGACCCGCATCTTCCCCGATCCCGAGAGTACATAGTACAGTTCCTCTTCGTTGTGAGGATTCTTCGGGGCAGCGCTGTCTGTCGGATACTTCCCAACTTCAACGGTGAACGGCCCAGCCTTGAGTACTTCCGTGTGTTGGAGTTCGTCCGGGTCGAGATCGCCGATCGCGTCGGTGACTGAAACGTGGGTCATCCACCATTGCTTCAGCCCCCGATCGGCTTAACGTTTGTACTCGATATCAGATCCGTCCCCACCAGTTGTTGGACAATCCGAGAGAAAATCTGCGATGCGTTCTACGACACGCGCCATAGACAGGTGTTCAGCAAGACCGATCGGTCGATCGGGATGCGTTCCGGTCGGAGAGCTGTGACCTGGGACGGGTATGTCTCGACGATCGCGACCGGTACTCGCCCGCATCTCTGGACAGCAATCGATCGCTGGCCAAGCCAGACGAGCGCGGTGTTCCATTCTCGCAAGACCGAACGCCACAGAACCACCACGAACGGCAGTATCTCGATCGAAGTGAACTACCCACTCAAAACAGTGGTGTGATATCGTCATCGCCACCGGTGTCGGTGAGGCTGTTGAGATTTGCGTCGTGTTCCGCACGGAGTTCTTCGATGCGATCGCTTGCCTCGATAGCGATCTGTTGGAGTTGCTTGATGCGGGGCACGTTGCTGACCCCGGATAGCAGAACCGCGCAGGCGACCTCGTCGCCGCTCGGGATTGGGGAGTCACCTCCGCGAATCTCCAGACAGTGGGTCTCTTCTTCCAGCCAGCGGCGACCGCGCTCGATTCCTTTGCGGTTGAGATACCGTGGCGGCCCGCCAACCACGAGCAGGCCGCGCTCGGTGCTACTGACCTCGCAAGGGAGAGTGAGCCGACCAAGGGTCGCCTTTCGGGTGAGGCTCGTAATGCGGTTGACCGTGGCTGACGCGTCTGGCTCGGGCGGTTTCTTGAAGCGATCGAGAAGTCCACCTCGGTCTTGAACCTCTGTGATTTCGTCGACTGCGTAGCCAAGCGTGGAGACACCACCACTCGTGTTCTTCGGTGATCGTCGAGGCGTCTCCAGAACGGGTGAGTTCACCGGCCTTGTACAGAAGGTTCAGTGCCTGACGAGCACTGCCTGTGTCCTGGGCTGCGAGTGCTGCACAAAGAGCAATTACTCCTCCTGTTGTCGCGTCATCATAAAGCGCCTGTTCAACGCGGGTTTCGAGTATCGCTTCCAGCTCGGGCGCCTCGTACGGTGGAAAGTGGATCTCCTCTTCACAAAGCGTGTCTTTGACTTTCGGGGAGAGCTCATCACGGAACCCAAAATCATTACTAATGCCGATCACGCCTGGCTTTGCCGACTCGAGATAGCCGTTCGAGCGGGCACGCGGAAGTTCATAGAGGATCTCGTCATTGTTCCCGATGTGATCGATTTCGTCGAGGACAAGCAGGATCGTGCCACCGATCGTGTCGAGTTCCTCGTAGAGAATGTCGAAGACACGCTGTTGAGGGTAGCCGGTAGACGCGGTGAGCCGGGCCTGTGTCGCGCCCTCGTGAAGGGGCGGACGCTCACGGATACACCCGCCACGGCTGCAACAGACGGCCTCTGTTGCGGTGGCACCAACGGTGTGTTCGGGTGTTACTGGTTCCACGCGAGTCCCCCCGGGACGAGCGTGGGCGGAATTAAATTCGTCATCGGTCGTTCCGCTGGCCTCGTGCCAGAGACCACGGCGAAGCCACGGGCCACCGCGCCCGTGGTACTTCACCCACCCAATGTGCGTGCGGGACAACACTCGACACAGTGGGGTGTGTCTGTCGACGGTGGCCAAGCAAGACGATCGCATCGGAGTGACCAACCGGAAGCGGCCACTCGGGGCCGACCCGGAATGCCGGAGCGTACCCCCGACCGACGGGAGGGGAGTCTTGAGGCGGCTGTGAAGAGTCCAGCCGTCCCAGAACCGCAGGGGAGCCTCCGGACGATGCGTACAGCAGAATCCCAATCGATCTGGCTCAAAACGTAGTAGTAACTGTGAATGGACCCTGTTCGGTAATCACCACGGCTTCGTTCTCCGGAGGTTACCAGTTGGATCGTCAAGTCGGTTGCTAAGCGCTGTGATAAGTCGATCAATCAGGAC
>Ga0207421_10005136_pt1 | contig 14808 bp, 14 predicted proteins | sample SodLakKL_010_SED_4_FD_187542 | JGI IMG/M metagenome (GOLD analysis project Ga0207421, IMG submission 187542) | Alkaline sediment microbial communities from Lake Tanatar, Kulunda Steppe, Russia - 8KL_010_SED (SPAdes) (version 2) | ecosystem: Environmental > Aquatic > Non-marine Saline and...
CTCCTCGGTCGCAGCCGGGAAGTCGAACCCGCCGTCCGTGACGGAACGGTCGCCTTCGGAGTCGGCCGCCACGCGATCCTCGCCGCCCCGTCGGGCGGGTTCCGTCGCCCCCTCTCTTTCGCTCGTCGTCCGCCGTCCATTTCCACCCATGTTAGCCGCCACCACTGAATACGTACTGACGTGTCCGGCCACATATTGGTTCTGGCCGAACTCTCGGCCGGACCGACGGCAGTCGGGAGGTCCCACGGACGGCACGGTCGCCCGTCGCCGGTCACATCGACTAAGTACCGCCGGCGTGACCGTGGACCGATGGTAACCTCCGACGCCGGCCCGTTTACGATCCGCGTGGCGACCGAGGACGACGGCGACGCGGTGGCGGCCCTCTTCGAGGAGAGCCCCGACGAGGGGGCGATCAGCTTCACGCCGCGATTCACCGCCGACGCCTACGCGTTCTACGCCGGACTGCGCCCCGAGACGACGGGATTTCTGGCCGAGGCGCCGGACGGCCGACTCGCCGGCGTCGGCTTCGTCTCCCTGACCGACGCGCGAGTCGGCGGACGGCTCCGGCCGACGGGGCTTTTGAACGCGCTGGCCGTCCACCCCGACTACCGAGGACGGGGGCTCGGCAAACGGCTGGCCCGCCGGCGGATCGCGTTCGTCCGCGAGCGTCTCGGCGAGGACGCCGTCGCGTTCGCGAACATCCAGAACGGCAACGATCCCTCGCGTGCGGTCGCGGCGTCGTGGGCCGACGGCTTCGCCGGCTCGTTCCGGATGCAGCCGCTCGCGCCGGCGTCCGCCGCCGGGAGCGACTACGACGTCCACGACGTCCGGGACGGGGAGCTGGCGGCGGCCGTCGACGGCTCGAACGCCTTCTACGCCGACGCGGAGCTGTACCGCCCGTACGACGCCGACGGGCTCGGGACGCGACTGGCGACGTCGCCGCTCTCCGAGCCGGTCCACCGCTATCTCGTCGCGACGGCCGACGGCGAGGTCCACGCCGGCGCCTTCCTCACCGAGGCCCACCGCGGGATGGCCCTCGCCGTCGAATCACTCCCTCCCGAGCTCGAGGCCGCCGACGAGCTACCGGCGGCGATCCCCGAGAGCCGGGAGCTGCGGATGCGGATGATCGCCGACCTCTGGCACGCCCCGGGCCGTGCCGACGCCGCCGCGGCGATCGTGGCGGGCGCCCGAGCCGAACCCGGCGGCGCGAACCGGGTTGTGGTCAACTACGATCCGGACGCCCCCATCGCCGACGCCGTCCCCGGTCCGGTCGAGGGGGCGATGGAGCTGTCGGTGCCGGTCGTCGACGCCGAGGTCGATCCGGAGGCGCCGCTGGCTCCGGTGTTCTGATCCCCCGGTACCGAGGCGTCGGTCCCCCTCACTCGTCCGGTCGCCCCCTCGAGCCGTCGTTCCGCCACGCTACTCGAGGACCGTCACCGAGAGCTCCTCGTCGATCCGGACCCGGAGGTCCGCGCCCACGGGGACGGCGATCGCGTACTCGAGGGTCGCCGGCTCCGTGTCGACCTGCCGGCAGGGCCAGTCGGGTGGCCACGCGAGCGCCCGCCAGGTCCGGTCGGTGACGTCCAGCCCGCGGGCGTACATCGCCGCGACGACGCCGGGATCGGTCGCCACGACGATCGCGGGGAAGGACATGAGCGAACGACCACACCGATTACACGAGACGGCGAAAAACTCCCCGACGGTGCGTCCGCAGGCGTCACACACGCCCGACTCGTCGGCCGTGTGATCGGCACACCGTTCGAGGGTGTGGACCGTCGTCGTCCCGCCACAGTCCGGACAGATACCTGCAGCGAAGAGCCGGTGGGCCTGCAGGCCGAGGGCGAAGGCCATGCGGAACCGTTCGGCCGGCGAGCGGTTCCGGAGGCTCGCGGGGGTGATCTCGAAGCCGGCGATCGTCCCCTCCGGGAGGTGTGGCTCCTGGGCGAACGCCCCCGGACACGCCCGGCATCTGACGAACAGCCAGTCGTCCTCGGTCGCCAGCTCGACCGGCCCGTCACAGTACGGACAGGACTCCTCGACGTCGACCGGATCGGGGCTCCCCTCGTCGACGACGTTGCCGGCCCGAATCGCCCGGACGATCCGGACGCCGGCCTGCCTGATCCGGTAGCCGTCGCCGACGCGCTCGACGAAGCCACCGTCTCGGAGGGTGTTCAGGTGGTAGTTGAAGTTCCCGGAATCGTCGGCGCCGACGCGGTCGGCCAGCTCCGAGAACGGGATCGGATCCGCCGCGAACGAGCCCGCCTCGAACTCCGCCTCGAGGGCTTCGAGGACCGACAGGCGGAGCTCGTGGCTGAGGATGCCGAAGGCGTCCTCGGGCTGTCGGTCCCCGTCGGTCACGGTCGAGAGTCATCGACCGGCGAGTGGTCAATGTTTCGGAACGTCGGCCGGCCGACCGGCGAATGTTTGTGTGAGCACTCGGGTGAAAACCAGTCGATCGTTTTCCGGCCGACCTCGTTTCCCGTGGCCACGGGGCCGTCCACCTACGGCCGTCTCGTCGCTGTCGGCTCCTCGCCGTCGGCGGTCCCGTCGTCGGCCGTCCCGTCGTCGGTCGTCACGTCGCCGTCGTGTCGTCCCGTCGTCGGCCGTCTCGTCGCTGTCGGTCGTCCCTCGCCGTCGTCGGTCCTCTTCCCGTCGTCGGCTGTCTCCGATGGCCGTTCCGTCGCCAGTGGTTTCCCGTCCCGACCGGCTGTGAGTCGGACGGCTGTCCCTCGGATCCGGAAGAGTCTTAATCGTCGCCCGGGAACTTCCCTCCCGAGCGTGGTTGGTCTAGTGGCTATGACTACAGCCTTCCAAGCTGTCAACCCGGGTTCAAATCCCGGACCGCGCACTTCTCCCGCCGATCGGTGACCGGCCGTCCGCTCGCTCGGCCTCACCCGTCCCGGAGGACCGCCTCGAGGGTCTCCCGGCGGTCCGCGAGGTGGTCGACCAGCGCCGTCTCTGCCTCCGGGAACAGCTCCGCGAACACGTCGGTGTACGCCCGGCGATCGGCGGGGTCGGCCGCGACGGACGTCTGGAGCTCGCGTACCTCCGCGACGTTGCCCTCGGGGTCGCGGTGGGCCCAGGCGGTGAAGTGGCCGACGATCGAGTCGTCGGCGTCCCGGACCACCGTCTCGCCGCTGGCGACGTTGTGCCAGTGGGTGGCGTAGTTCACCGCCGCGAGCCGGCTCGTCCAGCCCCGTTCGAGGAGGCGATCCTCGTCGATCGCGAGGTGACCCTCGAGGGCGACCGTGACGGCTCCGTCGGCCTCCGTGACCCGGAGGACGTCCCGGCGGGCGAGCGGAAGCTCGGTTCGGCGCTGGCGGCGATAGGCGAGGTAGCCGAGCACGGAGACGAGCACCGAGAGGAAGACGGTGGGGATCATGAAAACGAACCCCACGACGATGGCCATCGCCCCGTGTGGGCCGTAGGGTCGGTGGTTCACCGCCCCCGTTCCGGCCGGCACGGGTTCGCCATCGAGGCGGTACCCCCCGTCGTCCTCGATCGGGTCGCCGACGCCGGGCAGCTCCCCGGCGAGCCGGTCGGCGACCGTCCGGGCGTCCTCGCCGCCGACCGCGACCGTGACCGTCCGCTCGTCGTCGCCGCCGTCGGGTTCCATCCGTCCGGAGGTACGGACGAGGGGCTAAAAGGGTTCCCGACTGCGGACGGCGGTCCGACGCCGGCAGCCGTCCGAAACGACGACGCCGGTCAGCTCCCGTCCTCGCCGGAGAGCGAGCCGGGGGACCACTCGCCGTCGAACTCCTCGTGGCGGTACGGCTTCGCGTCCTCGCCCGCGTACGTTCCGACCTGCTGGCCGGAGCCCTCGAGGTAGTACTGGTAGGTCGTCAGCCCCTCGAGGCCGACCGGCCCGCGGGCGTGGATCTTCCCCGTCGAGATGCCGACCTCGGCGCCGAGGCCGAACCGGTAGCCGTCGGCAAAGCGCGTCGAGGCGTTGTGGAAGACGCTCGCGGAGTCGAGACTCCGCATGAACCGGGCGGCCCGGTCGGCGTCGTCGGTGACGATCGCGTCGGTGTGTTTCGAGCCGTAGGCGGTGACGTGGTCGACGGCCTCCCCGAGGGAGTCGACGACCCTGATCGAGAGGATCAGGTCGCCGTACTCGGTCCGCCAGTCGTCCTCGACGGCCGCGTCCATCTCTACGATCGCCCGCGATCGCTCGTCGCCGCGGAGCTCGACACCTGCCGTCTCGTACTCCTCGGCCATCGCCGGGAGGAACGTCCCGGCGACCGACTCGTGGACCAGCAGCGTCTCGACGGCGTTACAGACCGCGGGATACTGGACTTTCGCGTCGTAGGCGATCTCCCGGGCCATCTCGAGGTCGGCCGCCGAGTCGACGTAGACGTGACAGACCCCCTCCGTGTGTCCGAGCACCGGGACGTTCGTGTTCGACTGGATGTACTCGACGAACTCCGAGCTCCCCCGGGGCATCAGGAGGTCGATCTCCTCGTCCATGCCGAGCAGCGTCTCGACGTCCTCGCGGGCTTCAACCTGGGCCGCCCAGCCGTCGGGCAGCTCCGGGGTGGCCTCGAGGATCGTCTCGTGGAGGATCCGGTTCGAGTGAAGCGCCTCGCTGCCGCCTTTCAGGATCACGGCGTTGCCGGATTTCAGCGCCAGCGCCGCGATCTGGACCAGCGCGTCCGGCCGGGACTCGAAGACCGTCCCCACGACGCCGATCGGGACGCTCACCCGGTACAGCTCCAGCCCGGTGTCGAGCCGCCTGGCCTCTATGGTCTCCCCCAGGGGATCGGTCTGGTCGGCCACCGACCGGACCATCTCGGCGATCCCCTCGATCTTGGTCTCCGAGAGCGTCAGTCGGTCGACGAACGCCCGGCTGTACTCGCCGTCGGCGTGGAGCTCCTCTGCGGCCTCGACGTCGCGTTCGTTCGCCGCCAGGATCGCCTCGGCGTTCGCCTCGATCGCCGCCGCGATCTCACGGAGGGCGTCGGATCGCCGCCCGTCGTCCGTCCGTGCGAGCTCGAGTGCGGCACGCTGGGCGTCCGCCACCTTGCGTTCGGTCGGTCGGTCGGCCGTCTGTGGTGTGTGGTCGCTCATGTCTCTCCGTCCGTGGGGACGAATACGGTCCCCACCCTGTTACCTTCGGCGATCTTCGCCAGCACGTCCGGCTCGCCGGAGTGGGCGATGATCGCGACGGTGCCGTGTTCGGCGGCCGACCGCGAGCCCGCCACCTTCGTCTGGATGCCGCCGAACTTCGCCGTGGCGGTGCCGTTGACCATCGACTGGACATCGGTGTAGTTCTCGCCGACGACGCCGATCAGCTCCGCGTCCGGATCGCGTTTGGGGTTCGCGGTGTAGACGCCGCCGACGTCGGTCAGCGTGATCAGGGCGTCGGCGTCGATCCCGATCGCGACCGACGAGGAGAGCATGTCGTTGTCGCCGATCCGGATCTCCTTGGTCGAGACCGCGTCGTTCTCGTTGATGATCGGGACGACCCCCCACTCGAGGAGCGTCTCGATCGTGTTGGTGAAGTTCGCGAACCGGTCGGCGTCGTTGAGGTCCATCTGGGTCAAAAGCAGCTGGGCGATCTTCCGGTCGTACCGCTCGAAGCTCTCGGTGTACCGGCGCATCAAAAGCGACTGGCCGACCGTCGACAGCGCCTGGGACTCCTCGACGTTCTCGTCTGTGTAACCGATCCGTCCCTTCCCGGCGCCGATCGAGCCCGAGGAGACGAGGATCACCTCCATCCCCGCGTCGTGGAGGTCCGCGACGTCGTCGACGAGCTTGTCGAGTTTGTCGTCGTCGAGCCGGGAGTCCTCGTCGGTCAGGGAGTTGGTGCCGACTTTCACCACGACGCGGTCGGCGTCGGCGGCCATCCGTCTCGCCGTCTCGCCGTCGACCAGCTCGCCCGCCTCACTCATCGCCGGCCTCCTCGGCGAGCTCCGCCGACCGCTCTCTGGCCGCCTCGACCGCCTCGCCGACGGTCGTCTCGAGGGCGCTGTCCTCGAAGATCCGCATCCCCTCGATCGTCGTCCCGCCGGGGGTACAGACCGAGTCGATCAGCGAGTCGAGCTCCTCGTCGGTGTGTAACACCATCTCGGCGGCGCCTTTGAACGTCTGTGTCGCCAGCAGCCGCGCCTCCCGCCGGTCGAGCCCACACTCCATCGCGGCCTCCTGGAGCGCCCGGATGAAGTAGAAGACGAACGCCGGGCCGCTGCCGTTTAACGCCGTCGCGGTGTCCATGAGCGACTCCTCCAGCTCGACGGCGACGCCGACCTCCTCCAGCAGCGCGAGCAGCTCCGGGCTCACTCCGGGGCCGGTCACCGCGGTCGCCATCTCCCCCCACTCGGCCGCCAGGTTCGGCATGATCCGCACCACGCGGGCGTCGGTGACCGCCGCGAGCTGGTCGGTCGAGACGCCCGCCGCGGTCGAGACGAGCGTCTGGTCGGCTCCGAGTCCGAGGTCGGCGACCGCCGGCAGCACGACCTCCGGCGTCAGTGCGGCGAAGACGAACTCCGCGTCCGCTGCCGCTGCCGCGGGGTCGGTCGTCGTCTCCGCGACCAGCCCCGCGATCGGCTCCAGCGCGTCGGGGTCGACGTCGCCCGCGGCGATCCTGTGACTGTCCGACCGCGAAAGCCCTCTGATCAGGGCGGAGCCCATGTGGCCACACCCGATCACGCTCACGTTCGCCATTGGACACCTCTCGTCGTCGGGGAACCAAGACGGCTGTGATTTTCCGTCGGCCGAGTGTAACTCCGTTAGAGTCAAACGACCGGGCGTGGTATCCGCCAACATGAGCACCGAAGGGCGGCAGCGATCGATCCGGTGTCTCGTCGCCAAGGTCGGCCTCGACGGCCACGATCGGGGGGCACACGTGATCGCACGGGCGTTCCGGGACGCCGGCTTCGAGGTCATCTACTCCGGGCTCCACAAGGCGCCCGAGGACATCGTCCAGGCGACGGTCCAGGAGGACGTCGACGTCCTCGGGATCTCGATCCTCTCGGGGGCTCACAACACGCTGATCCCGAAGGTGATGGCGGGACTGGAGGAGTACGGGGCGGCCGAGGACACCCTCGTGCTCGTCGGCGGCGTGATCCCCGAGGAGGACCGCGACGAGCTGATGGAAGCGGGGGTCGCCGCCGTCTTCGGCCCCGGCACACCCCTAGAGGAGACGATCGAGTTCGTCCGCGAGAACGCCCCCGAGCGATGACCGGCGACGACGAGGCGCTGCTCGCGGCGCTGCTCGACGGCGACCACCGGGCGCTCGCACGGGTCATCTCCCGCATCGAGGACCGCGCGCCGGGCCACCGCGAACTCGTCTCGGCGCTGTACGAGCACACGGGCGACGCCGAGGTGATCGGGATCACGGGCAGCCCCGGTGCGGGGAAGTCGACGCTCGTCGACAAGCTCGCCGAGCGCTACCGCGAGCGCGGGGAGACCGTCGGCGTGATCGCGATCGATCCCTCCTCGCCGTACACCGGCGGCGCCGTCCTCGGCGACCGGATCCGGATGGCCTCGACGGTCGGCGACATGGACGTCTTCGTCCGGTCGATGAGCGCCCGGGGCAGTCTCGGCGGGCTCTCGACGGCCACCGCCGACGCCGTGAAGGCGATGGACGCGTTCGGCAAGGATCGGATCGTCGTCGAGACCGTCGGTGCGGGTCAAAACGAGATCGACGTCGTCCGCGCGGCCGACACCGTCGCCGTCCTCGTCCCGCCGGGATCGGGGGACACGGTCCAGACCCTGAAGGCGGGCATCCTCGAGATCGCCGACGTCTTCGTCGTCAACAAGGCCGACCGGCCGGGCGCCGACCGGACCGTCCAGGAGCTCTCGGAGATGATCGAACTCGGCCACGGCTCGGCGGCTGGCTCGACCGGCCACCACGGCCCGGGTTCGGCCGGCCACCACGGCGTGGGAGACGGGGGTGACAGCCACGGCTCGGCGACGGGCTCGACCGGCCACTACGTGGAAGACGAGGGCCACCACGGCCCGGAATCGGCCGGCCACGACGACACGGACGGGCCGTGGCTCCCTCCGATCGTCGAGACGGTCGCGACCGACGGTGAGGGAGTCGACGAGCTGATCGACGCCTTCGGCATCCACCGGGCACACCTCGAGCGGTCGGGCGCGCTCGCCGAGCGGCGCCGTCGCCGGTACGTAGAGGAGATCACGACGCTGTTGCGCGAGGACGTCCACGGGCTGCTCGAGGCCGAACTCGACCGTGCCGGCGGCCTCGAGGCGCTGGCGGAGGCGGTCCGTCTCGGGGAGACCGATCCCTACACCGTCGCCGACGACGCGCTCGCGCCCGTCGAGGAGTGTCTCGCCGACCTCGAAACGGGATCCCAGTAGCCGCGATCCGCAGGTTCAAACCCGGCGGCGTCGTACCAGCCAATATGAAGCTTCGTACCCTCTTCGGTGGTGCCGTCGCCGCGGCCGGCGCGGCCGTCGTGAGCAACCGGCTGCTCGCGAGCCGTGCCGGCGAGCTGGAAAACCCCCTCCCGGGCGTCGAGCGGAGCTACCGCTGGCGTGGGATGGACGTGAGCTACACCGCCGCCGGCGATCCGGCCGACCCCGATCTCCTCTTGGTCCACGGGATCCACGCGGCGGCGAGCAGCTACGAGTTCCGGCCGATCTTCGACGCGCTCGCCGAGGAGTTCCACGTCGTCGCCGTCGACCTGCCCGGATTCGGCCGATCCGACCGGCCGCCGCTCGTCTACTCCGCGGAGCTGTACACGGCCTTCCTCCGGGAGTTCGCCGCCGACGTCCTCGAGGAGCCGGCCGTGATCGCCTCCTCGCTGTCGGCGTCGTTCGCCGCGGCCGCCGCGAGCGGGGGTGGGTTCTCCCGGCTGGTGTTGATCTGTCCGACCGACGACGGCGGGACGGACCGCCCGTGGCTGCGGACGCTCCTCCGGTCGCCGGTCGTCGGCACCGCGCTGTTCAACCTGCTCGCGAGCAAGCCCGCCGTCGAGTACTTCCTCGCTACGGACGGCTACTACGACGGCGACGCCGTCGAGGCGAGCGAGGTCGACTACGCCTGGCGGTCGGCCCACCGGCCCGGCGCCCGGTTCGCGCCGGCGTCGTTGCTCTCGGGCGCGCTCGATCCGGAGCTCACACTCGTCGAGGCCATCGAGGCGGCCGACGTCCCGGCGACGCTCGTCTGGGGCCGGGAGGCCGAACGCCGCCCGCTGCGGGAGGGGCGGCGGCTGGCCGAGGACGCCGACCTCGATCTGATCGTCGTCGACTACGCGACGCTGCTCCCCCACGCGGAGCGTCCGGCGGACGTCCTCGCGGGGCTCGACGGCGAGCTCGCCGAGACGGAGGAGTGAGCCGATCCGGCCGCAGTCACCAGCTGTTCGCCAGCATCAACAGCATGAACATCCAGCCTGCCCCGAGCAGGAGGGTGCCGGCGAGCAACGCGAGGTCCCGTTGTGATTCGGACATGGGTATCGTCCGGGGGTCGGAACCGACGGGTAGACAAACTTTCGGTCTCGGCCCACCGCTCGGAGCCGTTCGTTGGCCTGCCCCCGGAACCGCCAATCGGTCTGCCCCCGAAGCCGTTCGTTGGCCTGCCCCCGGAACCGCCAATCGGTCTGCCCCCGAAGCCGGTCGTCGGCCCGTTTCCCGGGACCAGTCCCCGGGACGGACGCTCGGGGCTTTTATTCCCCCGGAGCCAACGGCGACTGGATGAGCGAGCTGAACCTGGGGCTCCTGACGGAGCTGACGGAAGAACGGGGGGTGCCCGGCCACGAGGAGCGGATCCGGAAACTGGTTCGCCGCGAGCTGTCGGGGATCGCCGACGAGGTGCGGACCGACGCGATGGGGAACGTCGTCGGGACGATCGAGGGCTCCGGCGATGGCGCCGTCGCGGTCGCCGCCCACATGGACGAGGTCGGCTTCATGGTCAGTCACGTCCGGACTGACGAGGAGCCGTTCGGATTTCTCGAGATCGAACCGCTCGGCGGGTGGGATCCGCGCGTGATGGCCGCACAGCGGGTGACCGTCCACACCGAGGACGGCGACCTGCCGGGGGTCGTCGGCTCGCCGCCGCCACACACGGACGACGGGGACCGCGAGGAGCCGGAGCTCGACGACCTCGCCGTCGACGTCGGGCTGCCGGCCGCGGCGGTCGGCGAACGGGTCTCCGTCGGCGACCTCGTGACCCTCGACGCGCGAACCGACCGGCTCGGCGAGACCGTGGTCGGCAAGGCCCTCGACGATCGGATCTGTCTGTTCGCTGCCATCGAGGCCGCCCGCCGGCTCGAGGATCCCGAAGCGACGATCCACCTCTGTGCGACCGTCCAGGAGGAGGTGGGCCTGCGCGGGGCCAGCGCGGTCGCCGCGGAGCTCGACGCCGACCTGGCGATCGCCCTCGACGTGACCGTCGCCAACGACGTCCCCGGCTTCGACGCCGGCGAGCGCGTCACCGAACTCGGCGACGGCGTCGCGATCAAGCTCAAAGACTCGAGTGTGATCACGAGTCCGCGGGTGAGCCGCCGGCTGCGGACGGTCGCCGAGCGGGAGGGGATCGCCCACCAGCTCGAGGTGTTGCCCTCCGGGGGCACCGACACCGGTCCGCTCCAGCGGGCCGGCGGCGCACGGGCCGTCGGCGCCCTCTCGATCCCGACCCGGTATCTGCACACGCCGACGGAGGTGGCCCACCTCGAGGACCTCGCGGCGACCGTCGACCTGCTCGAGGCCGTCCTCGCGAGCGAGGCGGCCAACGACTACAGCCCGTAGAGCTAAGTGGTTCCGAGAGCGTGGTGAAAGTGATGGCCGACGACCCCGAGGAGGGGATGCTGTCGTGGGACGAGTCGGTGTTCAGAAACGAGCACGTCTTCGAGATCGACTACGTCCCCGAGACGTTCGAACACCGCGACACGCAGGTAAAGAGCCTCACCTACGCGTTGCGGCCGGCCGTCCGGGGCTCCCGGCCGCTCAACGTGATGATCCGCGGGCCGCCGGGAACGGGGAAGACGACGGCGATCCAGAAGCTGTTCGACGAGGTCGGCGCCCAGAGCCGCGAGGTCCGAACCCTCCGGGTCAACTGCCAGGTCAACTCCACGCGATACTCCGTGTTCTCCCGGCTGTTCGAGGCCACCTTCGACTACGAGCCTCCCTCCTCGGGGATCTCCTTCAAGAAGCTGTTCGGGCAGGTCGCCGAGAAGCTGGTCGAGGAGGATCGGGTGCTCGTCGTCGCCCTCGACGACGTCAACTACCTGTTCTACGAGAACGAGGCCTCCGACGCCCTCTACTCGCTGTTGCGCGCCCACGAGGAGTATCCCGGGGCGAAAGTCGGCGTCGTCGTCATCTCCTCGGATCCGACCCTCGATCCCGTCTCCGAGCTCGACTCGCGGGTACAGAGCGTCTTCCGCCCGGAGGACGTCTACTTTCCCGTCTACGACGAGCCGGAGATCGTCGACATCCTGCGCGAGCGCGTCGAACGGGGCTTTCACGACGACGTCGTCTCCACGACCGTCCTCGATCGGGTCGCCTCCCTCACCGCCGAGAGCGGCGACCTCCGGGTCGGGATCGACCTGCTCCGGCGGGCGGGGCTGAACGCCGAGATGCGTGCGAGCCGCGTCGTCACCGAGGAAGACGTCGAGAACGCCTACGAGACCTCGAAGTACGTCCACCTCTCCCGGAGCCTCTCGGGACTGAGCGAGAACGAGCGGGCTCTCCTCGCGGTGATCGCCCACCACGACGGCGGGCAGGCCGGCGAGGTGTACACGCCGTTCGAGGAGGAGACCGGCCTCGGCTACACCCGCTACTCGGAGATCGTAAACAAGCTCGATCAGCTCGGACTGATCGACGCCGAGTACGCCGACATCGACGGCCGCGGTCGCTCGCGGTCGCTCTCGCTGGCCTACGATCGGGAGGCCGTCCTCGATCGGCTGGAGTGAGCCGGCTCCGGAGGGTCCGGGCGAAGACTCCGGGGAGCGCGTCGCCGAACCGTCGGCCCCGGGGAGCGCGTCGCCGAGACGTCGACTCCGGAGAGTGGACGAGCCGGGAGTAAGCGGTTCGAACGGCGCGTACGCCGACGTTTCCGAATTCATCCGGCCCGTACGAACCGTCGAACGGAACGAACGGTCACGGCAACTGACTGGCCGGTTTTTGTGGGTCCGGTCCTCCGATCGAGCCGCGTCATGGACGCGACACGACGAACCGCGATCAGGAGTATCGCTGCGGCGGGTGGACTCGCGGCGGTCAGCACGAAGGTGTTCGCCACCGGCGAGTACGACGACGACGAACGGTCGACCGACGAACACGACGACGAACGGCCCAAAGACAAGACCGCGGAGCCCCCGGAGGGGGCGATCAGGGTCGGACACTTCTCGCCGGACGCCCCGGACGTGGACGTCTACGTCGACGGCGACCGGGTGATCGAGGGGCTGGCCTACCACGAGGTGACGCCGTACCTCGAAGTGCCCCCGGGCACGTACACGGTGACGATCACCGCCGCTGGCGATCCCGAAACGGTGGCCTTCGAGGGCGACCTCTGGATCGGCCGGGCGTTCTACACGATCGCCGCGATCGGCGAACTCGGCGAGGGGACGTTCAGACCGCACGTCCTCGTCGACGCCGGCGCGGCGCTGGTCAGGGTCGGACACTTCTCGCCGGACGCCCCGCCAGTCGACGTCTACGCGAACGACGGGGCGAACCCGATCGTCTCCGAGCTCGCCTTCGGACGATCGACGAACTACGTCGCCCTGCCGGCCGCCGACTACACCTTCGACGTCCGTCCGGCGGGCGACCCGGAGACCACGGTCTTCTCGTTCGACGCGAGCCTGACCGCCGGCGACGCCGTCTCGGCGTTCGCGATCGGCTACCTCGAGCCGCCCGCGGGGACCGAGAGCCGGGAGTTCGACGTCCGACTGACCGTCGACGGGCCGGCCGCGGACGGCTGATCGCCGGCGAACCGACTGCGGGAGGCTGACCGTCGACGGACCGGCCGCGGACGGTGAGCCAGCGACCGCCCACCCACCGGCGGTCGGTCCGCCGGCTCAGTCGGCGATCGAGACCTCGAGTTCGAGCACGCCGAGGTAGGCGGGAGCGCCGCCGCCGGTCGCCCGGAACTGCTCGGGCGTGGCGTTGACGAACTCGTAGAACGCCGCCTGGTCGTCCGGACGGAAGCTCCGTCCGTCCTCGCGCTGGACGAGCGCCGGCGCCCGCGATCCCTCGAGGAGGGCCCGCTCGGCCTCCCAGTCGGCCCCGGCGTAGAGGAAGACGCCGAACGAGAAGCGGCCCGCGGCGACCGCGGCGCGTTTCGAGCCGAACTGACCTGCCTCCTCGGCGGCGTACTCCTCGTCGTTCATCCAGGCCAGGGCGGCCATCTCCGGGGACCGGACGAGGTACAGCTCCCAGCGCATCGACGCGTCGAACACCGCCCAGCAGCTCCGGGGGCCGACGGCGTCGAGCTGGACGCTGAACGCCGGCGTCGACCGCGAGCCGGGGGGTTCGCGGACGAACGTCGCCTCGTAGCCGGGCACCCGGATCCCGCGGTCGTGGTAGACGACGCCGTCGACCTCGCGGTCGGGGTCGAGCTCGGCTGCGATCTCGCTCGCGGCCAGCGCCTCCCGATCCTCGAGCCGGTCGAGAAACGAGGGGAACCGCGAGACGTCCATCGGGCCGCCGGTCGCCGCGCTCATCGACGCCCCTCCGGACGGGCTCCGCTGTCGGGTCGACGGGGCGACCACTCGTCCGGACGGCACCTGGATCCACGCGAGTCGGTCATGGTCGGACCCAGACGCCGACGCCGATTAGGCTTTGCGACGGCGGCCGGCGGAGGACGGGAAGTATATGTGTCCGAGCCGACGACACCACGACGATGGACGATCGACGCCGCTTCCTCCGAGCGGTCGCCGCCGCCTCGACCGTCGGTCTGGCTGGCTGTCTCGGGGACGACGACGAGGAGGGCGGGCTGGTGCCGGAGGAGGACGCCACGCTGTCTCTCGACCCCGACCCACCGGCGGAACCCGACTGGCGGAGCTTCCAGGCCGATGCGGCGAACACCGGACTGGCCGCCGGGGAGGGGCCGACCGACGGCGTCGAGCGCTGGCGGTTCGAGACCGGCGACGGGATCTACAGCAGCCCGGCGGTCGTCGACGGGACGGTCTACGTCGGGGGCGACGACGGCTCGGTGTACGCGGTCGCCGCCGAAGACGGCGACGAACGGTGGCGATACGGCACCGACGGGACGGTCTCGAGCAGCCCGGCGGTCGCGGACGGGACGGTCTACGTCGGGAGTCAGGACGGCTCGGTGTACGCGCTCGACGCCGAGGACGGCGACGAACGGTGGCGATACGGGACCGGCGGGATGGTCGCGGGGAGCCCGACGGTCGCAGACGGGACGGTCTACGTCGGCAGCGGCGACGGGAGCCTCTACGCCCTCGACGCCGAGGACGGCGACGAACGGTGGCAGTTCGACGAGCCCGAGGGGGCACTCCAGCGGGCGCCGGCGGTCGCAGACGGGACGGTCTACGTCGGGAGCACGGACTACCGGCTGTACGCGGTCGACGACGACGGCGGCGAGCGGTGGCGATACGAGACCGACGACTGGATCCAGAGCCGGCCGACGGTCGCCGACGGGGCCGTCTTCGTCGGGAGCAACGACGACCACGTCCACGCGGTGGAGGCCGAAGACGGCGAGTTGCGGTGGGCGTTCCCCACGGAGGGGTCGGTCGTCGCCAGCCCGGCGGTCGTCGACGGCGTCGTCTTCGTCGGCAGTTTCGACGCTCGGCTGTACGCGCTCTCGACGGCGGCCGCCGACGAGGAGGGTCCCGGCGGGGTGGTCCTCCCCGACCGGTACTACTGGCGCGCCGAGGGCGTTCGCGAGCTCCG
>Ga0207421_10005138_pt1 | contig 14805 bp, 12 predicted proteins | sample SodLakKL_010_SED_4_FD_187542 | JGI IMG/M metagenome (GOLD analysis project Ga0207421, IMG submission 187542) | Alkaline sediment microbial communities from Lake Tanatar, Kulunda Steppe, Russia - 8KL_010_SED (SPAdes) (version 2) | ecosystem: Environmental > Aquatic > Non-marine Saline and...
TGTACATCTTTATCTTCCCTAAAAGCGGCGTCGGCGAGAGTATTTGCGGCGGTGACAGCACCTTGTCCACCTCTGCCGTGGAATCGCACTTCGTACATTTTTATCTCACCTTTCATCCCAATGAAATAAGAGGATATAATAAATCTTCCGATTAAAAAGCCAATCACAACCCAAACTAAAATATACCGATATGATATGTCAAATGGGAAAAACATGTACGAAAACGCGCCAGAAGAAGTCAACAATGTGATAGTGACCGGAAAAAGCGGAGCGGGTAAACAGCCTAGGATAGACGTTTTGGTAGAAGAATATGACTTGGAACAACTTTCAACAGGTAACATATTCAGATCCTACTTGGGAAGTTTTGATGAATACGGCTACGATGGAGACATCTCTCAGTTCTGGAACGAAGAAGAAGGATTCATCTCTGATGAAAAAATAGCTGAAGAGATAGGTACGGACGAAGAAGATGTGCTATTAGGTCTTAAAGCTAAATATTTCGTTGATAGAGGGAAATTTGTACCAGATAGGATCACTAATGAGCTTTTTGAATCGTACTTCAGAAAGAAAGACTACAGGAATCAGGTCTTAGATGGCTATCCTAGAACTAGAAAACAGGCGGAATTCCTTCTCGACCTGGTGGAAAAGAAGGGATCAAAGATCGATTTCATACTGTGGGTAAGGAACACCGATGAAAAGATAATCGAGAGAACCACAAAAAGAAGGATATGTCCAGAGTGTGAAAAAGTGTACCATTTAAAGTATGATCCTCCGGAAAACGGTAAATGTAAAGATTGTGGGGTCGAAGTCATACAGAGGTCAGATGATACTGAAGAGAAGATCAGATCGAGACTGCAAGAATTCAAAGAAAAGACAAAACCGATGATCGACCATCTGAAAGGTAAGATACCTATCGTAGAGGTTCCTGGTCATCTGGAAGAGTTCACACCTGAGAACGTGAGAAGGAGCGTGATGGAGGAACTCGATCAAGTCTGGGAAGATCGATAAAAATAGCCAATAAACTCTCTTATTTCCAAATTATTTTTTCTTTTTAAACCACAAAAATTAGAAATACCTGTTCTATTTAATATAAATACAGTCGGTGAACGGAGGTAGAGTATGATAAAGAGTCTTAGGTCCAAAGGGAGTTCTGATAATCCTCCCATAATCTTAACTACCGATAGGACTCTAGCCTCCGACTACAATGGAAGCGAATTCATCGGTTTTGGAGCCACTTTCCCCAAGATTCTACCTGACTTTTTATACAAGTCTTTGTTCGCCCCTTCGATACCTCACGAGGATGGAGTCGCTAAATTCGGTCACTGCGGCAGTAGAAAAATTGAGGCAGCTCTTCTCAACGATGGTTTCAGCGAAGACGAGGTCGTGATAGGCCATCCCGATCATCTCGATAAATTGATTGGACCTAAAACTGAAGCGCTCGGGATAACCACTCACGACCCTTTAGGCCTTGGTCCTGCTTCCACCACTTTTTCTAACTTCGTTGAGGGAGAACCCTACAGTTCACACTACTTCAAAAAGTTGGTGGAAAATCCACTCCTCCAAAAATACGATGTAGACGTCATAGTAGGTGGACCCGGTACTTGGCAGCTGGACGATAAAAGAATAATGGAAAAATTCAATGTAGATTCGATAGTGATCGGGGAGGGAGAAAGTGTCGCTTCGGAGATATTCGAAAAAGCTGTAAGCAACGAAGACCTGCCGAAGAAGACAACCGGGGATGTAGTTGAGGTGGAAGACATACCTAAAATCAAAGGTCCTACTATAAACGGCTTGGTCGAAATAAGTAGGGGATGTGGGAGAGGATGTACCTTCTGCAATCCTACGCTTTTGAACCTTCGGCACCGCTCGATAGATGACATCGTTTCAGAAGTGAAAATGAACGTTGAGTCTGATAATAGAAAAGCTCTACTGCACGCTGAAGACGTTCTCCGGTACGGTTCACAGGACTTGACTCCTGAACCTTCGAAACTTCTAAAACTCTTGAAAAAGGTAAAAACCCAAACGGACAACATATCTTTCAGTCACGCCGCTCTAGCTTCAGTGGCTTCAGACCCTAAACTGATCCAAGATATTTCGGAATTATTGAATATCGGGAGCAAAGAAAAACCTTGGTTCTCCGCCCAGATGGGACTCGAAACAGGCTCTAAAAAGTTGGCTAAAAAACATCTTAAAGGGAAGGCTAAACCTTTCGATCCCGAAAAGTGGCCTTCAGTAGTCAGGAAAGCGTTCGATATTTTCGAGGAGAACAACTGGCTTCCCTGTATAACCGTTATAATGGGACTGCCCGGAGAGAAGCCCGATGATGTTATTGATACTATAGAACTTTTAGACGATATATGGGATAAAGAGTTCCTGATAGTTCCACTGATGTTCGTTCCTCTCGGAACCACTGAAAATGAAGACTTCTTCTCTCGTGATGATATGGAACCAGAACACTGGCAACTTCTCGCCAAGTGCATCAGAAAAGACTTTGAGATCGTACCAAAACTGATCCAAGATCTGAGCAGCATGAACGATATAAGTACCGTCAAAAAACAGGGTTACCTATTACTCACTAAGTACATGAAAAAAAGACTCAATCCTCACATCGAGGAGATGGAGAGAGGACACGACCCGAGTCAAAAGGAACTATGAGTAAATCTTTTCAGCTTTTTCTAGATAGAGTTCATAATCATCCTGGCTGTAAAGAACCATCCTGACCAGCTCTATACCTTCATTATCTTCAAGAAAACTCTTGATCTCGTCGAGCGCTATCTCCGCAGCTTCATCTGTCGTGTAACCAAAAGCGCCGGTACTGATCGATGGGAAGGAAATACTTTTTATCTCGTTTTCAAGAGCTAGTTCAAGACTGCTCCTGTAAGAACTTCTTAGATCTCTCTCATCTTTCTCAGTTCCGGAATAGACTGGACCTACGGTATGGATCACATGATCCGCTGGAAGTTCATAGCCCTCAGTAATTTTCGCATCTCCGGTTTCACAGCCATCCAGTTTCTTACATTCTTCGTAAAGTTCGGGACCTGCGGCCCTGTGAATTGCTCCAGCGACGCCTCCTCCAGGAGCGAGTCTTTTATTGGCTGCGTTGACCACTGCCTCCGTCTCTTGTTTTGTTATATCTCCTTGGACAAGTTCCAACCTAGAGCCTCCTATCTCGAAAGATTTCATTCAGATCACTCCGGATAAATAAAGAACGATCTTGAATATAAGGTTTATTTTTTAGTCTTAGCCCTTCCCCGTCGGATTACCTCTTTTTCATCTATATCCGGTGTATCGGTCCTTTTCGCCTCGTAGACCATCTTTGTTTTCACTCCTTCAAAATGATGCTCCATCTCCTTTAATTCTTCTTCCTTCAATGGAGCTACTACAGAAGGTCTCAAAGGAGTGTTCAGTTGAACTTCGTCAACATCTAGGTGATCCACAACAAGCTCTGCCATCTGTTCAACAAGATGCTTGTTTTCCTCCACAAACATGATTTCGATTGCGAAAGTTCCACTGTAATTCTTTCTAAAGACTCTAAGACCTTCGACTATGTTATCGAAACAGATACCTTCAGCGGGATTATTAACTTTCTCAAAACTCTCTTCATCTACTGCATCTAGAGAGGCTATAACATAATCCAATTTTTGTAAAGGTTCACGTACCTCTTCCAGGTGTAAAAGAGAACTGTTGGTCAGAATAGCTTTAGGCTTATCCGACTCTTCTTCTAACATCTCTACCGCTTCTGGTAGATTCGAAGCCAATGTAGGTTCGCCCATACCGGACAATGTTAGATAATCAACTTTATCCCTAACCATCTCTAAAGCTTCTCTCAACTCTTCTCTCAATTCCTTAATCTCTAAGAACTTTCTTCTTCGTCCTGTAATTTCCTGACAATTAGAGATCTGACAGTAAATGCAGTCGAAGGAACAGACGCGGCCCCTTTCACTTATCAGATCTACACCTAGAGAACGTTTCAATCGCCAGGAATCGATAGGGCCGTAAACAGATCTCATCGAAACCCGTAAAGCTTCACAAAATAAAAAAGTTGTTCAGAGAAAAGGTTTTTAGGAGATCGTTGGCGCTTTGTCCTCACTTTTACCCTTGAACTCTATCTCTATCTCCAGTTCTCTCTCACCGTATCCTTCGAAATCGATATCCAATTCTATGTTATCCCTGAACGTGAACGGGAGTTCCCACTCGTCAGTTTTGATAGTGACTGTATCTCCTTCCCTCAACTGCTTCGCCATAGATTCTAGGAAATCAGCCACCTGTTCCTTGTTGAGGTACACTTCGTGCTCTAGATCTCCTTCTTTCACGATCCTTTTTTCTCCTTCCGATTCGTTCGGTATTTCGGGCATATTTATCACATTTAGTAACAAAAGTTTAAAATATATAAAGATTCTTAGGAATTTTATACGTGATAAGATGGAACCCGTGGGAATCTTGGGGTCTAAAGCTAGGTTGAAAATACTCTACGAACTTTCAAAAGATGATATGTACGTGTCCGAGTTGATGGAAAATGTCGGTTTAGACGGCAAGACGGCAAAGCATCATCTCGATAAACTGGAAAGTGAGGGGATCATCTCTTCTAGAAAAATGGGGAGGAGAAAGTACTACTCGCTGGAAAGAGAAGTTATTGTCCAAATCTCACCTTCACCGAATAGAAGATTTCAAATACAATTCCCAATGATCGATTAACCTTGATACATTCATCATTCTATAGGTTCGAATTCAGCTGTGAAATGTCCTAACAACTCAGGAGCGTATGTTCTTTTCAGGCCGCTGATCTCATCTCTTCTTTCATAAAGTTCTCCAACAGATTCCGCCACATAGTTTAACTGGTTGAGTGTGTATACCCTTCGTGGTATGGCCAAACGCATGGTTTCCATCTGGGCGGGTATGATATTTCCATCTTCGTCCTTCTCTCCGAAAGCGCTAGTTCCCAGTTCTACTGCTCTTATTCCCGATTCTTTATAAAGTTCAGTTGTCAGAGCTTGGGCAGGAAATTGTTGTGGAGGTATATCTGGTAAAAACCTTCCTCCATCGACAAAAACTGCATGACCGCCAGCGGGCTCGATTAAAGGTACTCCTTTTTCCAATAAGTTTTCAGCTAGATGTTGAATCTGCTGGTGCCTGTACTTTTGGTAGTCTTCACTGATTACTTCTCTCAGACCTTGAGCGATCGCCGAAAGTTCTCTGCAGGCTAGACCACCGTATGTAGGAAATCCTTCTACTATGATGCCCAAGTTCTTGCACTTCCTATGCAGTTCTTCATCTTTGATACCTATCAAACCGCCGATGTTTACAAGGCCTTCCTTCTTCGCGCTGAAGGTGAAACCATCTACGTAAGAAAACATCTCTTTTGTTATCTCTTTAAGAGATTTATCACCATAACCTACTTCTCTCTGCTTTATAAAATACGCGTTTTCAGCGAATCTGCATGCGTCGAAGAAGAAAGGTAAATCGTACTGATCGGCGACTTCCGAAACTTCTTTTATGTTTTTCATAGAAACCGGTTGTCCTCCACCGGTATTGTTGGTGATGGTCAACATAACTAAAGGTATATTCTCAGGTCCTTTTTCCTCTATAAATTCTTCAAGACGGTCTATGTCCATATTTCCTTTAAAATCCACTCTTTTCGAGGGCTCGTAAGCTTCTTCTCTGACCAGATCTATAGGCTTTCCACCCTTGTGTTTAACATTGGCTCGAGTGGTATCAAAGTGCATATTGTTAGGTACATGATCGCCCTGATCTACAAGTATAGAGAACAAAATATTCTCGGCGGCTCGTCCCTGATGCACTATAACAAATTTATCGAAACCAAATGTTTCCTTCACAGATTCTTTTAATTGATAATATGAGTCACTACCAGCATATGTCTGCTCCGTATCCAGCATCTCAGAATATTGTTTGTCGCTCATAGCTGTGGTTCCAGAGTCTGTCAACAGATCTATGAATACATCCTCTGATCGAAGTTTGAATACGTTATATCCAGCTTCTTCTATCTTCCTTTCTCTTTCCTCCCTAGAAAGCCGTTTAAGAGATCTCACCATCTTGATCTTGAAGGGTTCCGGTTCGGTCATTATATCTAAGGTGGTGTAGGTGATGATTCATAATTAATTTTAGGGTCAAACTGAGATAGTTGAGATCTTTATTACCATAATATTTATTTATGATCTCCCGGTGCAGGTCTCTATCTTATAAGATAAGTCCTCTCCCATGACTCTCATGAACGCGCAAAACTATCATGAGTAACAGAGTGATTTACACATGATTTGGAATAGCAACGATAAACCTAGATTTGAAGAAAAAATATCTATCACCGTAATTCTATTAATACTGATCTCCATTTCTATTTCAGCTCTCGGTCATGAACCCAAAGCTGATCCAGAGCCTCTCGCTTTAGAGATGGATGGTTCGGACCCCGAGTATGAAGACATCGATCCTATAAAAGTAGAAGATGAAGATGAATTTAGTGAAGATCATTGGATAGGTAAAGGAACTGAGGAAGAACCTTATGAGTTGAAGAAAAACTACTCTATAAACGCTACTGGTCATGAATACGGGATCAAGATCGTCGGGATAGATGCTCATTTCATTATCGAGAACGTTGAGATATATGGTGCTTCAGGTGAAACGGGTGCTGGTATTCATCTTTATTACACTCTCAATGGAAAATTAATAGACTGTCATCTTTACGATAACGATGCCGGCATCTATGCTGAAGGAGGAGGTTCTTTGTATGTGAATATAATTGAAGAAAACCATATAATAAATAACCAATATGGATTATTCTATGATAAAGCCTCAGGTGACTTGATAAAGAATAATGTTATTTCGAATAATACTGAATCGGGATTTTATGGTGACGATCGCGTTAAATATAATGAGATTATCAATAACACCCTTTCTAATAACGGTGGATCAGGTATTAAGTTAGAAAATTTATGCCCTTATAACTTAATCCAGGGCAATGAAATCCTAGGAAATGACGGAAATGGAATTCACTTATCAAATAATGCTGGTGAAAACCAGATCACCGAGAATAAAATTGAAAATAATGATCTCGGTATAAGTATAGAGGGTGATTCCAATAACAACGAAATATGGAGGAACCAATTCATCGATAATACTGACCAAGCTATTGATAAGGATGACAACTTGTGGAATCGAAGTGATCCCGAAGACGGTGGTGAAGGTGGTAATTACTGGTCCGATTGGGAAGATCAAGAAATAAATGATAGGGGAGACGGTGTCGGTGATGCACCATATGTAATTGGAGAGAGTAACCAAGACAATTGTCCTTGGGTCACCAGTGATATGAGCCTTAATTCTGTAGATCGGTTCGAAGTATCTGTAGAGAATACAACTGCCGGAGAATACCCTACAATAGAGATCTCGAAAGCATATGACGAAGGAGATTATCTATTAGAAGGTGAGTACAGTGTTAATCTCGATATTAACGGTGAAGTTCTAAAAGAAGACTTGGTTTTCGAGGTTGGTAATGCTGAATACACCTATAAGGAGTTAAATGAGACAGATGAATATAGCGTTCAAGTGACGATCGAAGGAGTCGTAGAATCTACTACATTTTTCATAGAAGCTAGTGGTCCTGAATATATCAGCATCGAACCTGAAGAAAATCAAACGATCAAGGCCGGAAAGAGCCTCAACTTCTATGTTGATATTTACGATGAGTACGAAAATTTGATCACTGACGATCCTGAAGATTTCAACTGGGAGAACGCATCTGAAGGCAAGTTCACCAACACGACTGCAGGCAACTACAAAGTATTTGCTATATATAAGGAGGATGAAACTTTTACCACCGAACCAGTCAATGTTACCGTAGTAGTAGATGATGTTCAATCAATCGAGCTTGAAACTCCATCTGAAACCAATATCACCGCGGGAAAAACACTTGAATTCAGGGCAAAGGTATACGATAATTACGACAATTTGATCACTGATGATCCAGATGATTTCAACTGGGAGAATGCTTCTAACGGCAAATTCAACAACACAAATCCAGGCGAATACGAAGTATTTGCTATATATAAAGAAAATGAAACTTTTACTACCGAACCGGTCAACGTTACCGTAAATACTGCCCAGGTTAATTCAATAGAACTCGAAATACCCTTTGAAACTAATATCACGGCGGGAGAAACTCCTGAATTCAAAGCTAAAGTATACGATGAGTACAACAATTTGATCACTGATGATCCAGAAAACTTCATCTGGCATAATGCCTCCAATGGCAAATTCACCAACACGACTGCAGGCAATTACGAAGTATTTGCTGTCTATAAAGAAAATGAAACTTTTACCACCAAACCAGTCAATGTTACTGTAAATACTGCCGAGGTTCATTCAATAGAACTTGAAACTTCCTCCGAAACCAATATCACCGCTGGAGAAGTCATTGAATTCAAGGCGAAAGTATACGATGAGTACAACAATTTGATCACTAATGATCCAGAAAACTTCATCTGGCATAATGCTTCTAAAGGCAAATTCATCAACACCACTGCAGGCGAATACAAAGTTACAGCTACCTTTGAAGAGGGGATTTCACAATATATCAATGTAACAGTAAAAGCTTCACAAGTGCAGTCAATAGAACTCGAAACTTCCTCTGAAACGAACATCACCGCTGGAGAAACTATAGATTTCATTGCAAAAGCATACGATCCTTACAATAATTTGATCACTGAAGATCCAAATGACTTTGTCTGGGAGAATGCTTCTAATGGCGAGTTCACTAACACAACTGCGGGAGAATACAAAGTTACGGCTGCATTTGAAGGAAAGGTGGTTTCAGAACCTGAGATCGTGACGGTAAGAAAAGCCGATGCTGGTTTTGTTGAACTTGAACCTCCTTCTGAGATAAAGATCACCGCTGGAGAAACTATAGATTTCGTTGCAAAAGCATACGATTATCACAACAATTTGATCACTGAAGATCCAAATGACTTCATATGGGAGAATGCTCCTAAAGGCGAGTTCACCAACACAACTGCGGGAGAATACAAAGTTACAGCTACCTTTGAAGAGAAGGAAAGCATAGTGTCAGAACCTTGCAACGTAGTCGTAGAAGCGGATGAAGCCCATTCAGTTAGACTCGAAGCTCTTTCTGATACAAATATCACGGCAGGAGAAGTCATAGAATTCACAGCGGAAGTATACGACACTCATGATAATCTGATCACCAAAATGGCTGAAGACTTCATTTGGAATAACGCTTCTAACGGCAAGTTTAATGAAACTACCATGGGAGAATACGAAGTTACAGCTACATATCAAGGTAAAGAAAACATCACGTCAAAATCTACAAATGTAATAGTAAAAGCTTCTCAAGTCGATTCAATAGAACTCAAATCTCCTACCAAAACTAATATCACGGCGGGAGAAACGCTTGAATTCACTATCCAGGCATACGATGAATACAACAATTTGATCACTGACGACCCTAATGACTTCCTTTGGAAGAACGCCTCCGATGGCATGTTTTCTGTAACAAATGCAGGTGAGTACGAGGTAACTGCTATATTCGAAGGGGAAGAAAATATCATCTCAGCACCTAGTCAAGTTGTTGTCACACCTGCCGAAGTTCATTCGGTGAAACTTGAAATCACCTCTGAAACTAACATCACAGCCGGAGAAGAAGTGAGTTTCCAACCAAAAGCACATGATCGGTACGGAAATTTAGTCACTAACGATCCACAGGACTTCACCTGGGAGAACACCTCAAACGGCACCTTCAATGAAACAACAGTAGGCGAATACGAGGTAAAAGTCATTTATGAAGGTAAAGAAACCCTTTCTTCAAAGCCCATTAACTTGAGCGTGAAAGCGAACCAGGCACATTCGGTTGAACTGGAAGATCCACTCACAACGACGCTTAGACCAGGAGATGTTTTGGAATTTGATGCTAAAGCATATGACCAGTATCATAATTTGATCGAAAAGGATGACGAAAATTTTACCTGGAAGAACGCTTCGAACGGCACCTTCAAAGAAACAACAGCGGGCGAGTACGAAATAAAAGCCACCTATCATAGTGAAGAAGGTAAAGTTACGTCAGAAGGGATCACCGTAGTTGTTAAAACAGCAGATCTTTACGAATTTGATCTCATCGTTGAAGATATTACCGCAGGTCATCGACCCGAGATCGAAGTAGTCTATATCAGAGATAGTTTTGGAAATCATCTAGAAGGAGAGTACGAGATTGAAGTTACTATAGATGGAAAGACAAAGACTGAGAACTTGACTTTTAACGAAGGCTCTAGTCATTATTATTGGGAGGAGATCACACTCGCAGAACAATATTCCATCGAACTAAACATTAATGGGATCAACAGATCAAAAAATTTTCAGGTAACACCAGGATCTCCTTCTTCTATAGGTATAGGTCATCATAATGAAACAGTAGTAGCAGGAAATAGTGTTAACTACACATCTATAGCTTACGATGAGTGGAACAATATAATAGGTGATGTAAGTTTTCAAACCGAGTGGTCGATAGAAAAGGGCGCAGGAGGAAACTGGAACGGAAGCGAATATGGATCAGAAAATCACGGTACTTGGAACATTACAGCCGTATACAATGAAGGGAACAAAGATCTGACTTACGAGTACACTCTTACCGTCCTGCCAAGGGTTGAGGGGTTCAGATACTCCGGTCTTAACACTATAATATTCGAACAGAATATAGATTATGACCTAGAATGGAATCTCAGCCAAAATCATGTGATCTCCTATTACGAGGTTATGGCTAGTAAGTCATATGATGAACTTGAAACAATCGATACAAAGACAAAAAATGAGTCTTACCTGTACCAGTTCGAAGATGGAGATATCGTTCACTTTAAGATAATAGGTCGTGATGAAAAAGGGGAAGAAGTCGAGTCTATCGATTTTAAAGTGACTGTAGATCTGATCAAGCTCGAAGTGGAAGAAAGAGAAAAAAAGATATTTTCCATAAATATATTAGAGGAACGGAAAGACGGAGTGAACGTGACGTGGTTCATCGATGGAGAAATCAAAGAAACAGGAGAGGTATTCATACCTGATTTAGAACCTGGAAAATATAACATCACTGCTGAGATATCAGGTCAGGAACATGTTGCAGAACTAACGTATGAACTTCACATAGAGGGTGAAGAGTCTGAGGAGGGACTCTCAAGAATCTATTTTATCATCATAAGCGCTTTACTCCTTTTTGGAATAGGTAGTGTAGTTCATATGAGAAACAAAAAAGAAGGACCTGAAGATGAATTTCACTTCCATGAAGAAAGGAAATCAACAAATAATAAACTGGACCGGGAGAAGAGCGGGATAAAAAGTATATCTCGATCGACTAAATCAGATAAAAAACCTATACCGCCTCCTCCGCCTGGTTTAACTACCCAATCTAACGAAAAGAATATAGATTCAAATGATGGTCAAGAGGGAATAGATAACGAAATTGTTATACAAACTTTTGAGGATATCGTAAAGGCGACGAAACAAGAAGTTTACGCCGAGTTAACTGGTAGAAGTAGTGAAGTCATAAAGGTAGAAAAACTTGAGGACAAAATCGAAAGTTTAGTACAGGAGGAAAAATTGACGATGCAGCCGAGAAAAGATGGCGATACGCTCTATATATGGAATGATTTAAAATCCCAACTTAACTGAAAAAATTATTCCACCAACGCAGGTATGTAGGTCTTCACCTTTTTCCCTTTTACCAAGATAGTATAATATTCATCACGTTCATTGTTTCTGAACTGAAGACTGGTCTCTTTTTCCCTTTCCCGCTTTTCAAGCAATTTCAGGTTATCTCGTTTAACACCGATGTTGTCCTTCAACCATTTTTCAGCTAAAGATAAGATTTCTTCCGGTTTTAGAGAGTCAACCTCGCTCTTTTCGCCTTCTTCCATTGATCCTTTTTCAAAGAATCTCACAACATCGTTGTCCTGAAGATCCGAAGAGATAACGGTTTTGTGAGAGATGAGTTCAGTATTATTCCGCATCAACCCATACTTATCACAGGATCCTTCCAATTGCCAATAACTTTGACATCTTTCTATAATATCTTTTATCTTCTCTTCAGGGGTCACGTACATCTCGACGGTGTCTTCATTTCCGGGCCTGAGTACCGTGATCGTAGCTGACATGTTTTCCTATTCCTAAATTTTGGACAGATTCCTATTTACTGTTTATATAAATAGATTATCCACAGAAATAGAGTCAGCGTATTTGGAATAAGTCTCGGTAAGACCTTCCAGCGTGTTGACATAAGTATATTCACCGCCGGTTTTGTTCGCAATATTGTCAAGAAGATGATGATCAACTTCATCTCCTAGACCGATAGTATTTATTATCACATCTTTTCGGGGTGCGAGTCTATCATCAATAACATCCATCACTGTTTCCCTGTCATCTAAAGAAATCGGGTGAGGTTCCCCATCTGTCAGTAAAACAAGCATCTTCATCTTTTCGTGTTCAAAGCCCTTTATTACTTCGATAGCTTCTTCCAAACTTTCGGAGATATTGGTTCTTCCTCTCGGATGATATTTTATGTTTTCTATAACTTCTTCGAACGCGCTGTCAACATCACAAACATCGGGCAGAAAATATTTTTGATCTTCGAATGAGATCGCTGAAGCTTCGTCACTGAAAAGGATCACAGAGATTTTGTTTCCTGCCTTTCTTTCTATCTCATGAAGAAGATAGATAAGGCTGCTTAGAGTTGCTCCCTGAGACCTTTTTATTTTCGATCCCTCCTTCAAATTATCTAAAAACTCCTCAATCCTTTTGCTTTCAATACTCTTATTGATATCTTCGATGATCTTAACTATTCCTTCCATAGGCAGATCCCTAGTCTCCATACTTCCCGAAAGATCGATAAGAAGTACACCACTGAAGGAGTCAGCCGGAGAGTTACTTAAACTAAATCTGTCTAATGCTGAGAAATCTACTACATCGTCTTTTTCTATTTCAAGATCCGTCTCTTTTAAAGAGAGAACCAATTGTTTGTCCTTCCATAGAATTTTAGAATCTTTCGTCCAGATGCGGGAATTTATGAATTCGATAAATTCTTCCTCATTTTCTTCTACAAGTTTAAAGCGGTCTTGATCTAAATTTCTTCTCATCTCAACTTCAAACTCGGCCTCGACTGGTTTTTTAACGTTTTTTTCATAGTGTGAAACTTTTATTTGGGAATCGTCACCGAGTCCTATAGACTTCATGAGTGTTTTCTCGAGCTCTACAGTTTTTCTTTCAATGCTTTCATCGATATTTACTTTGCCTGCTACGGTCTTTTGATTGATAGGGTTCTTAGCCAGTAATATATCATCTTCCGATATATCTAATTTTGAAGCTGTCTCGGGAGAGATGACAAAATGCTCTGTTTTAGCTTCCTTCACTTTGAGTTCCTTCATTGTATCTTCGAGGGTGCATGTCCTCATCTATTTTAGAATTTTGGATTTCTGCGTAGAAAGTTATGATAAACGACTCATTCAAACCCAAGATATTCGATTTCTTTCCCTTTATGCATTACTCCCGATCCTTCCTCAACTCTTCCAACTATTTTTCCACCAACATCTTTAGCAACTTCTTTAGAGATCTCAGAAGGAACCACCATTACAAAGCCCATACCCATATTGAAGGTCCGGTACATCTCTTCATCGGAAACATCACCTTCTCGCTGTAAGAATTCGAAAATAGGTTGAGGTTCTATAGGATCTTCTATCACATAACGATAATCAATGTTCATCCTGGAGATATTGCGCAGACCTCCTCCAGTTATGTTTGCTAATCCTTTGATCTCATGCTTTTTTAGAGCTTCTAAAACTACCTCAGTATAAATCTCTGTAGGTTCTAATAATTCTTCACCTATTAAACCAAGATCAACTTCATCATGATAATCAAAATCAGATTCATCCACTATCTTTCTAGCTAACGTTAGTCCATTGGAATGTATACCAGAGCTAGGAAGACCTATGATCACGTCGCCTGTTTCTATACCGCTACCGTCGATGATATCTTCTTTTTTCACATAACCTAATGCTGTGCCAGCTATGTCAAAACCGTCGATTATTTCAACTAAAGTCGCGGTCTCTCCTCCAACGATGGTGATGTTCGCCATCTCAGCTCCTTTCTGAAGGCCAATGCCTAACTGTCTCGCAAGTTCAGGATCCGGTTCCTCCATAGCCAGATAATCCACAAAAGCTATCGGTTCAGCACCCTGACATATCGCATCGTTCACGTTCATCGCGATGCAGTCGATACCGATTGTATCCCATTTTTCCATCTTGTTAGCGACTATCAGCTTTGTTCCAACACCATCAGTGCACAGAGAAAGCGCGAACTCGCCAAATTCGACTAGACCAGCGAATTCACTTTCGAGCGGTGCGCCTTTTCCCTTTCTAGCAAACAGAACAGAATCCCTTATAGCCTTGATGGCTTCTTCCTCCTCCTCGATGTCAACGCCGGCTTCTTTATAGGTCCATCCTGACATGGAATCAGATTACTTTCGACCTTATTATACTTTACACATCTAGAAATTCGATTTGAGCCTTCAGTTCCGTTTTTGAAGTAAAATATTTATATCTGACCAATATTAAATATTTAAGAAAGATGGGAAAAATTAAATCGTTACTGAACTTTACATCGGTCTTAGGAATTATAATAGTATTAGGCGGTATCATGGGATCGATACTTTTTAGAGAGGCGTGAGCAAGAACCCTACGGGCTTCTAGCCCGTAGATGAATTGCGTTGATTTCACTTTCACTCACCCCCCTAGTATAATTATAAATAAT
>Ga0207421_10005139_pt1 | contig 14802 bp, 10 predicted proteins | sample SodLakKL_010_SED_4_FD_187542 | JGI IMG/M metagenome (GOLD analysis project Ga0207421, IMG submission 187542) | Alkaline sediment microbial communities from Lake Tanatar, Kulunda Steppe, Russia - 8KL_010_SED (SPAdes) (version 2) | ecosystem: Environmental > Aquatic > Non-marine Saline and...
CAATGTGACGCAGAATAATGTGGGTTGAAAGGTGGGTCGCGTTTATGCGATTTTCTCAAGTTACTGAAATTAAACGATAAAAATGTGGTGTCTGGCGGAGGGGATGGGTCTGAAATCGGACGCTCTCCATCCTCTAAGATATTGTTTTAATTGACATAACTTGTGGCTTGAATCGTCAACTGGTTCAGACGCGACTGGCAGCGAAACGCACGCAAAGGCGCCCACATGTCCCAGGTTCGGATTTCTCGCGGCCACATTCAGGCCCCAGCGTTTTTGGCCTTCCTGAGCGGGGTGCCAAAATGCAAGCGAAGCCCATCACGCTGAAATATCGGCAGTTTTTTTAAGCGCCGTGCTGGAGCCCTGCAAGATGAATTCGATGCTGTCCCTGCTTCTGGTCTTCCTGAACCAGTTCTTCATGCCGCGGCACAACGCGCAGATGCGGCTGCTCAAGGCCCAGATACAGATCATGCGGACCCGCATTGCGACGCAGCGGATCATCCTGTCTCCAGAAGAGAAAGCCGAGCTGCTGCGCATCGGAGCGGAATTCGGGCATGAGATCGACGGGCTGCTCGAAGTGGCAAAGCCCGCGACCTACAAGCGCTGGGTTGCCCAGATGCGTAGTGGACGCCCCTTCAAGGCCGTGGGCAGGCCACGCCTGACACAGGAGTTGCGCGACGTTGTCATTCGCATCGGGTCCGAAAACCTTCTCTGGGGCTACAAGCGAATTGCGGGCGAACTGAAAAAGCTGGGGCTTTACGCCGGTGCCAATTCGGTGAAGCGCATCCTGAATGAGGCAGGCATCCACCCGAGCCCTGAAAAGCACAAGAAAAAGCCTGCCCTGCCATGGACCACCTTCGTCCAGGCACATATGGAAAGCATGGTTGCCTGCGACTTCTTCAGCAAGACTGTGTTCACTGCCCGTGGACCGCTGACCGCCTATGTGCTGATCTTCATCCACCTCGGCAGTCGCCACGTGTATTGCAGCGCGCCGACCTATACCCCGGACTCGGCATGGGTGACGCAGCAGGCACGCAACACGCTTATGTGGTACTCCAAGCAGGGGATCGAACCGAGCTTCCTCATCCGAGACGCCGACACCAAGTTCAGCGCCAGCTTCGATACCGTCTGGGCATCAGAAGGTGCCAGAGTCATACAAATCCCGCACAGGGCACCGGACGCCAATGCTTTTGCCGAGTCCTTCATCGGCACCATTAAGCGCGAATGTCTGGACTTCTTCGTCTGTTTCAGTCGCTCGCAGCTCGACTACATCCTGCGAACCTGGGTGCGCCATTACAATACCGAGCGTCCACATCGTGGGCGGGGCATTGGCAACAACGTGCTGCAAGTCGATTTCCGGCCCGTCCGGGACGGCCCGATCCGTACGCGCCGCCAGCTTGGTGGCATTGTCACATCCTACACCCGCGACGCGGCGTGAGTGGCCTCTAGCCCCATAATCTCAGGGGCATAGTGAACCTGGTCTATCTCGGGCGGAACCGGCACGACGCACGACGCCTTTTTGACCGCAACTCAATGAAAACTCGCTTGAAATGTCGTCGCAGTCAGTGAGACATGGGCATCAAGGGGCGGGTGCAGTTCGAACGCCTTCGGCTCGCGTGAGAAATTCCACAGCCGGAACAGCCGCCAATCCGACCGGCGCTCCTCTGCCACGGCCAGCTCGTTGCGTGTGATGTGGAAGGGTGTGCGCTCCCAACCGTTCGTCGTCTTGACCTCGATAAGCCGAGGCAGACCGTCCGGGGCGAAACTCGCAATGTCATAACCCGCGCCGTCGCCATCCTCCTCCGACACCCAGCGCACTTTGCGCGCCAGATCGTCACGCCCCGCCGCCCGCAGCGTGGACCGTTCATGCGCCAGCACGCGTTCCTCACCTGCACGGCCGAGGGCTCGGTTGCGCTCGTCTCGCCCAGCGACATCGAACTTTCGGGCGATGTGCAGCATCTGCTCCAGCTCCTGAGGCGGCGGCTGGTTCGAAAGTGTTGGCGGCGGCCCGGTCCAGATCTGCGCCGCTTCGCTGAAGCCATATGCTGGACGCAGACCGCGCTGACGGCTTAGCCAGCCCGGGTTCAGCGCCAGCCAGCGGGCCACGGCATCGACAAGCGCCATCTGGAAATTGAAGGCGGGCTTGTATCCGGGGATCCAGTCCTCGCCGAGACCCTTCAGAACCGCGCTGATGTTCTGGTGCTTAAACTCGATGGAGCCCTCGGACCGCTTGTTCAGCCGCGGCAGCAGCGCGCGGCGGTGCTCGGCCTTGTTGTAGGGACGCCCAGAGATGTCGTCGGCCAGCATCGCGAAGTAATCCGCGACGATCAGATCGTTTTCTTTATCCGTCCATGCACCGTTCGTCATGGCACCAGGCTATGTGCCTCGACGCTGTTTGTCACCTACGGTTTGGCGCAGCTTGGCGGTACTTTACGCTGGAAACCGCTGCCTTGAGGTGGCCCATTCTTTCAACATCGAAGAAGAAGTGTCATTCATCATGCTTGTAAACAGGTTGTTTCTCAGGCGTGTCACGATTTCTTTGCTGTTGGCCACATCGACGCTTGCGGTGTCGATCAGTGTATCGTGTCCGGTGATCCTGAACTGCGTCTGAACGCCCTCTTTTCTGCCGAGTCCTACATGATGGGGGTAGAGAAGAGTTAGCCTCGGGGGCTTATAGAGATGAGCATAGGCCATCATCTGATAAATGTCGCTCTGTGACACGCCCTGTTTCGGATCATCGATCCGCGCTGATATCCGTTTCCATTTCGTGTCGATGACATGCACCACCTGACTGTCGCGCCTGATCAGGATGTCCGGCTTGGTCTGGAACATGTCACGGTTGTCCTCAATCGCTGTCAGGCAGAACAGTCGTCCCCCCTGCAGCGACACGCGGAACTCCGTTCCGGCAAGGGCCCGCACGACAAGGCGGCCAACATATTCCTCGAAAAGCGCATTCATCTCGAAGAGGAGCGCCGTGCCTTGCCCTGCGCCGCTGCTCGTTGTCTGATATCTGCTGCGCAAGAACAGTTGAGCCATGCCGAACAGATCCTGCCAGGCACGGTTCGTTCGGTCGATTATGACGTCCTCCCACTTCAACGCGGGCACGGCAATGTCGGTGATGTCGCCATAGACAAAGGCCAGTTCGCGAAGGCGTTTCTGGTTGGCGGCGCTTCTACTCATTCTGAACAGATGCGCAACGGCGGCTTTCATGATGCGGTTCAGCGCGATATCTTGCGACAGGTCATCGAAACGGCAGGCCAGTCGGCCGGGGTTGGCGGCATGGCGGGTGAATTGGCGCGGCACATCCAGCGTGCCGCGCAGTGCCGGAAGATCATCCTCATGACCCAGATAGCGACGCGGCAAGCCACGGCGCACGGCTTCGGTCAGCTTGTCACAGAATAACCGGATCAGGATTTCCAGAAGCGTTTCGCGCTGCCAGTCCAGTTCTGTCACCTGGCCCATATCGATTTTCAGGTTCAGGGCGACCGCGAGCATATGCACCAAGCGTTTGCGGATCGCAGCGTTCTGTTGATCTTCCTCCGCCGCAGGGAGGACGTCGATTTTCGGCAGAATTTCGAGACTGCACCCCCGCGCAGCGATCACACCCACAACGCCGCGGGCGCGCAACTCGGTGCGCCGATCCTCCAGCACACCCCCCCCACCTTGCCCTGCAAAGGACGATGCCTTCGCCACATCGGCCAGGCGCTTTGCCAGATGCTCCGGGATTTCGCCATCGCCGTCGCCTAGGGGCAGTCTCGCCCATTCCCGCAATGTGTAGGCAGGCATCAGACCTCGAACTCCGAGAAATCAAACTGGTCCTTTACCCGCCAACGTAGCCTTTCACCCGAAAAATCGTCCTCTGCCATGCCGTCAGGACGCTTGAGAGGCTCGGACTCGATAAACCGCGCTTCGTCCTTTCCGGTTTCACCCAACACGACAGCAACCTTCGACCAGTCCTCATAAAAATACTCGGCCAGCAGCGGAATGACCTTGTAGCGCATCACATCCGCAATAGCGCTGCGGGTCCGGCACCCAGTGAAATAAGCGTGCCCGATCTGATGCTCGCGGTCAAAAAGATACTCGATCCGATCATTTATCGTGGTCAGAAGCGCCCGCAGGTTGATCCCGTCGACATTTTTCGAAAGGACAGTTGGATCAGGCATCAGTTCACGGAACGTAAAGCGGCGGCGCAGGGCCGTATCGAGAAGTGCGATCGAGCGGTCGGCGGTATTCATTGTCCCGATGATGTGCAGGTTCGCGGGCACGCCAAAAGACATTTTGGAGTAGGGCAGAACAAGGCGTATCTCGTTTTGCATGCCCAGCCGCTTGTCGGGTTCGAGCAGCGTGATGAGTTCGCCAAAGACCTTCGAGATGTTCGCACGATTGATTTCGTCAATGATCAGGACATAGTGCCTGTCACCGTGCGCTTCGGTCGCATCATTTGTCAGCGTCGCGCTACCTTCGTCTTCGGCGGTGACTTCCTCGATCCATTTCCTGCGGATCAACCATGCTGGCCATGTTGACCAGCCGCCTTGAGGTCTGATTCCTGTCTGTTCTGAGGCTGCATCCAGAGCCTCTTTGAGTTGATTGACGGCAAAACCTTTAGGGAATTGATCTGAAAGGTATTTTATTACGGCCTGAACCAAGCGCCTTTGATTATTTTCTCGGTTGATGGTCTCGGGCAGATCGCCAGACAGAAATAGCTGTCCAGAGGGAAGTTCGTGCAAATCAAGATATTCAATGTCGATGACAGCCTCTGCACTGTTTCCATCGAAAACGTTGGGCGTTGCACCATCGTTATCTGGGCCGGAGTCATCGTCTCGGTGCCATTCTGATCGCTGAATCGGATCATCACGGAAAGACCTATTCAGGCGCGCACGTTCGCTGATGCGTTTGAAAACGCCGTCATGGGGCTTCAGACGAAACCCACCGGTGTTTATTGTCACGTCTTCCGGCCCCTCGGCGGCATCGTCACCAGTGCTTGGTCGCAAACCTTCGACGAATTCCTCGTAGGACATGGACTGGTGAAATGTCGTGAATTCGACCAAGCCTTCGCTGACAAGGCGTCGATACTCTGCCATCAGCGCATCACGCTTGTCGTTGCCCTTGAGTTCAGCCGCCCTCTGCTCCCCCAAACATAGCCGGACTGCTTCCCATGCTGTGCGGTAGGTCTTGCCGGTCCCGGGTGGTCCGTAGAGGATAAGGTTTGTGGCCGAACGGGATGAAGCCGTCGTTTCGTCTGTCATGCTTTGGGCCTCTGCCTGTGTTGCAAGCGTGTAGGTGAAGATGGTCGAGCTGCTCGGGTTCGGCCCGGTATGGGTCGGTGGCGGCACTTGCGCCAGTTGCTGAAACTTTTCGCCACCTAGGGCCTGACAGATATTGGGAAAGGCGTCTTGCAGCCCCATTGCCGCAGCAAGATCGCTTGCTCGGATTGACACTTCTGCCTCGCCTTGTTCGCGTGCTGGTTCGATGAAGTAATTCAGCGCGCAGAGGCGAATGCGATCCGCGTCGCGGATCAGGTGGTCGTATTTCTCTGGTGGCGCGACAGGTGCATCATCCTCGCCTACGATAATGAAACCAGCGTTGTGCAATCGTGCAGCGGCGTCTGACTTTTGTCCCCAGCCACCGTTGAGCTCTGTCTTGTTCAGGATGAACCCGACAATCGGCTTTGTGGGGTAAACACGGTTGTCACGGTTTCGGCTGGAGCGCACCCAATAGTCGCGGGGGTTCCCGAAGGTGCTGAAACGTTCACTATGCTCGTCTGACAGTTGATATTCGTCATACGCATCCATCGCCGTCTCGATTGAGTTACGGGAGAAAGCCACGATATCTTCGTCCTTATAATTGTGGACGATCCAGAGCGCACTCTGAACATCAATCATATCGCGCGGTGCCAACCCATACGCGTCGAACGCGCTCCGCACTGCCTCCATGAAGCGCAGTTCGTCGCGATAGGTATCTGCTATCGAGTCATGTTTGGGGAAGCGGCTGCCAACCGATTCCAGCCAAAGTGCCTGGCGCACAGAATGACGAATATAGATCCCCGCATCCGGAGCAAGGTGCAGGAAAAGGAATTCGCCGATCTGACGCCCCGGGTCGGCCTTGCCGTCAGGCACCGAAGCAATCCAAGCCTCAACAAAGGCTTCAAGGGCTTCGGCATGGCCGTCGGATGGACCAAGCGCGGCTTCGACAATCCGACGTAATGCCGGCCAGAGTATATCTCGGTTTGCATCACCTTTGGGTGACATTGGCCAGTAAGCGCGCCATTGCAACAGGTTGCTTTTTGCAAGTGCAAGATGGACCGCGTCGGCAAGCTCCTGATCTGAAAGAGTCTGCGTGACTGCAGCCCTGAGTTCGGATGCCGTTTCAAGCTTGTAGTTCCTCTCGGTCTCATCGAAATGGGGATCAGGACGGTCGAAACGATCGAGTCCCGGAAAGCACTGCCGCAGGCGTTCGATCCAGCGCCTGATCGCGGAAGGATTCAGGAGGAGTGCATTCTCAGAGTTCATCAAAACACCGAGCAAGCGGGAAAGAGTGTCAATGTTTTCAATCCGAATTAAGATGCAATTCTCGTCCCCGAAGGACCAATCGCGGCTCAAGGCCGAATGACGCCCACCATCCTTCAAGCCGTTTTTGAAGGCCCGCAATTCGCTTTCAAATCCGTGCGTTGCGATCTGATCGCGCCATTTCTCATGAAGGAAAAAATTCGATGGATTCTGAACCTCCCAAAGCAAACGCTCATTTGCGCCAAATTCAAATGACAGCATTTTTTTTGTGACGCCGCCACCGGGCCGCAGTCCTGCGCTGCGCAAGACATCAAAGAGACCTCGCCGCAACGATATGGGTTTATCTCGCTCATTTTCCTCGAGGCGGAACTCGAAGCTCTCCCACATTTAGAATTCTCCGTCTTCTGATAATGCACATAGCGTATTCACCAGCTTCATCTGCTCGACCGTTTCGCATTTCGCCTCGCGCAGACGCGGGGCGCCGAAGACCAAGGCCAGCCCCTTGGCGCGGGACACGGCCACGTTGATGCGGTTGAGCGAGAACAGGAATTCCATGCCGCGAGGGCTTTCCTCGGCCGAGGAGGCGGTCATCGAGACGATGCATACCGGCGCTTCCTGTCCCTGGAATTTGTCGACCGTGCCGACCCTGATCTCGTCCGGCAGAGCTGCGCGCAGGGCGTTGACCTGCAGGTTATAGGGCGCGACCACGATGATATCCTCCCGGCGCAGGCGACGCGCCTGGCCGTCCTTGTCCGTCCAGCGGCCTTTCAGCATATCGTCGCAGGCTCGACGGATCGCCTCGACCTCCTCCGGGGCCATCTGGGCGTTGCCCTCATGCGCAACAGGAACCCAGAACGCCCCGGACTCGGGGAAGGATGTGCCCGTAACGCAGTGTCTTGCCGTGTCTTCATGGCTGGCAAGCCGCCCTTCATAGACCTGTTCCGAGATGAAGCAGTTCACATCCGGGTGCATCCGCCGGGTGACACCCAAGAATATTCCCCGATCCGGCGGCACGGTCGCATGATCTCCCAGCATCCATTCCAGGCAGGACAGGTTCGCGGGCGCTGGATGCGCGCCCTGAATGACCTGCGGCAATTGCTGCGGATCGCCCACCAGCACGATATTGCGCGCCGCCCGGCCCATCGCGACCATGTTGGCCAGCCCCACCTGACCGGCCTCATCTACGAACAGCCAGTCGAAGGCCTGCACATTCTCGTCGCGCGCGAAGAAGAAAGCGGTGCCGCCCACGACATGACCGGATGCAGCGGCAGTTGCGTTGTCGTTGGTTCGGGTCACGGCGCAGTCCTCAGGATAGCCGTCCTGATCCCCTGAAACCTTGTGAATCAGTTCCAGGTCAATCGGCAGGTCCTGATCCTCCAACGCCAACAAGCAGCCCATCAGCACATTGCGGATCGCTTCATGGCTGTTCGATGCCACGCCCACACGATAGCCCTTGCGCACCAGCGCAAGGATCGCCCGCGCTGTCACATAGGTCTTGCCGGTTCCGGGCGGCCCTTGCACCGGCAAAACCGTTTCATCCATGCGCGATACCGCGTCGATCATGCCTGCAACAAGATCATCGCCTTGCAGAATGTCCCGTTGCGGCCCGGTCAGGCGCGGCGCTGTGCGCGACAACAGGTCATCCACAGCGCGGAATGCAGGGCCTTCGCACTGATCGCGGATCACATCGACAATAGCCGCGCGCAGCACATCAGTCTTGAGCGGCTTGTTCGGGTGCAGGTTCAGGCGCGGTTGCAAGATATCGGCGCGCGCATTGCCGACCTTCAGCGTCACCTCGCCCGCCTCCATGTCCAGATCTTCAACTGTGATCGTATCGAACCCCTCTGGCGTCGGGACGCTTGCCGAGCTGCCGCCGCGCAGTTTTGTCTGCTGAGGCGGAAAGCGGTAGCGTTGTGCGGTGGAGCGTTTGACGGGAAACGGCTTGCCCGTGGCGACCAACCCGCCCAAGGCATCCAGATCGTCGATCAGCTCCTCGTCATCCTTGCCAAGACTGTCGAAGATCGCCCACCAGGCGGGCTTGGCCTCGCGCGCGTGGAACTGGGCGAGGTTGAACAGCATGTCCTGCCGTTCCTCGGGCAGGCCAGAGCCCGCCAGTGCCTGCCGCAGGGCCGTGGTTGCCTCGTCCTCCGCGACCTCTTGTTCGCGCGCATCCTTCTCAAACATCGGCCAAGGGCCGTCAGGGCGGATACCGACCAGCCAGTCGCGCAGTTTCTCGGTCGAGATACAGTCGATCCGGTTGTAGTCCTCGATCTCGTCCAGAATACGCTGCTCGCGGGTTTCGCGCCATTCCTCATAGGCCACGACCGACCCGCCGCCGCTTTTGACATCGCCATCGCGGGTGATGTCATAGAACGCTTCCATCGACTTGATCGAATAATTCCGCTCCGACGCGACCACCCCGCCGCGCACCACGGCATAAAGGTCCACGAAGCGCCGCTCGCGCAACAGCCGATCGAGGAACGCCTCTCCAATCCCATATTTCGTGGTCAGTCGGCGCAGGGCGGTGATCTCATAGGGGGCGTAGTGATAGATGCGTGCCTCGGGGAACGCATCGAGCCGGTCGCGGAAGAACTCCAGCAGGGCGGCCAGCGACTGCGCCTCCTCGGCATGGTCATGCGCCCAGAAGGCGCGGAACCGGTCATCGAACCAGACGCCGTGCAGGTATTCCAGCCCGCCCTCGTAATGCGGGTCGCCCTCGATATCGTAGAACAGATCGCCCGGTTGCGGCTGCGGCAGCAGGTCGAAGCCCTTGCCGGGGAGCGCCGGGCGCAAATCATATGTCGGCGGCCCGGATTTGCGGGCATGTTGCAGCCGGGCCTGCGCGCGCAGCTTGTCGAGCGTCGGCGCGGCCATGCCCCGGATGGGGGCGACATGACTGGCCAGCGCCTCCATGGTGATGATCCCCGCGCCCTCCAGCTTCTTGACCTGCCCGCGCGCGATCCCGGCGATGTTGAACAGGCTGTCCTGACCGTCCCAGACGCTCTGGCAATGATCGGCCCAGCGGCAGAGCGCGCAATCGGCGCAGGGGATGGGGCGGGTGTCGGGCGGGTCTGCGACGAAACCTTCAAGCCGAGCGCGGGCCATGCGGGCATAGGCGGCATAATCGGCCAGTCGCAGCGTGGCGCGGGTGCCGTCGCCCAACTCTACATGAGCGAATTCCGGCGCGACGCCCTGAACCTCTGCCAGCAGGTCTGAATAGAGCACCAGTTGCAAGACATGCTTGGGGTGTGGACGGCGTTTCAGCTTTGTGTCAGCCACTTCATAACTGAATGAGCCTAGCACTGAGGGGCGCTCCACCCGCTCCAGAAAATCCGACCGCCCACCCCAGTTGCCCGACAGAAAAGCCCCCTGAAAGACAACCTCAGCCCCTTGTCTCAGCATATCACGCGTTGTCGCAGCATCCGTAGCCAGATCGCTGCGCTCAATCTCAACCACAGAACGACCTGAGAATTTCAGCCGGTTCAGATGTGCAATTTCATGCGCATCGCCTTGTTTCTGCAAGAGAGCTGCATCTTCGCTATCGGCGCGTGGTTCTGGCCCTTCGCCACGCAGGCGCATCAGGTCCAGCGTGGTTGCATGAGCGCAGCCCATGAACCGCATCAAATCGGTCGCTGAAAAAAGAATGCTGCCATTCAGGTTACGCATGGAGGCCTTTTCAAATAAGAGCGCAACCCAGAGAAGAATCGCTTCGCAATATCATCAAGTTGCTCAGTAATCTTTGTAGGTGTCAATTGCTGTCAGACAGGGCTGGTCATCTCCACAACCCGCCCTGTCCAGAGCTTTCGCACGATTAGCTTGCCTGAAGTTCATTCTCTCGAATGATGCGCAGGCTCTTGGGCGCGATCAGGGAAGCCGGCTTGCCCTGCGCACCCATGCGCAAAGAGAAACCACGCGCGATCAAGCCAGCGGCTTCATTCAGCGACTGCACATAGGTCGCATGCTGGGCTTGATGCTTGTGTTTGCCGTGTGCGGGATCCGCGAGTTGATAGCCTTTGGCTGTGAATACGGGGTCTTCGGTAACGCCTCTGCCCGAGATAATACGCTCAATTCTGATGACACGTCCGCTCATTGTCAGTCCTCTTGCTGCTATGGTGCGCCTGCCGGGCCAAGAAATTGGTCCTGAAAATCACTTGGGAATCGGCTCGACAGGACGCATTTCTCTTTCTAACCTGTCAGGGTGACAAAAGCTGGCAGGTTTGCGGGGCGCGCATGTCTTTTTCCAAGGCCCATGATCTGATCCGCCTCGCACAGATGGCAGCATCCCGGCGTGGGGGCATCAGCCTCGAGGAGATTCGCGAGGAATTCGCTGTCTCGCATCGCACGGCGCAGCGTATGACCGATGCATTGCATGAGAGCTTCGCGAATGTGCAGGCCGAAGATGGCGAAGACCGCAAGCGCCGCTGGCGCCTGATTGATCCCGGTCTTGCGCGATTGCAGCTTCGTCAGGAAACCGGCGTCGAGGCTCTGGAGATCGCGGCGCGCACTGCGGCAGCCGATGGGCGTTTGCGTCATGCGCAGGCTCTGAATGATCTGCGCGAGGGTTTGTTGATGAAAAACCCGGCACGGGCGCGGGTCGAGGCAGATGCAGAGGCCGTTCTGGCCGCGATGGGCCAAGTGACACGGCCCGGTCCCAAGGTCAGCGTCGCGCCGGACATTCTCGATGCGATCATTGAAGCCTTGCGTGGGCCATTCCGGCTGCGGGTTCGTTACAATCATGATAGCCAGATGCGCATTCTGGAACCGCATGGGGTGCTTTTGGGGCATCGCACTTATCTTGCTGCCCGCGACCGGGCGAAGGCCGACGAGGTGCGCAATTTCCGCATTGATCTGATCCATGAGGCCGAAACACTGAACGAGAGCTTTTCGTTGCAGGAGGGGTTCACGATTCAGGATTACGCAGCGCAAGCTTTCGGCGTCTGGCAGGACCCCGCGCAATATGGCGAGGTGATCTGGCGTTTCACCCCGGAGGCAGCCGATCGCGCGGCGGGTTTCCGTTTCCATCCCCAGCAGGTGTTGGAGCCGCAGGAGGATGGCAGCCTGATCGTGCGATTTCATGCCGCGGGTTGGCTGGAAATGACCTGGCATCTGTATCAATGGGGCGACAAGGTCGAAGTGATTGCACCGAAGGCATTGCATGACATGGTGGCCCGGCACCGCCGCTCAGATTTTGCGGCCATGCCGTAACCACAGAACGAAGGGAATTTTCAATGGTCGCGCAGCTGACATTCGACGCTCTGAAAAACAAGCAGCGCGCCATTCGTGCGGATTTCCCTGCCACGATGGGCTTGCGGGTGCATCGGTCCATCAGCTGGATCGGCCGCTCTGAGGCCTGCGGCGAGGATCACGACGCACGGTTCATCTTCCTGTGGATCGCTTTCAATGCCGCCTATGCAGATGAGCGGGACTTCCAGTCCATTTCTGTGGGTGAACGCGCGGCATTTGCCGAATATTTCGGGAAGCTGGTTGCGCGCGACGCGGATCAGCGCATCTACAAGGCGCTCTGGCAGCGCTTTTCCGGCCCGGTTCGGGCGCTCATGGAGAACCATTTCGTCTTCAACCCGTTCTGGCAGCATACCAACGGGATCGAGGGGTTCGCGGATTGGGAGGACAAGTTCCGGTTCTCCTCGCGCAGTTTCGCGCAGGCCTTTCAGAGTGGCGACAGCGTCAAGGTGCTCAGCTTCGTTTTCGACAGGCTCTATGTGCTGCGCAACCAGCTTGTGCATGGTGGGGCGACCTGGAACAGCAGCGTGAACCGTGCGCAGGTGCGTGATGGTGCGGCAATTCTGGGGTTCCTGCTGCCAGTCTTCGTTGATCTGATGATGGATCATCCGCAGGAAGATTGGGGCCGCCCATTCTATCCGGTGGTCGCATGAGCAGAGGATAAACAGAGATGGCCTTTCGTTTCTGGCGTCGCGTGCGTCTGGCCCCCGGGGTCACGCTGAACCTGTCGAAATCGACCGCCTCGCTGTCGTTGGGCCCGCGCGGTGCGAAATACACCATCAGCCCGCGCGGCAACCGGGCCACGGCGGGCCTGCCGGGGACGGGACTGTTCTACACGGTTCATGACCGCAACCGAAGCGGGCGCGGTGGGGCGGCGCCCGCACCATCCGTGCCGCAGCGCGACCGGCTGAGGCTGGGGTTCTTCCAGCGGCTGATGACGCCGGCGGAAGAAAAGCGCTTCATCGACGGCATTCGTGCGCTGAATGACGGCGATCAGGATGCGGCATTGGCTGCTCTGGAAGATGCCGGTAATCTGCCTGATGCCGCCTGGATGGCCGGGATGATCCGGCTCCGGCGGGAGGAACTCGATCGCGCAAAAGCGCATTTCGAGCACGCGTTGGCCCGTCTTGGGGATCTGGGCTCGCTGTTTGCCAAATATGAGATTGCGGCGCAGGCCAGCCTGCCGATCACGCCCGACATCTTCGCCCATGTCTTTCCGCGTGAGCGTGGCACGCGTCTGGCACTGGTGGAGATCGCACAACTTCAGGGCCGCCACGCAGATGCCATGGCCCGTGTTGAACGCCTGTTGCAGGTCGATGCGACCGATCCGGTGGTGCTGCTGTCCTTCGCTGAACTGGCGCTGGATATGCCAGAGGACCGCGTCCTAATGGACCGTGTGGTGCGCGCCACAGTGCATGTCGAGAACGAAACGTCCGTCGATACGGCAATATTGCTTTATCGCGGCCGCGCACTTGCGGCGCTGGGAATGCCCGATGCTGCGATCGACGTGTTCACACTTGCCAACCGCCGCCGCAAGGACCGGCCCGAGAGGCTGTTGCATCAGATCCGCTATGAGCGCGCCCTACTTTATGAAGCAGCAGGCCAGCGCGCCCGCGCAAGAAGCGAATTCGAGCGCATCTATGCGGCCGATCCGGGGTTCGAGGATGTCAGCGTGCGGCTGGAGCACAGCCGAAAGGTTTGATTTCCAGATGACCCGTGGGGTCCGCCACGCTGCCGATATTGAACTGATCATTCAATCGAAGCTGGAGGCCTGTCACGTATTTCGGGCGTGGGGCGGATTTGGATGTGTGTGGGTTTCCAGAAGATACGCCAGAGCCACAGACCGACACCGACAATGAGCATGGGAATGATCAGCGTTTTCACGATCAGTGCAATGAGATACTGAAATGCAGCACTCACAAGTTCCGATGACTTATCGAGATAGTCAGGAACGCTGCTGAAGGCCTGAACGGAGTTGTTTCCGACATTGCGCGCGCCGATTACAACGCTGGCCACTCCATCACTGACAGACCCCCATGCATCTCCGACAGCGCCCCAGGACTGGTCCATCAGGTTAAAAACCCTCCAACGGCTGAGCTCTTCGTCAGCAGATTCGTCTACTGGCTCGGTCTGGGCAGGCATTTCCGGGTCGCCCAGAGTTTGCTCTGCTGATCCATCTGGCAGAGACACTGCGCTGAGGGTGGGTTCTTGCAAAGCTTCGTCGGCAACATGCACCTTCGTCTCGAAAGCTTCAAATGTTGTGACGGCCTCTTCCCAGCTGTGCGCAGTAATTTGGTTCCCGATCAGATAACCCGCAGAATACGTCAGCGGGATGACGAGTGCAAACAGAATGCCAATACCTGCACATGCGTTGCCCAGTCGCTTGATATGTGTGGCGATAATCGGGGAATATCGCGATGTCAGGTCAGCGGAAATCCTGAGCGTGAAACCAAGCGCAGCCAACGCAGCGGCCAATGCTGCAACAGGACTGATTGCAATGCTCAAGACACCGGCCAATATCATCAATGGGAACAGAAGGTCCGCGAAACGGTCGAGGGTGTCCAGCAAGGAGCGCAAGATCTGGCCAGGTTTGAATCCTGCCGATGTCCCGATGATGCCAACCTGAACGCTCGTATCTGCGGCAACGGACAAGACCCTGTTGATCACTCGATACGATGTGTAAACAGCGGTCGCCGATACAAAGGTTTCTGAATTGTATTTGGCCGCGCGAGAAGCAAATGGATTTGTGAAGCACAAAGCCAATGCGAGTAACAGGAAGATAACGTTAAATCTGAAAGCACGCTGCATCAATTATCCCTTCGAGGCGCGTCTGGAGCGCTATTCTCAAAGCCTAGCAGGGAAATGTTTAGCTTGAAAACCGCTTTGCCAACACAGCTTTTAATGTATCGGCTGCGGCGTTTTACCTGCAAGCCCGCGCCTGATCGCGGAGAACCGCATAATCCGCCAGCCATTCGCCAATCACGGCCCCTTCCGGCAGCGCGGCCAGTTCCTCCGCCACACGCATCTGCTCGGCCCGGCTGTACGCTACCACAGGCGG
>Ga0207421_10005140_pt1 | contig 14802 bp, 7 predicted proteins | sample SodLakKL_010_SED_4_FD_187542 | JGI IMG/M metagenome (GOLD analysis project Ga0207421, IMG submission 187542) | Alkaline sediment microbial communities from Lake Tanatar, Kulunda Steppe, Russia - 8KL_010_SED (SPAdes) (version 2) | ecosystem: Environmental > Aquatic > Non-marine Saline and...
CAGATCTATTTTAGGATCTAGAACACTATAAGGATCTGATAGATCAAACAGTATCTCTATCTCTTCGGCCAACCTATCACATTCTCTTTTGTAGGCTTCAATTATAGCTTCATTATCATCCATAAATTCCTCTTCAACTAACGGGTCAGCAGCAGGAGTTCTACTCTCTCTGAACTGTGTAATCTCCCTATCAACGAAATCACGAACTTCCATGCATCTTAGAGCGGCTAATCTATTGACTAGAGTATAGCCCATTCCTTTGATATACAAATTTATCGCTTCCTTCCAGGATTTATCCTCCGTCAACTCCCTCTCAATCGCAGTTACTAACTCCTGTCTTTTTTCCTCTGTAACTTCGTTTTCTGGTTTAGAATCTAAATCAAATTCTTCCTCTAGAACATGCCTATAATAATTCTCAACACGTTCTCTCATCTGATAGACGACTTCCTCAATCTCCTCACGTTCGGATTTATCCAATTGAGCTTTATTATGCAACTTTTCGCTTTTTTCCATCTTCAATCCTCCTCAGATTGAACCAAAACGATATCATCATCCTCTACTTTTTCCTCAAGCTCTTCCATCAACTCTTCAACTTTATCTTCACCATTTCCCCCGTCTCCACTATCATCAGTAACAGGATCTTCTGCTTCCTCTAATAGTTCTTTAACTCTATTGATCGAAGGATATTCTTCGCCTTCAACTGTTTTTTCTAATCTTTTAGCAGTGGCAGATTCAGGATGCTCTTCTTTCACCGTTTCATGTGCCTCTTTTAATCTTTCCCAAGCTGTACCATCTCTTCCATCTACAAGCAATCTACAGGCTTTTCTAAATTCTATTGTTTCAGAAACTACCTCCTCTCCATCTATATCTTCCAATGCCAATTTTCCTTCCTTCACTTTATTGACTATATTTTCGATAGATTCGAACGATGATTTATGTTTGAACTCACATTTTACCTCATCAAAATGATCAGAGAAATCATCTATGTTCTTCTCTAACCAGTCTTTCAAAGATGAAAACGCTTCATCCACTTCATCAAAACTTTTTTCTTCCTGAGTCAACTGTTGATACACAGTAGTCAATTTATTTGTTCTAGATTTTTTAACCTCATTAACCAAACCTTGAAGGTCTTTTGGATTTTCTAACTCATCGATATTTCTCATCCTCCCAACGATATCACTACTAGGATATCTTTCCAACATAACTTCCTTTTTTTCTTTATATTGCTTCCAGAGGGATGGATCATCTGCCAAGAATAACTCCTCCCCTTTATTGAAACGTTCTGCTTGGTCTAAAATCTCATCAGAGAGCAGATTATCTCTATTCAACTCATCACCTTCTAGTGCGGGTTTGAGAGTTTCTAACAGTCCATCTAAACCTCTATCATCCCCAAAATTCAATTTTAGTTTTTTGTTAACTTTCTTCATATCCTGGTAGTAATTTTCCACCCTACTGGATATCAAACCCTCCATCGAATCTGGATCTCTCCCTGAGTCAATAAAGCCAACCAAATTTTTACAAAGACTTTCTAGCCTCTCAACATCGCCCTTATCCACTCCTCCACTCGTTCTTAGTTCTATATTTTCTATTTTAGCTTGAGTCCCAACAGCTCTGCCCATATCAGCAGGATCTATGATCGTTTCTCCGTCTTTTTTCATACCCATTATTTTCGAAGTTGTCAAACAGAGGATGACAGCTTTAAGAGCTTCTAAAGAACTTCCTTTGTAGTCTCCATCAAGACCCCTTATCTCATTTAGTAAAGTCTCTCCATTTACTACCGGATTACCCTTGTACTGTTCGATCAACTCTTTAGCCCATCCTCCTGTGATTTTAGTTTTTACACCCTTGCCTATCAGCATCTCTTGATCTTCATCTCCTAAAGGCCATGCGTTCCTATCTCCATTAAAAAACTGAGCCATTTTCCTAGCATCGTCTATCTCTCGTAGACCTATGGACAAAGATTTTCTATCCGGGAATTTCGATCTTATCTCGCGGAGAACTAAATCCTCAAAATCTTCTTCATAAGAACCTAGGGAACTACTTTCAGTAGTAGTATAAGTCTTGGCATTCTTCAGTTCTTTCTCGATCCTCTCCTCTACTTCCCTCTCTAGTTCTCTCTCCTGCTCTTTTAGTTCTCCTAGTTCTGACGTCTTCTTCTTAAGGACGTTTTTAGAGGCCATTAATCTCTGCAATCTATCTCTTAACTTCCTTGGTATTTTAATAGAGATCAACACATCCTCAAGCCAATTCTCTTTATTATTAACATCTCGCCAATGATCAAGCCCTTTTTCTAAGTCCTCCTCAGAGCCAGCTAGAACTCTAACAACCAAAGAATCGAAAACTTTCCTAGGATTTGGATCTACTTTATCCTCCAATATCGAATATCTATAATATAATGGGACCTTCCTTTCATTCCTAACATCCTTTTCCTGACGACTTTCCTCTGCAAATAAAAATCCTTTATCATCCTGCTCTCGAATCAGTTCTCTTACCTTTCCTTTCATGCGGTAGGTAGAGATATTTCCTAATTCCTGATCGATCTCTTCAGCAGCATCTAAAGCTTCCTCGGAAAGAAGTTTGTGTATTGTCAAACCTTCTCTTTCTTCCTGATGAATATAATGTTTTTTATCAAGCACCTTTAATGCATGTTCTACATGTTCTCTCAGCTCTTCAACTTCTTGATCAACTTCTTTTTGAAGTAAAGTTGTTATATTTTCGATTGTCGCTGGAACCTCATCCAACTTGTTCAACATGAACAGAGTCTTGCCAACATCGGCGACTTCATCGCTAAAATTCTCTTCCAGCTTTGCTATTTTGTCTTCGACCCATGTATCAACATGAGGGGTTTCTTCAACTAACAGATCGTAAAGAACATCCCATGAAACTAATTCTCCAACTTCTCGTTCACCCCATTCAAATCGAGTAAAGAGTGACCGGACCAATATCAGAAGAGCTCTCCCCTGGATGTACTCTCTCTCTATCGGCTGGCCTTTTGTGATGAGATTTTTCATCACTAAACGCAGAAGAGAAAGATCAAAATGTTTGAAAGGATATGTTTCCATCAATTCACTATCAGAAAAGATAGACTCATCGAAGACTCGTAATTCATAGTCCTGATCATCCAATAACTCTTTCAGTTCATTTTTGTATCCTTCGTCCTTTCTCAACCATCTATTTTGGGCTATTACCTCAGTTTCCGCAGCCTCCAATCCAACCTCGTTTGTGTACCAAGCACCTTTTTCAGCTTCACCTTCAAATTCTTCATGTATCTTTTCTAATGACCACTGGCCTGTACCAATTACAGGAACATTGGGACCGTCGAAAAAAGCTTCCATCATGTCTATGAATTCCCTGTATCGACTTTGGTTTTCTCCAACAAATAATGCTATCTCGTCCAGGCCAATCAAGAACTCGAGGTTTTCACCTGTTTGTTCTTCTTTCATCTTCATGAACTCGGTTAATCTCTCACCTAAATCTTCAGAATCGAAGTTTTCCGGGTCAACTGTTTTCTCTGCAACCTCTATCTCCTTCTTGATATTCTCCTTATTATCCAATGGGGTGTTTTCAACAGCATCACAAGCTGGCAACACGTTATAAAGCCATTTTCTGATCATTCCCTTATTATCTATAACATCCCTGAATTTTTTTCCTTCATATTCTTTCTCTTGGATTTCCTCCCATAAATCATACTTCACATCCAATCTCCAAACAAATTCGAGCAGCCATCTAGGGTCTGTAGGGTACTCTCTCCTCCTTCCAAAAGCTTCATAGACTATCAGAGGTATAGGTGGTTCTTGAGTGGTATCTCGATCGAGAAGATTAAGGAATATAGGTTCGAGTCTGTCTATATCTGACTGTGATAAAGCACTTCTAAATTCTTCAAAGCCTGAATATCTCTTAGATAATTCCTCAGCAAGATGCTTTCCTTCCTCTATCTCACCTGTTGCAAGTCCAATAAGTTTCATAAGAAGAGTCTTACCAGACCCAAAAGTTGCATGAATGTAAAGGAAACGAGGATCTGTTCGATAAGAAGTATCCAATAAATCAGACAACTCAGATAACACTTTTCTAGCGCTTTCAGTTTCATAAAATTCCCTAACATCTCTTTCAAGATGTTCTCTTGAATTGACTTTTTCAACTTCTTCTAATTCTCTAGTTGGATCATCTTCAAAAATATCTTTTATCTTTGTCATTACAGCATCCCCTCCTCTATTTTTTTATCGATAGTGTGTGCTGGATAGTAGTGTTTAGGCCTTTCACCATACAAACTTAATCTACCAGCCATCGGTTCACCCGGGAACAAAACACCGACAGTATTTTTTGCTCTGCGTCTAGCCAATTCATCTAAGATACTAGAAGCTTTTGCGAAGGGGAACAATGATCCAATGTTCAAAAGTAGAAGAACATTGCTTCTAGAGTCAAGGCTGTAATCTTCCTCTATCAGATCAACTATATCTTCGGTTAGATTATCCTTCAGAGTCTGTTCTATGTTTTTTGAAGAAGTGAGTTCAACAGGAATATCATTCACTATTTTGAACACTTCTGCTTTAGGAAGTAAAGTATCCATCCAAATACAATTTATCTTCATATCATCCCCATTTGCCTTAGCCCAGCTTTCCAGTTCATGAGCAGCTTTGTGTTCTAGAGATGGTTCAACAGTAACGATGACAAAAGGGTTTCTTATCCCTTTCTTCTTTTTGAGGGCAAAGTCTTTGATTCGGGCTTTGAAATCTTTAACCGGATCTGTCATTTTATCACCACTCCTTCTTCGTCAGATTTTTTAAGCTCTATTTCACCTGTTCTGCCTTTATCTTCAATGTAATTCCTGATTTTATCCCTATCATAGTCCCACAATCCGACAATCTCCCATTTATCCACACTATCTCCTACCATTCTTTCTAATCTTTCTACTTTATCGTTTAAGTCTTCAAAATCGACATCCTCTAACCCTATATCATCAACAGAAAAGATCGATCTTTGGATATCTGTATTCTTCAAGGAGCTTGAGTCCCCTGTTACAGTTTTTATAATATCATTCAAATCATTAAATTTCTCATAAAAATGCTTCAATGGCTTTATCATTTTTTTATGAAAACCATCTAGTACTTGAGGATATCTCTCTGAATAAAGAAGCCAATCCATTTTATCCACTTTTTCTGCTATCAAATTCAACTTATTCTCTTCACAATAAGAACTCCATTCTTCATCGATTTTATCGATCAATTTGGTCTCTGATCCTATGAGATCAACAAAGCGTTGCCATCCATCCTCACTCCACCAATTAAGTGATTGAGCATCTTTCAGATTTTCTCTAATATCTTCAGCTATTTTCCAAGTATCCCCCCCGATCCAATCCCTATCCACTATTTTGAATAGAAGTTCCAATCGAAGAATGTATTTCACTTTATTACTAAATCTATCTCTTATATCTTGAACTTTTTCTTTTTCTTCTTTAGTAATTTCGATTATATTATCCCAATCAGGACTATCTGAATCTATCCTATCTTTTCTCTGTTTTGCTCTTGACTCCAAAGTATCTAAATGATTTAGGAGATAAGATAACAAATCAACCAATTCTGAAGTTTCCAAATCCTCTTTGTGCAACTCTACATCTGTTCTCACATCTTCAATTATTTTGGATATTTGCTCGTTACTATCTCGTAATTTCACTATGCCTTTATCAACAGTTTCGGTTGTTTCCAAAAATCCATTTTCTTCCAACAAAGTTTGGAGAGTAGTCCCTCCAGTAGCTTCCGTCAACCGTATCTTGTTCCAGATCTCAGGTTTGAGCACGTCTTCATTTTCTTTAGGTGCTCTTTCTTCATCGATCGGCCTAAAGTCTTTTCTCCCGCTACATAACCCCCATATCACAGCAGCAAGAGCTTCTTCACAGCCCTCATATTGGGGTTCTTCCTCTTTCAAAATATCTAGCAACCTATCGATACTAGTATCACCGTGTTGTTTGATTCTTTTTCCAACTACAGATCTAACCTTATTCTGTATTTTCCCACCATGTGTACTCTGATCTTCAGTAGGCACTTCTATCTTCTCACCCCAATCAGGTAAATCATGTGTTATACTTAGATCTCTCAATTCTCTCAAATTTCTTCGATTGATCTCGTTCATCAAAGGATGATAGTGATCAGGATATTTTTGATTGACAGCCTCTTTAACTGCTTTCTCAAAACTTTTGAACTCCTTCTCTCTAACTTTCAAATCAGATTTTTCTATAGACTGTTTCAATCCTTTAATTACTTGTTCTTTCCTTTTTGTCAAATCATCCTGAACCTCTGGAGGTTTCTTCATCTCCTCTGAGCCCTTACTTAAAGCCCACCAATCTATTATCCTGTCTCTCAACTCGCTTCTCCCTTCTTTCTCTATCTTCACCAAAACCCCTCCCTTTTTAGCTTGAAAATCGTCACTGTCAAAACCCTTTATGTTAATTGGAATTTCTAACCCTGCTGATTCACCGAATTGAGTTTCTAATTCAATGTCAGATATCAAAAAATTGTAAAGTACTTGGTACTTATCTCCACCTTTAAAGTCAATTTTCAAAGGGAGATTCAATTTCTCGATAATATCTTCCCATAAGTACTTATCCACATGTGAAACGATGCTATCCCAATCTGGATTCTCCTTATATCTTTTCGTTCTTTCATAGATATCTCTTTCCTCAGGGTCGGTAAATCTGTATCCTCCTTCATCTTCTTTTTTGATAAATTGTTCCATTCTCTCAATAGAATCTCCTACTTTACCAGATACTTTTACCCTACTAGGCCCCTGTAAATCGTACATAAGCCCAACAGCCAGATTCATCTCCGCATTCCCTTCTTCTAGAGGAATAAAAGAAGGTACTTTTCTCAGTAGAAAAAGAACTTTTGCAACATCTAAATCGATTTCCTTAAGTTCACCCTCATTTACTTTCTGAGAGATCTCTTCTATCACTTTTTTCTCTTTAGGGTGTGTATCTTCTATTTCGGCTTCGATCTGATCGTAGAAGTTAACTAAGTTTATCAATTTATTTCTATCTATGCCTTTTAACCATCCTTCTAAAAGTCCATTTGTGATAGCCAGTAAAGCTCTAGCAGTACCAGAAAATATGGATTTCGCTGAATCGGAAGCCTCTTCTCGCATATTCCTCAATATCTCCATGTACAAAGAGGTCGAGTATGGAAGGAACGGATAGTAGTCTATAATTTCCTTTTTAGAAAACGAATTAAGGCTGGGCACTGTATCCTGTCCTATACCTGTAAATATGAAGGTGTTTTGTGGATCAGAAGAATCAGGGAGTATCTCTTCTTTTATAACCTCCTTACCTTTTTCCGTTTTTTCGAGAAAACGATTTTTAACTATCTCACTAACGTGACGACTAGGTAAGCTGTAACGATGAGGAAATCGATCTTTAGCGATACTGAAGGCCGGAACTCTAGCGGCATATTCACTTTGAACTTCCTCTATACTTTCCTGTGCAGTCGCCACAAGCTGGATATTACCCTTACCTATCTCGTCTATTTTTTCAGCTAAAGAGTTTAGTTCGGTCAACCTATCAAAATTGTCACCGACAAAAAGTGTGACCTCATCCATCAAGACTACGATTTTAGTTGGTTTATCATTCGACTCTTCTATCTCATTTCTCCACTCTTCCAATTCATATACAGCTCTTGAGGTATCGATACCAGAAGGCTTTAAATCCTTTAGACTCTCTTCAATCCCTATCTCTTGTTTGATTAAATTGGGAAGCACTACCTCAGCTATAACTTTGTACTCGCGGACGTCATCCCAATCATATTTTTCATAGTTGGGAATTCCTTCATCTTTCAATATCTCTTTAACCTTTTTATCTCGATTTTTCCAGTTCCCTTCTTTTTTATACCATTTCTCGAAAAAAGCCACATCAAGGTCCTTTGACATATCCCTATGATCGAACATCTCCTTTATTAGAATCTTAGATAGGCTCATATCTTCTTTATCTTGATATTTAAGGAGGTTGATCGAAACTGGAACAAGATTATAATCTTCGTTTGCTTTTTCCCATTCCTGCTTAAAGTCTTCAAGGCCCGAATTATTTTCTCCTTCTAAGGAATTCCATATCTTCTGATGATCATGTCTTCGGATGAATTCTGAATCCGCTAGGTAACTCAGCACGGAAAGTAGATGACTCTTACCGCTACCATAATACCCATACAGCCAATGATTGGAACCCTTTCTCTTTTTCTTTGAACTTTCTGAGCGTAAATTTTGGAAGAAATCTATCAGGAACTCCTTAGATTTTTCAGTAACATGGTATGTTTCTAATGCATGGTTCTCTGATCCAAGTTCTTCATCTTTCTGTCTATCTATCCTTATCGACTCTTCCAAATCTTTTCCTATTTCATGGGTGAAGTATTCTTCAATCTCCATCTATCTCACCAACTTTGAAAGGGTTTTCTTTCGGTTTCATCCTCTGCTTTCCTTGGACTTCATAAAGCTCCCAATTATCATACTGACTTAATTGGGAACTCAAGTCTTTCCAATTTTCCTTAGGTTGAAAAAGATCTATCCATCCTATCGGTTTTTCTAGCCAATTTTTTTCCATTTTCTTCCATGAATAACCTGAAGCAACCTGAAGTGGAACGTTTCCAATTAATGGGGGCTCTCCTTCTAAATCTTGACGAGATGGTATAACTCCTATCTCTCTCATCACACCCCTAAATCCAGCAAACCATCTTTTCAGAGTTGCTTCCGAATATGGAAGTTGTTCTTCATCGGTGAACCTAAAATCTTCTAACAACTCAGCTAGCTTTTCATTTCTGAAATCAATTTTTTGCTCATCGTTGACTTTTTGGGACAACCGGTTTATCAGAAACCTCACCAGTCCTTCTTTTTCTAGGATGTAAAAATAAAGCACTTGTGCTTTATCCCTTTTCCCTTCACAAACCTCTAGTATCTCAGAAAGATGCTTTATTGAAGGAAGAGTATCGTTTCCTGATAGAAGTCTCTTTTTTAGAATATGAAATACTTTTTGGGAACTGTGTCTAGATCCTCTATCACCGAGTCTCTCATCATGCCATATTTCTTTCACTTTTCCCCATTCTAGATGTTCCGCGTACAAATGTACAATCTTCTCGGTTTTTTCTATGTTCATTCCACATCCAGTAAGATCCATTGAAATATCATCTTCTGTATATTCTTCTTTTAATGGACCAAATTCTGTTATCTTTTCATCCCCTTCATGATTACGATGCGCTCGGGGCTAAATGCGGTGATATGTACTTATTTCTTTTGATTAAGAAGTTATTGAAGTTCCATATCCACTATAAATCTTGATTGTTAGAATTTTCTAGAGTTAAAGATTATCTAAACGATTTTTCGATAGCCTATTTCTACCAAATAAATTAGTACTTACTCTCTAACAACTCCAATATTTTCTCTCTATTTTGCCAACTAATCCTAGCTACGCCTCTCTTTTTAAGTACATTAACATTTGAGTAATCCGTGAAATTTTCAGCAAATCTTTTTCCAGTGACCAACCAAATTTCTCCATCTGTTACCTCGAACCAATTAATCGATAATAGATATTCCAAATATCTAGTTGCAACAAATAGAAACGTCAAAGAACTGTCCTGAACGACTTTTTTCATGTTATCTGAGAAATTACATCTATTATCAAGCTTCTCTAAATCTCCTTGAGTTTTCATGTATGCATCATAAGGAACTATTTCCTCATCCTCTTTTATCAAACCATACCTCCCTGATATTATGTAAAGTTCGGAATTATACTCTTCTTCTATTTTCCTTTTAAAACCTCTAACCTCCCTGAACATACCACTGAACATCAAAATGGAAGGTCTTACAAAATCACTCAGTATTTTTTTGTATTTGTCCTCTAATTCCAAATCATTTGAAGGTATATCCAACCCTTCATCTTCTAATATCTCAGTGAATTCTCCTATCTCTTCAAGATGCCTGCCTCTTCCGATCTTATCTTTGCGTTCATCGATCGGAGGTAATTTCACACCGCTATCTTCCGTAATCATCGGGATCTTCTTTTGTTCAATAGACATTTTATCTACCAATACAAACATTACTATTTATTTTTTTCAACTCCGAATAAAGAAATTAAAAATATTGACCCTAGGAAAACTAAAATCACATCATTAATGATGTGAACTTTACAACTTACCGGAACTCCTCTTCAATATACTCTATCATCTCCTCAGGATTCAGAGGTTTAGAGGAACTTCCGATTCTAACATAGAATTATATCTTTTCAAACATCTGCTTCTTAAAAAATTCCAATTCCTCCTCATCCAAATCCGTAACATCCAGCTCTTCCAACCCATACTCCTCCTCCAGTATCTCCTCATACGTAACCCATCCCAACTCCAACCGCTCAAGCCTTTCCTCGATCTCTGGATATCCCCAATACTCTCTAGACCTCTTCTCTAACCTACAAGACCGAATATCCTTCAAAATATTATGTTTATCCCGATACTCCTGCATCTTATATCCATACAATTTCGACCTTTTATTATCTCGAAAGAGCCTTGGAGTTAGAAGAGTAAAATACAGTTCATCGGGAAAATCACTGTCGTTCTGAAAACACAGGAGATTTTCGATTACCCTTACCAATTGATTCCTTAAAGGATCGTAACGCACTCTCGTACTGCAGTCAGAGAACAATTTTCCTTCAACAAAACATACCCAGGATTCACCATTTGTATCATATTCTATGCCGGAAGCAGTCCCACTCCTTCCCTTTATACCTCCAAAAGATAAATCAAGATGAGTATTTCCTGTCCGTTCACGTGGAGGAATTGGTAAGGATTCATACCACACATCAAACTCATTACCAACTTTTACCGAATCGTCTGTAAATTTTCTAACAAATTTCTCTCGACCTTCACTATCAGTCAACATCGAACCGATCAAGAAGTTCCACAATTTTTCATTTTTCTTAACGTTTCCTTCAATAACTGCAGTTTTTAGTTCTTCCAACTGTTCAGGTGTTGTCTTGATCATCTATTTCACCCTACCCCTTTCAAATCTTCCGGATCATAGATCTCTATCTTAAATGGCAGGGAATCATCCATAACTCTATTCTCCTCCAATCTTTCAACTTCTAAAAATTCCTTCTTATCCATGAATAGTATCCCTTTCAATTCAAAATTCTCTCCTTCCTCACCCAATTTATATCCATCATCATCTTGCGCAAAATAAAGATACTGAACCAACTCTTTCAAACCTGTGGAGAAAGTGTGTTCACTCCCTGAGTACTTAACTTCGCCGATGAACAATTTTTTCAAATCTCCATCTTCTCGATGTTCCACCAACATGTCTGGACGTCCGCTATACATAGATGAAACATCCTTATCCAATAATCCTTTAATCATCTCAGCATGTTTTATCGTAGACTTCCCAAACCTTACCAAATATTCATTTTCTATATCTTCACTTTCAAAATCCTCCCTGAATTTATCCAAACCTTCGAAAAATCTTATACCTCCTGTAGAGTCGTGATACACCAGAATTTCGGTCCCATTACCTTCAAATCTAGCTATCTGTGAAGAGCCTCCTTCGATCTTCTGTATTTCGAATTCATTCTTTAACTTTTTCAAGTATTTAAACACTGCATACAACTCGAACATCGTTGGAGCGTCTCCGGGCAGTATCAATGTCTCGTTCAACAACTCTTCCATTTCCTCGTCTTCCATTTCACTATCCATCAATCTTCTATATTTATTCCACAGATTAGCGGCTTCCTTGTACAATTGTTTCCTAGAATTCTCCGCTATAGATACATCTCTCTCAGATAAAACGTAAGATTCTGGATCCTTTATCCTTTCAACGTGCACGTTTCTCCGGTAGATATTTTTCAAATAATTGATGAGTTCTCTCTCCTCTCCAAGCCTCTTCAACCAGTTGTAATCCATCTCTAAAGGCTTCTCCAAGTCATTATCCAACACTACATAGATAATAGACAGTAATTTCTTCAACACTAGATTTTCAGATACATTGTAATTTTTAGATGGATTCTCACTGTAAAATATCGATCTATCGTTGCTCCTTTTCTGCTCCACTACGGTCCTACTCCAGTTGACTCTTCCTCTTATTTCTCCCTTTCGCCTAATCTGTTCTTTCTCAGATTCGGTTTTTATCCTCCTCACTCTTTTAGGGAGTTCTTCCAAAAAATCGACAACCTCATCAGAAAGAACAAAGTGGATCCTCAATATAGATTCCAAATCCTGTATTCTATCTATACCCTTAAATTCGAGATTACTTTCGACAAAGCCGGGGTTGATCTCTCCATTCTTAAGAAAGCTGACCATTTCTGAAGCTACAGATTTAACCAGTTCGCCTTGAGGTGTTTTACTCATTTTCATCCCATTCGATTTCTATCTCGAACCTTTCTTTAGCAACTTTTTCAAGCTCTTCTTTATAACCAATTTTTTCTCCCAATTCTTTGAATATCTCCTTCTGATTCTGTTTGACCATACCCTCTAATTGAGGAAGAACATAAAGCTTCAAAGCGTTAACCAATCCGCCTTTACCATCGTATTCTTTAAGGAACATCAACATATCTTTGATTATCGCTGGACCGATGGATCTTTTACCTTCATTCAAAACTTTCCAAACTTTAGTTAAATCACCCAATTCATCATCGGTAAAATCATCTTCTTTGATATCATCCCATTCTCCTATGTAATCGTTTATCAATTCATCATTCTCTTCAAACTCTTCAGTTGGAACTCCGACGTCTATGAAGGCAAATCTCCTCATAAAGGCATAACTCATCTCATAAAGCGAAGCTTTGTCGAATGTATTCATCGTAGCTAACAATCTCCAATTACTAGCAACGTAGTAATCGCTGTCCGAGTAATCAAAATCATCGTCTATTTCATCATCTAACGGTTCTACTGAAATTGATTTTCCCTCATCATCGGTAAAAGGTAACTCGACCTTGTCTTTTGAAAGCACGCTGAACAACTGACCAAAGGCTTTGTCTATATCTGCCCTGTTAATCTCATCGATTATCAACCATTTATTCACCGGTTTTTCATCTTCCTTGAAACACTTCAAGAATTGTCCAGGATTGAACTCTAGAGAGCCGTCCTCTTTGCTGGGCTGGTAGCCACCCATGGTATCGAAGGTAGTCCAATCAGCGGTTGCAGTTGTGAAGATGTAATCATCTACACAATCACAACTCTTCTTCATCGCCTCTGAAACGTTCTCAGCTAACTTCGTTTTTCCTGTTCCAGGTGGACCAGTTAAGATTATGTGTTTGCCAGATTTTAACGCAGATATTAACGACTTTTCAATATCTTCCCTTATCTCATCCGGAAAATGTAACCCCTCTGTGATGTTTTCTTCATCTAGGTCAAAATCTAACTCGTCATTATTCTTATCCAATAACCTTTCTTTTCCATTTTTTTCTTCACCTGGTTCTTCTGGTGGTACCCCTTTTCGAATCTTTCTAGATAATCGTTCTAGTTTTGTGAACTGACTTTCTAATTCAGGATATCTGTTCACAAGGTCTTCTTTAATCTTATAATATCTTTCTGGCTCATTTCCCAATTCAAACGCGGTTCTAAAGACAAATTCCTTCTCCAAATCAACTTCAACTCTCTCCCCATATTTATTAACTAAATCTATGACCCATTCGACTGGTCTAAAGTTTGCATAATTTTCTCGATCTTCTCCAAAAAGTTTTACTGCTTTTTCACTGTCATGAAAATAATCATCCTTTACAACACCAATTCCATAAATTTCTTTAGACCTACCCTTTTTGGCAATTAGTATATCACCATCATTTATTTTATTAACTAAGATATTGGCACTTTTTACATCTTGACGACTTTCATCAGAAAATTTTGATTTTATATCTTCTTTATCTCCTAATTTTCCATACTTTCCCCAGCCAATAACGATAAGATCATTGTCAGAAAGAACAGGCCATAAACCATATCTTTTTTTCCCTGGAGATATTTGCCAGAAATTTATATCTTCAGGGATTAGAATTTCTTCCTCAACTTCATCTTCCGATTCAATTCCATTTAATTCTTTAAATTCGTCTAAAAATTTATTGTAGTTGGCAACTATCTGCTCTAAACTGTTTTCATCGATCTCTGTAATCTTTCCTACATATTTCTCCTCAAAATCACTATCTTCGATATTTTCACCATGACTAAAACCGTATTCTATCTTTTCTGGTAAGACTCTAAAAAAGAATTGGTAACTATCTCTATGATCTCCTTTTTCCTCTGGATATATAAGCATCCAAGGTTGAACTGTTGGTCTTCCCCTTGAACCCTGGAATGACACAATGTGATATTCTAAGCCTTCAGTCCCAATATTGTTTATTAGAAATTGACCAATCGATTCAAAGTATTTGTTCAACCTATCGCTGAAATAATTCCAATAGATTTGAGAATAAATGGTAAAACTAGTCCAAGCTTGCAAAATATTCTTCGCGTATGCACTATTTACTTCGGTTTCTATCTTCTCAATGTCTACATCTCCGTCCTCAATCAACTTATCTAGGGTCAGATATCTGATTTTGTTTACTTTTTCACTATCTTCATAAGAATCTCTCTCACTTTTTAGGAAATCAATAGGTAAAGAATTTATCTCTTCGATCAAGAGTTCTAAATTACTTTCAAACTCGTCAAATCTTTGGCAAAATTGCCAGATGTGCTCAAGGAAAATTTTTTCTTTATTCACTTCGTCATATGACTCGAGAGTATAGTAAAAATCCTGAGCATCGAGAGTTGTCCCGTCCTCAACAATTCCTTCCTTTTCTAAAAACTCTAGCATTTTATGACA
>Ga0207421_10005141_pt1 | contig 14801 bp, 12 predicted proteins | sample SodLakKL_010_SED_4_FD_187542 | JGI IMG/M metagenome (GOLD analysis project Ga0207421, IMG submission 187542) | Alkaline sediment microbial communities from Lake Tanatar, Kulunda Steppe, Russia - 8KL_010_SED (SPAdes) (version 2) | ecosystem: Environmental > Aquatic > Non-marine Saline and...
GAAGCCGCCGTGATCGACCACGTTAACGTAGAAATAAAGATCGTTCAGGTCCTGCATCGCGATATCGTTCCATTTGTGGAACGATCAGTCTAGAACACGCGCACTACCGGAACCATCGTTCCTCTCCCACAATGGGCTGCAATGGCCCGGCGCGAACCGGCCCCAACGTCACAGGAGATTGCGATGAAAAAGCTACTGGGTGTGTTTGATGCGCCGCCCCGCCACTGGGTCGGCGACGGCTTTCCGGTGCGCTCGATGTTCTCGTACGCGAGCCATGGGGCCGCCATCAGCCCCTTCCTGTTGCTGGACTACGCCGGCCCGGCGGACTTTGCCCCGGCAGAGGTCCCCCGCGGCGTCGGCGAACATCCGCATCGGGGCTTCGAAACCGTGACCATCGTCTATCAGGGCGAGGTGGAGCATCTTGATTCGACCGGTGCCGGCGGGCGGATCGGCCCGGGCGATGTGCAGTGGATGACTGCCGCCTCGGGCATTCTTCACCAGGAATTTCATTCCGAGGCCTTCACCCGCCGGGGCGGTACCCTGGAGATGGTGCAGCTCTGGGTGAACCTGCCGGCCGCAGCCAAGATGACCGCGCCGGGGTACCAGACCCTGGCGGACCAGGACATCCCGGCGGTCCGGTTACCGGATGCGGCCGGTACGCTGCGGGTGATTGCGGGCGAATTCGACGGCCACTCCGGCCCGGCGCGCACCCACACGCCGATGCAGGTCTGGGACCTGCATCTGGCGGCGGGCAAAGACACGCGGCTTCCGCTGCCGGAAGGCTGGAGCGCGATCCTGTTGGTCCTGCGGGGCCGCGTGCAGGTCGACGGCGCGACCGCGCTCGGGGCCGCCGAATGGGCGCTGCTGGATCCCGCCGGCGATGCCGTGTCGATCCAGGCTGAAAACGAGGCCGTCGTGTTGCTGCTCAGCGGCGAGCCGATCGAGGAACCCATCGTCGGCCAGGGCCCGTTCGTGATGAACACCCGAGACGAGATCCGCCAGGCGATGAGCGACTTCAGCAGCGGTCGCTTCGGACGCCTGCAGGGCTGAGGTGGCGGGGGCCCCGGGGCGCGCTACGTCGTTGTGTGGCCTCGGTTGCGCCACAGCCGGATCAGGCGCACGAGCAACCAGGCCAGGACCAAGAACACCAGAACGCCCACGACCACGGGGATCACCAGGGCCAGCAGGATCGCGATCAGGCTGCCGCCGGTTTCCGAGGTCGCGAGCAAGGGATTGGCCAAGCCGCCGCTCGAGGTCGTCGAGAGCCCGCGTAACAGCACGGTCGTCGCCTGCACGATGCCCGCCGAGCCGCCGCCGAGCACGGCCGCGGTGCCCCACTGCAGCCACCCCTGCATCTCCGGCAGCAAGGCGGCAACGATCACCGTGCCGCCACCGAGGGCCGCCGGGGTGGCGAGGGTATCGAGCAGGTTGTCGACCAGCGGGATGAAATACCCGCCGACCTCCAGCAAGGCCGCGATGCCGACCACCATCAGCGCCGGATCGGCGGTCAGCCAGACGAAGCCCTCGCCCACTTCGAGCAGCCCGAAACGGGCGGCGAGCCCGAGCGCCAATATCGGCAGGAATACGCGCAACCCCGCCGCCGCACTCAAGGTGATGCCCGCCATCAGTGCGGAGAGGGTGCTTAGTTCACTGATTGTTTCCATGGTCGTATTCTAGCCCCCCTGTTCCGACGCCGATGTTCCGGCAGCCGTATTCCGGGGCCTGGGTTACGAGGTGTGTATTCTGAGGGCTGGGTTTCAGGGGCTGTACTCCGGGAGCTCGAATTTCGGCGAAAGCGAGACGGTCTTCGCGCTTTGGGCCCAGCCGCGCTCTTGAAAGCGCATTGCTGTGGGCTATCCTTTTTACATGCGGTTCGGACAGGAGCATGGCAGGGCAAACTTCAGCGACAGGTTTTCCGCCCGCCCATCTCCGCCACCCAGTGTCTTTGTAAGCAGCGGGCGGCGGAGCCACCCAACGGATGGAATGCCACCCTGGATGATTCCGAGCCGCGCAGCGAGGATCTGCGGCGGGAGATCGGTAGTGAAGAGGAGGATGACCATGTCAACTGCAAGCATGCTTCTTGAAACCCTCCACAGCGCCATCGAGCAGAAGGATATCGAGCGGCTCCTGAGCCTGTATGCGGAGGATGCCGAACTGCGGGTGATCGACAAGGACCATCCGCCGAGCCAGCCCCTGGAGATGCAGGGCAAAGAGGCGATCGCGGAGTACCTGCGTGACATCTACGAACGCCCGATGACACATCGCCTTGAGGACGAGGTGATCAGTGATGGGCGGCTTGCGTTCACCGAGAGCTGCGAATACGAGGACGGTACGCATGTCTTCATGGCGGCGACCTGCGAGTTCAAGGATGACAAGATCCTTCGGGAAGTCGACGTGCAGGCGTGGGACGAGGCACCCATGCACTAGGAAAGAATCCCTCCTGACGCGGAGCAGATCCGGCCAGGCAAGGGGTCCGGATTGGCACGGAGGCTGATCCGTAGGTTGCCAGGCGGCCCGGGGCAGCCCCTCGGGCCGTTTCCTGATTGGGGACAGATTTATTTTGCAGAGCGAATCGAACACGGTGGGACCACGCGTCGGGGTCACCGCGCGTGGGGGTGACCCCTTTCCCCACTTTCCCCAGGAGGGGATTCATGATCGGTGCGATTGCCGGAGATATCATCGGGTCGCTGCACGAAGGTGCGGCGTCTCAGTCGAAGGACTTTCCACTGTTCGTGCCCGGTTCGAGGTTCACGGATGACACGGTCCTGACCGTTGCGGTGGCCAGTGCGGTGATGGGCGGTGCCGAGTACGCGGACGCGCTGCGCACGTGGGGGCGGCGCTACCCGCAGGCCGGGTACGGAGGCTGGTTCCACCGCTGGCTGTTCCAGGATAACGCCCCAGCTTACAATAGCTTCGGCAACGGCTCGGCGATGCGGGTTGCGGCCATCGGCTGGGCTTTCGACGACCTGGAGGCCGTGTTGCGCGAGGCGGCCCGAAGCGCGGAGGTGACGCACAACCATCCGGAAGGCATCAAGGGCGCCCAGGCCGTGGCGGCGGCGGTGTGGGCTGGACGGACCGGGCATGGCAAGACGCGGATTGCGACTCTATTGAGGGAGCACTTCGGGTACGCATGCGATCTCGACTGGAACACCCTGCACGGTCGCGGTGGGTTCGATATCACCTGCCAGGGCACGGTACCAGCCGCCGCCGCCGCCTTCCTGCAAGCCACGGATTTCGAGGATGCCGTGCGCAATGCCGTCTCGCTCGGCGGCGATGCGGATACGCTGGCGTGCATCGCCGGTGCGATGGCCGAGGCTCATTACGGGTGCGTTCCGGAGGCGATTCAGGCCGAGGTGGTGACCCGCCTGGATCCGGTGCTGCGCGCGGAGGTTGCCGCCTTCGCGCACCGCTACGGCGTCCCGATGGCCGATGGGCAGGACATCGCCCGGGGCCAGCCCTGATGGCCCTTCAGCGAAGGCGGCATAATGGATGCCCCCTTGCTCGGATTGACGAAGGCGGGAGCCGGACCATGACGGTAACCCAGACGGACGATCTTCATCTCTTGCTGAAAACGCTGCCGCCGGCATTGCAGCGGATGCTGGAGGCGAAGGCCAGAGACGATCTGCTCGAGGTCGTGATGGATTTCGGGCGCCTGCCGCAGGCCCGCTATCCGGGCCGTGCGGTCAATCTCGCAGAGACCGCAGTCGCGGGTGAGGACATCGAACAGGTCGTCCGGTCGGTGGGTGAATTCGGGGCGGACAATCGCGCCGGCATTCCCGGAACGCTGCATCGCATCTCCGCGATCCGCAACCGCAAGGGTGTGATCATCGGGCTGACGCTGCGCGTCGGCCGCGCGGTGTTCGGCACCATCGATTCGATGCGCGACCAGATCGAAGACGGCAAGAGCCTCCTGTTGCTGGGTCCCCCCGGTGTCGGCAAGACCACCCGCCTGCGGGAGATCGCCCGCGTGTTGGCGGACGATTTCGGCAAGCGGGTCGTGGTGATCGACACCTCCAACGAGATCGCCGGCGACGGCGATGTGCCGCATCCCGGCATCGGCAGCGCACGCCGGATGCAGGTCCCGCACCCGGAGGCGCAGCACGGGGTGATGATCGAGGCGGTGGAGAATCACATGCCGGAGGCCATTGTGATCGATGAAATCGGCACCGCCGCCGAGGCCCTGGCCGCCCGCACCATCGCCGAGCGCGGCGTGCAGCTGATCGGAACGGCGCATGGCAATACCCTGGAAAACCTGGTCTTGAATCCGACCCTGTCCGACCTGATCGGCGGTGTGCAGGTCGTCACCCTCACCGACGAGGAAGCGCGTCTGCGCGGCACCCAGAAGACGGTCTCCGAACGCAAGGCGCCACCGACCTTCGACGCGGTGGTCGAGTTGCTGGACCGCGGTCAGCTCATCGTCCATGTGCAGACCGCTTCGGCTGTCGATCGATTACTCCGCGGACAGGCGCCGGGTGGGCAGCGCCGGGACGGTGCCGAGCAACACCGTGGAGCGGAGCACGCGTCCGCCGCACCGGCGCATGCGCCCGCCCATGATCTTGCCCCCGAACCCGGACGGGAGTCCGGCCGCGCATCCGAAGGTGGGTTCGAGCGCGGGGCTGGCCCCGAGTCCGGTCGCGGGTCCGGCCGTGAGTTCGCGCGTGACTCCGATCGCGAGTCCCGGTATGAGTCCACGCGTGAATCGGATCGCAGCGGGAGGCAGGAGGCACCCGAAGGGCGGCGTCTGTCGTTGCCCGGCGAGCAGCCGCAGCGTCAGGTCATGATCTATCCGTACGCGATCAGTCGCGACCTGGTCGAGCGGGTGATCCGTACCCTACGACTCGATGCCCGGACCATCGGCCGGGCGGAGCAGGCCGATGTGATCATTGCCTTGCGTTCGCGCACCGACGATCAGCGCCTGCAGCGGATACTGAACGCCAATCCCGCGCCCGTGTATGCGATCAAGAAGAACACCACCGCACAAATCCGGCGCGCGCTGCAAGACGCCTTTCATGTCAGCCACGACATCGACGATGAGGTTCTTGCGGCCGCGGTGCGGGAGGCCGAACAGGCCGTCCGCGAGGTCCTGGAAACCCGGGAGCCTCAGGCGCTCGCGCCCCAACCCGCCGCCGTGCGAGAACTGCAGCACAAGGTCGTGGTGCAGCACCAACTGTGTGCCGAAGGGCGCGGCAGCGGCACCGAGCGCCACCTGGTCGTCCATCCCCTTTAACGGGCGATGGCTTCGCGGATTCGTACGAAGGCCTGGGGTGCGAGTTTGGAATCGAAGTGCAATGGGCAGTCGGGCAGGAGCAGGATCACCGAGGAGCCGAGGTTGAAGCGGCCCATCTCGGCCCCGCGTTCGAGGGTGATGTCCTGGTCGGAATAGTCGATGCGGCTGATGCGGCCGCCGGCCGGTGGGGTGATCTCGCCGGCCCAGACCGTTTCGATGGAGCCCACGTTGATCGCGCCGATCAGCGCCATCGCGATCGGCCCGATGTCCGTGTCGAAGCAGGCCACCACCCGTTCGTTGCGGGCGTACAGGCGGGGAGTTTGGGCGACGATGCCCGGGGCCACCGAGAACAGCCGGCCGGGAATGTGCAGCATCGTGGTGAGCCGGCCGGACACCGGCATGTGCATGCGGTGGTAATCGCGCGGCGACAGGTAGACCGTCAGATAACGTCCGTTCTGGAACGGCTCGGCCAGGTCCGCGAATCCGCCCAACAGATCGATCACGCTGTACTCGTGTCCCTTGGCCTGAAAGACCTGGCCCGCCTCGATGGTCCCGAAGGCGCTGACCAACGCATCGGCGGGGCTCAGAATGCTGTCCTCGTCGCCCTCGAGCGGGCGCACCTCGGGCCGCAGCGCGCGGGTGAACAGGGCATTGAAGCTCGGGTAGGCGGCCGGATCGGACTGCACGGCCTCGCTCAGGTCCAGCTTGTAGCGGCGGATGAACCAGCGTAGCAGGGGCTGCATGCGCGGTGATTCCCAACGTGCCAGGCGGTGGGTCAGGCGCGAGATCGCGTGATGCGGCAGCAGGCTAAGGATCTGGGCGAGCAGGAAGTCTTTGGTATCGGCCATCGAGGTCCATAACGGGAGGGCAGGTGCCGGTCCAGGCGCCTGCAAGCCCGTAATGATACCGCATCCCCGCGCGTTGTCGCACGGGTGATCGGGTCGTTGACGACGCGAATAACCGTGCGCCGCGCGGCACCGCCGAGGCATCGCTCCCGGTTGAGGATCGGCTCGGTTCAGTTCGGTCCGGCGGAGCATCGCCCGGCGAAGGATCGGCCCAGTTAAGTTCGGTCCGGCGAAGAATTGGCCCGGCGAAGGCGCGCCCCGGGTGGCGCTACAGGCCCTCGGCGAAGTTGTAGTCGGGTTGTTCGCTCGGCGGGTGTACGAAATACCCCTGCACCAGATTCACCTCCATGCCGAAGAGTACCGTCAGCGTGCTGGCATCCTCCACGAAGGGCACGATCACCTGTCTTTGGCTCGCATGTGCGGTGCGGGTGAAGTCCTGTACGGCCGTCTGGCTGGAGGCGTCCTGCGCGAGCGTTTCGACATAGGCGCCATCCAATCGAATGTAGGCAGCGTCGATGTGCTCGAAGAGCTGAAACGGATCGAGCCCGTTGCCGAAGTCCGCGATACACAGGCCGACCCCCAGGTCTTTCAGGCCTTGTGCGGTCTGGATCGCATGGTCCAGTTCGGTCAGGATGCTGGCCTCCTTGAATTCCACGACCAGGTTCGCCGGCGGCACCTGGTGGCGCTCGAGGACGGGCTGCAGCCACGCCGCCACCGGCTCGGCGCCCAGGGAACCCTGGCTGAGCTTGACGAAGAACAGAGTGCGCGGATCCCGCTGGCATTCCTTGGCCAGCATCACCAGGGCGTGCTGGATGATCCAGCGATCCAGGGGAGCGGCCACGCCCTCGCGTTCGGCGGCGGGCAGGAAGTCGGTGGGCTCGTAGGCTTCGCCGTCGGCGCCTTCGAGTCGGACATACACGGTGTAGCAGGGGATGTCCGCACCGTGCAGGCTGACCACCGGCTGGTAGAGCAGGCGCAGACGGTCGTTGCGGATCGCATCCTCGATGCGGGACTTCCACAGCGCATCGACCTCGGTATTGCCGTGGCGGGCTCCGGGAAGGGCCGGGAAGCCGAAGCGGTTGCCACCGGCGGCGCGGGCTTCGGCCATGGCCTGGTGCGCGAGCTTGATCAGGTCCTCGGCCATCGGGCCGGAATCGTCGGCCAACATCGCGCCACAGGACAGCGAAGCGCTGATCGAGGCTTGACCGAGGTCGATGCTGCGTCCGTGGGTGTCGGCCAGCAGACCCTCGAGTTGCTGCTCGAGGGTCTCGCGGGCGATATCGGCCAGCACCACGCCATAGTGCCCGTCCTCCAGCAGCGCCACGGCCGCCGGGGCCGGGAAGTGCCCGCGGAGCAGGAGGCCGATTTCGTCGTGTACGCGATCGGCCAGGCGCACATCGCTGGGGTCGGCGGCATCCAAAGCCAATACCAGCAGGCCGAAGGGGCGCTCGGACCGTGCCGATTCCAGCAGCCGATCCTTCACCGCCTCCAGGAAGTCGTGCGCGTTCAGGAAGTGCGGTCGGGCCCGCGGCGCGGGCTCAGGCGGTGGGGTTGGTGCCGCCGATGGGGGCGGGCTGGCCGGAGCGGGTGCCGCCGGTGGCGGTGGGGCCGGGGCCGTGCTGGCCGGGGCCGGGCCGGATTGATAAGGGGTCGATTGAGCCGAGCGCGCTTGGGCCGAGGCTGATTGATGCGGGGCCGTCGGCGGGGCGGCATGATCCACCCCGAGCCGTGCGGTGGATCGGCTCGGGGCATCCAGCAAAAGCCCGTTGTCCTCCAGGGACAGGTGCACCACGGTGCAGGGGTTGCCGTCGATGATCGCCCCGGCCAGCAGCAGATCGGCGTCGAAGGTACGGCCCCGATGGGTACGCAGGGTCAGGGTCTCGCAGGTCTCCGTATTTTCCGGTTGGCTTTGCCGCATGCTCAGCAGGCGGAGCAGGTCTTCCTGCTGCTCGGGAATCACGAGTTCCTGCAGGATCACATGATCGAGGCTCTCGGTCAGGTCGAGTTCGAAGCAGTCCCGCCAAGTGTCATTGGCGTAGGTGGCGACCCCCTGATAAAAGCAGGCGATCGGGTTGCGCGAGGTGTCCAGCATCAGCAAATAGCGCCGGTCCGCCTCCCGGAGCAGCGTTCTGAGGTGGTTGAGTTCCCGATTCTTGCCGAGGTGTTCAACCGCCTTCAGGATCATCGCCGCAGCCAGCTCGTGGTACTGGCTGTCCACCACGGCAAAGGCGCCGTTGTCGAGGTCCTGCAGGCGCTGGGGATCCCCGCGGGTGGTGAGCACCACCACCGGGGTCTGCCGGCCGCTGCGATGCAGCGACTCGTTCAGATCATCCAGGCCGATCTCGAGATCCGCGTCCATCAGCACCAGCGCGTCGAAGCGGTGGCTCTGCAGCAGGCGGTTCAGGTCACGGACGTTGCCGGCCTGTTTCGGGCGCACCGCATTTCCGCGTTGGCGAATCCGCCCGATGACCTGATCGGCGAGATCGGGATGCCGCGTTATGAACAGGAGGTTTATCGAATTGATCATCAATGCCCTCTCACGGGCGGATTACAAACCCGGCGAGTATACAAAGCCGGGAACAAAATGGGGGCATCGGCCGGCCACAGGCCGGATCCCGCCATTCGATTATGTTGTAGAGTGGAACATTCCTCGCGGTGACGCCAGCCGGAGGCCCGGTGTGCGTTTTGCCCCGGGTCCTGCGGCGGTGGGTGCACTGTACTTTTCCTGGACTCGTCCCCTGGCTTGAAGGCATTCCCCATGGACCTGGTTACCGATCTGCGCACGATTCGGGACTTCATTCGCTTCGGCGCCAGTCAGTTCCGGGCCGCGCGCCTGAGCTTCGGGCATGGGACCGACAACGCCGAGGACGAGGCGGCCTGGCTGGTGCTGCACACCCTGTCCCTGCCGCTGGATCTGCCGGAGAGCTGGTGGGAGAGCCGCCTGGTCCGGGCCGAGCGGCTGCGGGTGGAGGCGGTGTTGCGCGAGCGCGTAAGTACGCGCAAGCCGGCGGCGTACATCACCCGCGAGGCCTGGTTCATGGGGTTGCCATTCTATGTCGACGAGCGCGTGCTGGTCCCGCGCTCGCCGCTGTCCGAGTTGATCCTGGCGGGCTTCGCCCCGTGGGCGGATCCCGAGGCCGTGCATCGCGTGCTGGATCTGTGCACCGGCAGCGGCTGTATCGGCATCGCCACCGGGATGGTGTTGCCCGAGGCCGATATCTGGTTGTCCGATGTGTCCGCCGATGCGCTGGCCGTGGCGCGCATCAATGTCGAACGCCATGCGATGGCGGCGCGGACCCGGGTGGTCCAGAGCGATGTCTTCGACGGGCTCGGCGCGGCGCCGGGTTTCGATTTGATCGTCTCCAATCCGCCCTATGTCGATGCCCGGGACATGGCCGAGCTGACCTCGGAGTACCAGCACGAGCCGGCGTTGGGGTTGGCGGCCGGCACCGACGGTCTGGATATCGTGCGGCGCATCCTGACCGGCGCCCGGGCGCGGCTGAATCCGGGTGGGGTGCTGGTGGTCGAGGTCGGCAACAGTCAGCCGGCAGTGGAAGCGCGTTTTCCCGACATCCCCTTCACCTGGCTGGAGTTTTCCGGCGGCGGCCAGGGCGTCTTTCTGCTGACGCGCGAGCAGATTCCCGCGTAGTTCATTAGGCCGTCCCGCCAGCGCGGGCGGCCGCTCAGCACTGCTCCCAGGGCAGGCCGTGAAAGCGCCACCCGGACGTCGTCGAGCGCTGGTGATGGGCGTCCAGCGGCCCCTCGAAGCCCTCGTCCACCGTATACACATTGTCGATGCCAGCGGCGACCAGGGCCTCGCCGGCGCTGATCGAGCGTTTGCCGCTGCGGCAGATCAGAAAGATGGCCGGGGCATCCTCGGACTCGTCGCCGATGCCGCCCAGCAGCAGCTTGCGGACCTGCGGCACGAACTGGGGGTTCTCGACCCAATCGGGTTCGTCGATCCAGGGAATGTGCACGGCGCTGGTCGGGTGGCCCACGAACAGGTATTCCATGGTCGAGCGGATATCCACCAGCAGATCCCGAGGGTGGCTGCGCAGGCGATCGAAGGCTTCCTGGGGTGAGATATGCTTGGGTTGGGCTGAAGTCATCGGTGCACCAGGGTTCGCTGTTGACAAGGTTTGCTGTTGCGTCGGTTCGCTGCCGGTCGGGGCAGGGGGCCGAACGCGGCCCTTTCCCCGGATCATCCACTGCTGGACCGCAAATGCAAGCGGCCGGCGCGTGGCTCAGCGCCCGCGGGGCGATAGGCCATACCGTCTTTGGGCGCAGTCGGGCTACACTAGGCCGATGTCAGGAAACAGCTTTGGAAAATCCTTTGTCGTCACCACCTTCGGGGAGAGCCACGGCGTGGCGCTGGGGGCGATCGTCGACGGCTGTCCGCCGGGGCTCACGCTCTGCGAGGCCGATCTGCAGCACGACCTGGACCGGCGCCGTCCCGGGCAGTCGCGCCATACCACCCAGCGCCGCGAGACCGACCAGGTGCGCATTCTGTCCGGGGTCTTCGAGGGCGTGACCACCGGGGCGCCGATCGGCCTGCTGATCGAGAACGTCGATCAACGCTCCAAGGACTATGGCGAGATCAAGGATCGTTTTCGGCCCGGGCACGCCGATTACACCTATCACCAGAAGTACGGGCACCGCGATTACCGCGGCGGCGGGCGCAGTTCCGCGCGGGAGACGGCGTTGCGGGTCGCCGCCGGCGGCGTCGCCAAGCGCTACCTGCAACAGCGCTACGGGGTCGAGATCCGGGGCTGGCTGTCGCAGCTGGGGCCGATCCGCGTGGCCTTCCGCGATCCGGACGCGGTGGACCACAATCCCTTCTTCGCGCCGGATCCGGATCGGGTTGCGGAGCTCGAGGCCTACATGGATCAGCTGCGCAAGTCCGGCGATTCGGTGGGCGCGCGAGTCGAGGTCGAGGCCCGGGGTGTGCCGCCGGGCTGGGGCGAACCGATCTTCGATCGCCTCGATGCCGACATCGCCCACGCGATGATGAGCATCAATGCGGTGAAGGGCGTGGAGATCGGCGACGGCTTTGCCGTGGTCGAGCAACGCGGCACCGAACACCGCGACGAGATGACCCCCGAGGGGTTTCTGAGCAATCACGCCGGCGGCGTGCTCGGCGGGATCTCCTCGGGGCAGGTGATCCGGGCCAGCATCGCGCTGAAGCCAACCTCCAGTCTGCGGCTGCCGGGGCGCTCGGTGGACACCACCGGTGCCGCGGTCGAAGTGGTCACCAAGGGCCGTCACGATCCCTGTGTCGGCATCCGCGCCACGCCGATCGCCGAGGCGATGCTGGCCCTGGTGCTGATGGATCATGCGCTACGGCATCGGGCGCAGAACGCCGACGTGCGGTCCGGCCTTCCGGCCTTCACCGATGTGCCGACGGTCACCGACCGGCCGAACCCGGACGGCCCGGACGCCGGCGATTCCTGAGGCGACCGCGGCCGGGGTGCTGGGCGCGCGTGCGTCCGACCGCGGCGCCGGCATCCCGGAACCGGCGCCTGCCGGCCGGTTCATCGGGCGATCCCTGGCTGCCCGGCCCTGGGTGCCGGTGGCGGCCATCGGACGGTGGCGATCCGCAGGCCCGAAAACGGTTGCGGCGCGGCGGTTGAAGGTCACGGGGCGGCGTCGATGAACCGGCATATCCGCCTGTCCAGCTTCTATTTCTTCTATTTCGCCAGCATCGGGGCCTTCATGCCCTACTGGGGGCCGTACCTGGCCGACCAGGGCTTCAGTGGCTCCCAGATCGGCGAGTTGATGGCCATTATCCTGGCCACCAAGATCGTCGCGCCGAATGTCTGGGGTTGGCTGGCGGATCGCTCCGGGGTGCGCATGCCGGTGGTGCGCTGGGGCGCGCTGGCGGCCCTGGTGGCCTTCGCCGGGGTGCTGCTGTATTCGGGCTACTGGTGGCTGGCGGTGGTGATGGCCACCTTCAGTTTCTTCTGGAACGCGATCCTGCCGCAGTTCGAGGCCACGACGCTACGGGCATTGGGGCGGGACAGCCACCGCTACGCGCTGGTCCGGCTCTGGGGATCGATTGGCTTCATCCTCGCCGTGGCGAGCCTCGGCTGGTTGCTCGACGTCCTCAGCCTGGACTGGTTGCCCTGGATCATGCTCGGATTGCTGGCGGTGCTATACCTGTCCGCGCTGTCGGTGCCCGAACCCGCCAACGGCGATCCCGCCGGCGAAGCCACGCTGCCCCTGATGACGGTGCTGCGCCGCCCGGAGGTGATCGCGCTGCTGCTGGCCTGCTTCTTCATGCAGGCGAGCCACGGTCCGTATTACGCCTTCTTCACGCTCTACGTGGAGGCCCAGGGATTCAGCCGCGCGCTGGCCGGTCAGCTCTGGGCCCTCGGGGTGGCGGCGGAGGTGGTGCTGTTCTTGATGCTGCCGCGCCTGATCCTGCGCTTCGGCGCTTGGCGATTGATCACACTGGCGCTGATCCTGACCACGCTGCGCTGGGGGCTGCTCGCCACCATTCCAGACACGCTACCGGCGCTGTTGTTCATCCAGCTGCTGCATGCCGCGAGCTACGGCGTCTATCACGCCTCGGCGATTTCATTGATACACGTCTACTTTCCCGGGCGGCTGCAGGGTCGCGGGCAGGCCTTGTATTCCTCACTGAGCTTCGGCCTCGGCGGTGCGATCGGCGCCCTCGGCAGCGGCTACCTCTGGGACGGCGTGAGCCCGGCCTCGGTCTACGTCTTCGCGGCCGCGCTGGCGGCCCTCGGCGTGCTGGTGGCCGCGGCCGGCATGATGCGGGAACGACGGACGTGACCCAAGCCTGACGCCGGCTGATGCCCGCCTGACGCCGGTCCGATGCCGGTCCGATGCAGGTCGTGGGGGCGTGGACGGCGAATTGATGTCGCCTCGCCTGTGACGCGGCCCTCGTGCGATAGAGCCCAGGCCGAAGCCGTGCGGACGGTGAGGCCGAGGGCCTGGATGACCGTGAACGTCGCGCATGAGGGTCGAAAGGCCGCGGCGGTCGATTAAGATGGGCGGTTTACCGGTACCCTTTGGGGCGGGTAAGCCACAAACGCATGGGATAGGGAGACGGGCAAATGACGCGAATCGCGATCGCGGGAGTCGGTGGGCGCATGGGGCAGATCCTGGTGCAGGCGGTGGCGGAGCATCCGCAGGCGCAACTGGGGGCCGTCAGTGAAAGGGCGGGAAGTGCGCTGGTGGGCGCGCCGTTGGCTGGCACCGCATCCGCGCCCTCCGTGGTCGCCGACCTTGCCACGGTGGTGGCGGACTTCGACGTGCTGATCGACTTCACCCGCCCCGAGGCCACCCTTGCGCACGCCGCCCTCTGCCAGGCGCAGAGTAAATGCCTGGTCGTCGGAACCACCGGGCTGACCGCCGCGCAGCAGGCGGAACTCGCCGCCGCGGCGCAGGACATCCCGGTGGTCTTCGCTCCGAACATGAGCGTCGGCGTGAATCTGACCTTCAAGCTCGCCGAGCTTGCGGCCCGGGTACTTGGCGACAGCGTGGATATCGAGATCATCGAAGCCCATCACCGGCACAAGGTCGATGCGCCGTCCGGTACCGCGCTGCACCTGGGACGGATCATCGCCGACACCCTGGGCCGCGATCTAGAGACCGACGCCGTCTACGGCCGCGAAGGCCAGACCGGGGCTCGCCAGCGGCGCACGATCGGCTTCTCGACCATTCGCGCCGGCGACATCGTCGGCGAACACACCACGCTCTTCGCCGCCGACGGTGAGCGCGTCGAAATCACCCACCGCGCCAGCAGCCGAATGACCTTCGCCTCCGGCGCCGTGCGCGCCGCCATCTGGCTCCGCCAGCAACCCCCCGGTCTCTACGACATGCAGGACGTCCTCGGCCTGCGCTGACCCCGCCGTCTCGCACCAACGTAGACCCTGAGTCAGTGCCCGAGCCGTGCGGGGTGCGCCTGGGGCCGTGCCCGAGCCGTGCGGGGCGCGCCTGGGGCCGTGCCCGAGCCGTGCGGGGTGCGCCCGGTCCGGACACGCTCAAGTCGTCCATGAGCGCTCGAGGATGGCCATCCATGGCCATCCACGGTCCGGACCGGGCGCACCCCGCACGGCTCCCCAGTCGCTGATGAGCCCCTGGGTCAAACCCGCCATGTAGCGTGGCCCAAGCGCAGCGGGCCTGCGGCCCTTGCCCTTACGCCCTTGCCCTTACGCCCTTGCCCTTGCAGCGCAAACCCGCCCCCAACGCCCGGGCGGCGAAGGCGGTGGGCCGGATCCGGACCGTAGGCGGCCATGGATGGCCGCCTTCGAGCGCTCATGGACGACTTGAGCGTGTCCGGATCCGGTCCACCACCTTCGCCGCTGCCCCCTTCGCATCGGGCGCCGTAGTCCGCAGCCTCCGCCGCTGCTCCTGCGACCGGAGCGGCGGCAGATCACGGCGCCCATTGCGCAGAGGGGCTGGTTGGACCCGATTCGGGCGCTCGCGTACACTTGGCGCCATCCCTGTGCCACCGTGCTCGCCGTTGTCCGCAACGGCCGGTGGTGTGCAAGGCCAACGCAACGCTGGAGGTGCTCGTGCCCGTGCCTGTGTCCGTGCCCGCCGTTCTCGTGCTCGAGGACGGGACCGTGTTCCATGGCCAGTCGGTCGGCGCGACCGGCGAAACCGTGGGTGAGGTGGTCTTCAATACCGCGATGACCGGGTATCAGGAAATCCTGACCGATCCCTCCTACGCCCGCCAGATCGTCACCCTGACCTACCCG
>Ga0207421_10005143_pt1 | contig 14798 bp, 11 predicted proteins | sample SodLakKL_010_SED_4_FD_187542 | JGI IMG/M metagenome (GOLD analysis project Ga0207421, IMG submission 187542) | Alkaline sediment microbial communities from Lake Tanatar, Kulunda Steppe, Russia - 8KL_010_SED (SPAdes) (version 2) | ecosystem: Environmental > Aquatic > Non-marine Saline and...
CCTACCACTGCTCCGCCGCGGCGGCGAGGTCGCGGGCGCACAGCGGCAGGGTCACGAGCGCCGCGATGGCGGCAACGACGAGTCCAACGATGAGCAGGAGCTCGAGCGGCGTCGCCCAGCCAGCCGGCAGCACGGCGAGGTCGAAGGGGAACACCCCTACAGGACGAGGTTGATGCCCGCCGTGCCTGGACGCCACACGACGATCGTGGCCACCGTTGCCCCTCACGTAAAGCGTGCGCGATGTTGGGCGACGCACTCGAGAGCAATTTTATGCTCTGGATGGACTTTCAGGGTGCCGGAGTATCCATCCTGGAAGTGGAAGATTTCAAGGCTGTCTGTGAGCCAATACGCGCCGGAGTCAAAGGCCACATGGCAGTTTGGGCACAGGCACAACACATTGCCAACCACGTCGGGCCCGTTGTGAGGACGACCAAGGGCCTGGATGTGAGAGGCTTCCGAGCACGTGCCAGCAGGGGTGCGCACGGTTATGCCGCACATCTGGCACGCATTGCCGTATAGGTCCTTCACCCACTGGGCGACCGCTGGATCGCGTTGGACGGTGCCATTCGTGGACACCTGGGTGCCGGGGTTTTCGTTCCCGGCGGGGGGCTCCTTCGTGCCGGTCACCACCTCGGTGACCGCGACGGACTCACCCGCCGAAAGTGGCTCACCGCTCCAGGATGCTTCCCCTGGTATCGCTTCGAGCCGATACCGATAGATACGATAACCGTCCTGCCCCGTCTCCGTCCAGTAGTCTGCGACCATGTAGAGTCCGTCGTAGCGAAACCCCGCCGCTGGGGAGAACTCCTCGGCGCCAGCTGCACCGCGCAGGACCCTGACCGGCAACCCTTCGTCGCTGCTTCGGGCCAGTGCTCGGTTGCCGCGGGTCAGGTCTTGGTCTGCAACCTGTTGCTTCGTACGTGTATCTCTTCCACCGTGCCCTGTGTAAATCACGACGGAACCGTAATCCTCATCGTCGACGTATCCTTGATTGAGCACGATTGATTCCGCGTAGGGAGTCCCGCAGATGCCAGCTTGCCGTGCGCGATGGAGACCGGCCTCGGCAACGTCCCTGCGATTCTCGAAGTGACTACCAACGGGGTAGTTCTTGATGTGCCCGAGCGTCTGCCTTCCCATGGCGAACCTCCTTGGTGGTGGAGCAACTCCTCGCGTTCGAGGTAGGAGCCCGGTGCTTGCGATGGGGTTCATCGTAGGGTCTACCCTCGGCCCCTTTTTGCTTGGTCGACCCCATGGCTCGTCCGGCCGGTCTGAACAGCCAGTTGCTCGAGAGACAGGCTATGAGGCAACGCAGCGTCATTTGGCGCTGTTCCGGACCCCGAGTGGCTCTCACGAGCCAGCAGCAGGCCCGGCGAGCGCAAGAAGAGGAGTGATCTGCCGGCGGGGATCCGCAGTGGGGCAGTCAGCTCTTCGGTCCCACACGGGGCTGGTCTCCAGAGCCGAACCAGCCACTCGGCCTAGACGGGCAGCGGATGATTGACGCCAGTGCGGGGAGTGTCAGTTCATCGGTGTAACGGGGCTGGTCTGGCAGGCTGAGCCATCCGCTCGGCCAGCAGGGGACAGCTGATGACCGACACCATTGCAGGTGACGCCGAGCGGCAACGCTCGCAAGAGGACCGCGAGGTCGCTGAACGCCTCGTGGAGCAGGCGCGCGAGGAGGGCCTGGACCTGGTCGGCCCTGATGGGGTGTTGACCGGGCTCACCAAGCGGGTGCTGGAGAGCGGCCTTGAGGCCGAGCTCTCCGAGCATCTGGGCTACGAAGCGCACGCGCCGGAGGGCCGCGACGGCGGCAACTCGCGCAACGGCACCCGCTCAAAGACGGTGCTCACCGAGATTGGCCCGGTGCCGCTTGCGGTGCCGCGTGATCGTGACGGCTCGTTCGAGCCCAAGCTGGACGGGGAAGCGCCAGCGGCGCCTGTCAGGCGTGGATGAGATGGTGCTGTCGCTGACGGCCAAGGGGCTGACGACCGGCGAGGTGTCCGCCCACCTGGCCGAGGTGTATGGCGCCGAGGTCTCACGCGAGACCGTCTCGAAGATCACCGACCGGATCCTCGAGGAGATGGCCGATTGGCTGAACCGCCCCCTCGAGCGGGTCTACGCCGCGGTGTTCATCGACGCGATCGTGGTCAAGGTCCGGGACGGCCAAGTCACCAACCGGCCGGCCTACACCGCCATCGGGGTGGCCGCTGATGGCACCCGCGACATCCTCGGGGTCTGGATCGGCCAGGGAGGCGAGGGCGCCAAGTTCTGGCTGCAGGTGCTCACCGAGATCAAGAACCGCGGCACCGAGGACGTGTGCATCGTGGTCTGCGACGGGCTCAAGGGTTTGCCCGAGGCCATCGAGGCCACGTGGCCGTTGGCGGTGATCCAGACGTGTGTGCTGCACCTGATCCGCAACACCTTCCGGCTGGCCTCCCGGCGTGACTGGGACGCCATGGCCCGCGACCTGCGGCCGGTGTACACCGCCCCCAGCGAGCAGGCCGCCAAGGAACGTCTCGCCGACTTCAACGAGGTCTGGGGCGAGCAGTACCCCGCGGTCACGAGGCTGTGGGAGCACAGTTGGGCCGAGTTCGTGCCGTTCCTCGACTACTCACCCGAGATCCGCCGGGTGATCTACTCCACCAACGCCATCGAGTCGCTGCACGCCCGGATGCGCCGCGCCACCCGAGCCCGCGGGCACTTCCCCAACGAGCAGGCCGCACTGAAATGCCTGTACCTGACCGTGCGCAGCCTCGACCCAACCGGCCGTGGTAGAAGGAGGTGGATGAACCGCTGGAAGCCCGCCCTCAACGCGTTCCAGCTCACGTTCGAGGGACGCCTACTCTCCGCAGGAGAGTGACCACGTGGCCAGCCCCGATACACCGTTCATCTGACAGTCCCCACAGGAACTCCCTGCTGACCTGGGGTTTCGCGATTTCCGGAACACCCTGAGCAGACCAGCCGCCGAGTGCGGCAGCAAGATGAAGTAGGGCGGTTGATAAATCGTCTGCTCGCGCGGAGGCCGAGGGTTGCGAGACCTTGGGCGTCTGGGAAGGCCCCTCCCTCGCAGGGCTGTGTGGGAGGCTGAGCGGCCGGCGCCGGTCAGGGAGCCTGTCCGGTTGCAGCGGCACTTGAGCCCGCCCACGTAGGCTCGCCGGCCGACGCCGTGTCTGCGGTCGGCGTGTCCATGGCACGACGGCCGACGCTCCGGTGTGAACGGCGATAGCGGGGACCTGCCGGCCGGGTACGGCCGTCGAATGGGCGCGGCGACTACACGCGCAGGCACCCTCGTGCGTGTGTAGGGATGAGAGATCGTGGGGAGGTGCTGGTGCCGGGACCTGACAACGAGGACGGAGAGGCCGAGCTCCGCCGGCTGTGCGCGGAGCTGCGCCCGCAGTTGGTAGGGGCGTTGACGCTGCACACCGGCGAGCGGGTGGTGGCCGAGGAGCTCGCCCAAGAGGCGCAGGTGCGGCTGTGGCAGCGCTGGCCGCGGGTGCGCGAGCTCGACTCACCACAGGCGTGGGCGGCGGCTTCTGCGCCGACTTCCTCGACTGCCGCGATCCCGCCGCGCGGCTGCGGTGAGCCGGTCGTCGCCGCGCTCGTTGCGCAGACCATAAATACCTGGTATCCATGTGACGCAAGCAGTAGTGAAGGCACGTCGGTGCTGCCGAGTCGATCGGGCCGTCTATGGCGATCCGCAATGCGCTGCTCGCGCTGCTGGCCGAGGGACCGAAGCACGGCTATCAGCTAAAGATTGAGTTCGAGGCGGCTATGGGTGGCTCGTGGCCGTTGAACATCGGGCAGGTCTACACGACGTTGCAGCGGTGCGCGCGTGACGGGCTGATCGAGCCGACCGACGCCACCGGGGAGGATGTGCGTCAGCGGCCGTACCGGTTGACCGAGGCGGGCCGTGAGGTGCTCCACTCGTGGTTGGCGGCGCCGGTGGACCGGGATCCGCCGCAGCGCGATGAGTTGGCGGTGAAGCTGCTGGTGGTGCTGGCCACGAGCGCCGCGGATCCGGCGGTGGTGATCCAGGCGCAGCGGACCGCGACCTTGGAACGGCTGCAGCAGCTCAACCACTTCGCGCGCGACACCGACCCCGCCGAGGACTTCGCGTGGCTGCTGGTCGTCGACCACCTGATCCTGCAGGCCGACGCCGAGGTGCGCTGGCTCGATCTGTGCGAGCAGCGGCTGGCGCGCGCTGGCCCCGAGGCGGTCGCGGCAGCCGCGCGGAGAGCCGCTGCTGACGTCGCCGCGGACCCCGGTGATGGCGGCGAGGAGGACACGGTCGCCGCAGCCGATGGCCCGGATCGTCCGCAGCCTGATGCGGGGTGGTCGCGATGAGCGGGGCGGTGCTGGAGTTGGATGCGGTGCGCCGCGTGTTCGGCACGGGTCGGGGGGCGACGACGGCGCTGGATGGGGTGAGCTTGTCGGTCGCCGCGGGCGAGTTGGTGGCAGTCATGGGGCCCAGCGGCTCGGGGAAGTCGACGCTGCTCACGCTCGCGGGCGGCCTGGACGAGCCCACGAGCGGCCGCGTGCGGGTCGGTGGCGCGGATCTCGCGGCGTTGGACGCGGAGGCGCTGGCCGGGCTGCGGTGCCGCACCGTCGGCTACGTGTTCCAGGACTTCAACCTGCTGCCGACGCTGACCGCGGCGGAGAACGTCGCGGTGCCGCTCGAGCTCGACGGCGTAGGGGCACGAGCGGGGCGCCGCCAGGCCCACGAGGCGCTGGCTGGCGTGGGCCTGGCTGGGCTCGCTGACCGCTTCCCCGACGCGCTGTCGGGCGGGGAGCAGCAGCGCACCGCGATCGCTCGCGCGTGTGTGGGCCCGCGGCGGCTGCTGTTGGCCGACGAGCCGACCGGTGCGTTGGACTCGTTGGCTGGTGAGCAGGTGCTGGCGGTGCTGCGCGACAAGGCTGATGCGGGCCTGGCGGTGGTGCTGGTCACCCACGAGGCGCGCTATGCCGCGTGGGCCGACCGCGTGGTGTTCCTGCGCGACGGCCGCGCCCAGGACCAGGCGGGGCCGCCGGCGGGCCCCGAGACCTTGCTCGCCGGTTCGGATGTCACCCCATGAGCGCAGCCGCGTCTGGCCTGGCTGGCCGGTGGGTGCGGTGGCGGGTGGCGCTGCGCCTTGCCGCGCGCGACGCGCGACGTCATCGGGGCCGCACGGGACTCGTCGTCACGCTGATCGCCATCCCCGTGGCGCTGTTGGCGGGCGGGGCGACGCTGTGGGCCACCCAGGACGTGTCCCCGGCCGAGGAGACCGTGCAGCGGTTCGGCGCCGCCGACTTCGAGGTGCGCGCCCGCGACGGCGACGTTGCTCTGGACTGGGTGCCAGGCGAGCTGCCCGACGGCGCGCAGGCGACACCGCTGGACCGTGGCGAGCTGCTGCTGGCCGGCGAACTCGGTCTGGTGGGAGCCGAGTCGATCGGCGTCGACCTGGGCGCCTCGGTGCACCAGGGCCGCCTCGACCTCGTGGCGGGATCGGCGCCCGAGGGCGAGGACGAGGTCGCGCTCACCCCTGCGCTCGCCCACGACCTCGACGTCGACCTTGGCGACGTGATCGCCGACCCCGACGGGGAACCCGTCGGCGAGGTCGTCGGACTGGCCGAGTGGCCCTCGGCACTCCCGCGGCGCACCGTGTTCGCCGCGCCCGACGCGCTGCCCGAGACCACGCGGGCTGGGTGGGTGGTCACCGCGGGCGAGGCCGACCACGAGGCCGTCGCAGCCGCCCTGGACCCCACCGCTGGCGGCGAAGCGCCCCGCGGCGACCAGCCCGGGGCTGACACCCCCGAGGCTGGCGCCCCCGATACCGGGGAGGCGGCAGCCGGTGACGGCGGGGCCGCGTGGCGCGTCACCGCGCGCGCGGACGTCGTGCCGGTGACCGGTGGGGGCGGGTTGGCGGCGGCGTTCACGGTCGTGGCGGCTCTGGCGCTTGCCGAAGCCGCGCTGGTGGCTGCGGCCGCGTTCGCTGTCGGGGTCCGCCGCCAGCTGCGCGACCTTGGGCTGCTCGCTGCCGTCGGCGGGCGACCCGGCGACCTGCGGCGGGTGGTGCTGGCCGGTGGGCTGGCCGCCGGCTCGGTGGGCGCGCTGCTCGGCGCTGCCGGCGGTATCGCGGTGGTGGCGCTGCTCGAGCCGTGGCTGGAGAGCTGGCTCGGCCAGCGCCTGCCCGACGGGCTGACCGTGCCGGTCGGGCTGGTCGCACTCGCCGCTGTCGGCGGGGTGGTTGCCGCTCTCGCCGCGGCCGCCGCGCCGGCGCGCACCGCCGCGCGACTCACCATCACCGAGGCGCTGGCCGCGCGCCTGCCACCGGGCGCCCCACCGCGACGCACGGCCACGGCGGGGTGCGCGCTGGCGGTGCTGGGCGCACTGCTGGGTGGCGGCGCCGCGTGGCTGGCCCGACCCGCCGGCGGCACGCTCGACCAGGACCCTGCCCTGGTCGTGATCGCGGTCGGGGCGGTGCTGGTCGTCCAGGCTGCGGTGGCCGTGGGGCTGTACAACACCCTGCTCGCCCCGGCGTGGCAGGTCATGGTGCGGGCCATCTGCGAGCGTTTCCCCCTGCGGACCGCCGGGCTCGAATGACCCCGTCCGGGCCAGGTCGCAGGCCCTTGCCCCCGCTCGGTCGGCCGCCGGTGGCTGGTACCGTCATCCTCCGCGATCCGGTCCGATCCGAGGCTCCACGTCCATGGCTCTCCCCTCGTCGGAGTCCTCCTCCTCCGTGCTGCGGCTGACCTTCCTGGCCGTGCTGGTCATCACCCTGTTCCTGGCGCTGTTCGCCCGACTGTGGTTCCTCCAGGTGCTGGCCGGTGACCGGTACGTGGAGTTGGCCGACTCCAACCGCCTGCGCACCGTGGTGACCGAGGCCCCCCGGGGGTCCATCCTGGCCGCGGATGGTGAGGAGCTGGTGCGCAACCGCCCGTCCTTGGCCATCTCCGCCGATCGGCAGGCGCTGCTCGACGGCGCTGGCGAGCCCATCGACGAGGAAGCGGCGCGGGTCATCGAGCGTCTGGCGCTGCTGTTGGAACTCGAGGTCGACGAGGTCCTCGACCGCCTCGCCAGCCAGCGCCGCAGCCCCTTCCGTCCCGTACCCATCGCGCTGGATGTGACCCCGGAGATCGTCTTCGCGGTCCAGGAGCAGCGCGAGCTGTTCCCCGGCGTGGTGCCGGAGACACTGCCCGTGCGGCAGTACCCCGAGGGGGACCTGGCCGCGCACCTGGTCGGCTACATCGGGGAGGTCTCCCAGTCGGAGCTCCTGCGCCCGGAGTTCGCCGACTACCGCGCCGGTGACCTGGTGGGCCGGATGGGGCTCGAGCAGAGCTACGAGCCCGACCTGCGTGGTACCGCCGGGGAACGGGTGCTGGTGGTCAACGCCCGTGGTGACGTGCTCGATGTGCAGCGCGACCGTGAGCCCGAGCAGGGCAACGACCTGACCACCACCCTCGACCTCGACCTCCAGCGGGCCACCGAGCAGTTGCTCGCCGACGGCATCCTCGCCAGCCGCTCGATCCGCCGCGACGACGGGCAGCTCCTGCCCTCCACGGCCGGCTCCGCCGTGGTCCTCGATGCCCGTACGGGGGCGGTGCTGGCGATGGCCTCCTATCCGAGCTTCGACCCCCGGGAGTTCGTCGGTGGGGTCAGCCAGGACTACTTCGACTCGCTGCTGGCCGAGGACAGCGAGGATCCCCTGCTCAACCGGGTCATCGGTGGTGGCTACCCGCCGGGTTCGGTGTTCAAGACCGCCACGGGTGCTGCCATGATCGAGGGTGGGCACGTGACCCCGCGCGGTCAGGTCGAGTGCACCCCCGCCTTCGAGCTCGGCGGGAACACCTTCCGGAACTGGAACCGTGGCGTCAACGAGGGGATGATGGACCTCTCCGACGCCATGATGCGCTCCTGTGACACCTACTTCTACACCCTGGCCTTCGACCAGTGGCTGGCGGAGGAGAACGCCGAGGAGCCCGACGAGGTCGTCATCCGCGTCGCGGAGCGGTTCGGGTTCGGGCAGCGCACCGGTATCGATCTGCCGGGTGAGCTCGCCGGTCGGGTGCCGGGACGGGAGTGGCGCCGCGACTACTGGGTGGACCGGCGCGACTCCTACTGCCAGCAGGCGGAGGCAGCCACCCCCGGCAGTCGGGCTGCGGAGTTGTTCACCGACCTGTGCCGCTTCGGTGCGGCCTGGCGCGGTGGTGACGCGGTCAACACCTCCATCGGGCAGGGCGACGTGCTCTCCACGCCACTGCAGGTCGCCGCCTCCTACCAGGCCATCGCCAACGACGGCGTCCTGATGCGCCCGCACCTCGGGCGTGAGGTGCGGGCTCCCGATGGCACGCTGCTGCGCACCATCGAGCCCGAGCCGATCGGCGATCTTGGTGTCGACGAGCAGACCCTGGCCGTGTTGCAGGAGGGGCTGGAGCGAACGGTGATGGATCCCCGTGGGACCGGGGAGTCCGCCTTCGCCGGCTTCCCCCTGGACCGTTTCCCGGTCGCTGGCAAGACCGGCACCGCGGAACTGCGGCCCAAGGTCCCCTACGCCTGGTTCGCCGGGTACGCACCCGCTGACGACCCGGAGATCGTGGTCGCGGTCAACGTGGAACAGGGCGGCGGTGGGTCGCAGACCGCCGCGCCGATCGTGCGCAACATCATGGCCCATCACTTCGGCATCGTGGTCGCCGAGCAGGCGGAGTTCGAGCCAGGGGCGGAGATCCTGGACTGACGCCCGGTGGCGACCCGATGGTCGGAAACAGCGTCGGCGGCAAGGAGGTGGATGCGATGGGTGTGAACTTCGGCCAGGACCGCCGGCAGCGTGACCAGCGTGCCCATGTGCAGTCGCGCTGGATGGAGGTCTACGACCCCGTCCGCCACCTCGATCCCGTGCTGGTGCTCACCGCGCTGGCGTTGACCATCATCGGACTCGTGGCGATCTACAGCGCGAAGTTGGTCGCGCTGACCTCTCAGGGGCTGCCGCCCACCACCTACGTCAGTCGGCAGTTGCTGGCGCTGGCCATCGGTGTGCTGGTCATGGTGATCGTCGCCGTGGTCGACTACCGGATCGTCCGCGTCTACGCCCCGGTGCTCTACGTCGTGTCGGTGGTGCTGCTCGCGCTGGTGCTCTCCCCCCTGGGAACGGCCTTCGGTGGTGCGCAACGCTGGATCGTGATCGGTGGCTTCCAGTTGCAGCCCTCCGAGCTCGCCAAGCTCGCGGTGCTGGTGGTGGTCGCCGCGCTGCTGCACGAGACGGAGGGCACCCCTGGGCCCGGGGTCGTCCTCGCGGCCCTGGTGCTGACCCTGCTGCCCACGGGCCTGGTGTTCCTGCAGCCGGACCTCGGTACCTCGATGGTGTTCGTGTGGACCACCGCGGTGCTGTTCCTGCTGGGCGGCGTGCAGGCCCGCTACCTGGTGGGGCTCACCATCGCCGGTGTCATCGGGGTCATCACCGCCCTGCAGACCGAGCTGATCGAGGACTACCAACTGCTGCGGCTGACCGCCTTCCTCAACGCCGGCGACGCCTCCGCTGCGCAGACCGCGGCCTTCCAGACCCGCCAGTCCCTGATCGCGGTCGGCTCGGGCCAGTTCGCCGGCAAGGGGTTGTTCGAGGGCACCCAGACCTCGCTGTCCTACGTGCCGGAGAACCACACCGATTTCATCTTCACGGTCATCGCCGAGGAGTTCGGCTTCCTCGGCGGCAGCGTGGTCCTCGGCCTCCTGCTCGTACTGGTGTGGCGGGGCCTGCGGATCGCCATCCTCGCCAAGGACACCTTCGGCACGCTGGTCGCCGGTGGCGTGGTCGCCATCCTGACGTTGCAGGTGTTCGTCAACGTCGGCATGACCGTCGGCATCATGCCGGTCACGGGCCTGCCCCTGCCCTTCATCAGCTACGGCGGGACCTCGTTGATCGTGTGGTTCGCCATGATCGGGCTGCTGCTCAACATCCACATGCGGCGCTTCTGAGGCTGCTGCCGGCCGGCCGTGCAGGGCGACTGCTAGGCTCCACGCGACCCGGCGTGGGGTGTCCGCCACGACGTGGACGGCAGGCGGTGGGCGTCACGATGGGCCGTGGGGCCCGTCGAGCCCGTGGCGCCTGCGGGTCTGCGGACCCGGTCCTGGCCCCCCGTCCCGATCTCGACACGCCCGCCGCGACCACAGGAGCGCACGTGCTCGGCACCGCACCCCCGAGCCTGGTCCCCTCCATCCCGCCGCGGGATCAGCGCGCCGGCTTCCGCCGTCCCGGGACCGCAGCCACGGTGCCTCCCTCCTGCTGGAACGCCCTCGAGCCGCTGCTGCCGAAGGTGCGCAAGCCCGCCCAGTACGTCGGCGGGGAGCACAACCAGCGTGTGACCGACTGGGAGGCCGTGGAGACCCGATGGCTGCTGTGCTACCCGGACACCTACGAGGTCGGCCAGCCCAACCAGGGCATCCAGATCCTCTACGAGCTGCTCAACGACCGCTCCACGGCCCTCGCTGAGCGCGCCTACGCCCCCTGGGTCGACCTCGAGGAGCTCCTACGCGCCCACGGTCTGCCCACCTTCTCCCTGGAGACCCACCGCCCCCTGTGGGCCTTCGACGTGTTCGGGGTCAGCCTGCCCCACGAGCTCGGTCACACGAACCTGCTCAACCTCCTCGACCTCGGTGGTGTGCCCCATCGTGCCGTTGACCGCGGAGCGGACGATCCCGTGGTGCTCGTCGGCGGCCACGCCGCTTTCAACCCGGAACCCCTCGCACCCTTCATCGACGCCGCGGTGATGGGCGACGGCGAGGAGGTCACCCTCGAGATCGACGAGGTGGTCCGCGCGCACAAGCAGCACCGCGAGCCGGGTGGATCCCTCGCCGCGGCTGCGGACGCCGAGGTCCGTCACGCCCTGCTGCGGGCGCTGGCCGCGGTGGAGGGCGTGTACGTCCCGGCCTTCTACGCCCCGCGCTACGCCGATGACGGCCGGCTCACACGCACGGCCCCCACGGAGCGTGGCATCCCTGCCCGGGTGCCGAAGCGCACCGTGCAGGACCTCGAGCAGTGGGCCTACCCCCGCGCGCAGCTGGTCCCGATGACCGAGACGGTCCATGAGCGTCTGAGCGTGGAGATCTTCCGGGGCTGCACCCGCGGTTGCCGATTCTGCCAGGCCGGGATGATCACCCGTCCCGTGCGGGAGCGGCGACCGGAGACCGTGCAACGCCTGGTGACCGAGGGGGTGGCCGACACCGGTTTCAACGAGGTCGGGTTGCTGTCACTGTCATCGGCCGACCACTCGGCGATCGGGTCCATCGCCCGCACGCTCGCGACGAGCTACGAGGGCACCACCACCTCGCTGTCGCTGCCCTCGACCCGGGTGGACGCCTTCAACGTCGCGCTGTCCAACGAACTGGCCCGCAACGGCCGGCGTGCAGGGCTGACCTTCGCGCCGGAGGCCGGCAGCGAGCGGATGCGGGCGGTGATCAACAAGATGGTCTCCGAAGACGACCTGCTGCGCACCGCCGAGGTCGCCTTCTCCGAGGGCTGGCGGCACATCAAGCTGTACTTCATGGTCGGCCTGCCGACGGAGACCGATGAGGATGTCCAGGCCATCGCACGTCTGGCCATCGAGGTCTACGGCGTGGCGCGCCGCCACGGCAAGGCCAACAAGGTCACGATCTCCGTGGGCGGGTTCGTGCCCAAGCCCCACACGCCCTTCCAGTGGGCGGCCCAGGATCCACCCGAGGAGATCCAGCGCAAGCTGACCCTGATCCGCCATGCCATCAAGGACCACCGCGGGATCAAGCTGCGGACCAACGATCCCGAGGACGGCGTCATCGAGGGCCTGCTGGCCCGTGGCGACCGTCGCGTGGCCGCGGTGGTGGAGCGGGCGTGGCAGCTCGGCGCCCGTTTCGACGGTTGGCAGGAGATGCCGACCCTGCAGCTGTGGCGCCAGGCCCTGGCTGACACCGGCGTGGACCTGGATCGGTACACCACCCGGGAACGGGACCGGCGCGAGGCCCTGCCCTGGGACCACCTCGACTCCGGCCTCGACAGCGACTGGCTGTGGGAGGACTGGCAGGATGCCCAGTCCGCTCTCGAGTTCGATGACTGCCGGTGGTCGGCCTGCTACGACTGCGGCGTGTGCCCCGGTTTGAGCCTGGAGCACGACAGCGGCTACACCGGTGGCTACCGCCTGCCCGTGCTGTCCCCGGGGCTCGACGGCGTCACCGACGGCGGCGGTCCGCTGCCCACCGCGCCTGCGCACCCCGCCGAGGGTGGCTGACCGCGCCGCTGGCGCACCGAGGCGTCGGTCACCCCGCGTGCCCGGCACGGCCGGTCCGACCCGCCACCCGCAACCCGCACCGTCCATCACCCGCACCCCGCACCCTGTACCACCGACGACCCGCACCACCCGCACCCCGTACCGTCCATCACCTGCACGATCTGCACGCCCCGCACATCCCCGGATCCTCCAGGAGGCCACGTTGCTGCAGCGGTACCGCATCCGCTGGACCAAGGTGGGTCGCACGCGCTTCATCTCTGCGCGCGACCTCACCTCGGTCTGGGAGCGGGCGCTGCGCCGTGCGGACCTCCCCATCGCGTACTCCGAGGGGTTCACCCCGCACCCGAAGGTGTCCTTCCCCGACGCACTGCCCGTGGGGGTGCGTTCCACCGGGGAGTACGCCGAGCTGAGCTTCGCAGCACCGATCGAACCCGCATCGGATCTCGCTGCGTTGTCCGCCGCTCTGCCGGCGGGCATGGACATCATGACCACCCTGCAGGTTCCCGACGGCGCGCCGAAGCTGGCGAAGATGCTGCGGGTCACCCTGTGGGAGCTGGCGTGGCCACCGGTCGACCAGACCGAGCTGCGCGAGCTCCTCACCACACGCTGCGACGAGCTGCTCGCGAGCACCTGCGCCGAGGTGGTGCGGCACCGTCCCGACGGTGACCGGATCATCGACGTGCGGCCAGCGGTGCTCGCCCTCGTCGCAACCACGCGCCCGGGTACCGCTACCCGGGACGCGCACACCGTCCTCCGTGCGGTCCTCCGCAACGACGGCCCTACCGTGAGACCGACCGACCTCCACACCGCACTCGTCGCCGATGAGGTGGCGGAGCCCGCCGCGGTCACGCGCTGCGTGCAGGGCGCTGAGGTCGCCGAGGGTGTCGCTGATGCCCTCGACGGCGAGGTCGAACCGCTGGTCCCCGACGTCGACGCGGAGGCCGCCTGACACCCAGAGCGAGCCTCCCGTGACCGACCGCGACACTGAGAACGAGCAGGACAACACCGCTTCCACCGACGACAGCACACGCCAGGCCGGATCCGGCGCTGGTGGTGGTGACGCGTCGCCTGGTGATGGTCGACGCCGCAGGCGGCGAGGTCGCCGTGGTCGGGGCCGAGGGCGCCGCGGTGGCGCAGGTGGCGCAGACACCGGCGCTGGTGATGGCGCTGGTGATGGCGCGACGACGGGTGACGATGCCGCTGCGGGCGGCGCGAAGGGCCCTGCGGAGGGGTCCTCACAGGACGCCACCGAGGCTGCGCCAGCCGGGACGGCACCTGCGGATGACCAGGAGGTCGCACCGTCACCCTCCACGGGCTCCGCTGGCGCACGCGGCACTGACGGCGACGATGCCGGCGGCGGTCGTGACCGCAGCCGGGAGCGTGCCAGGAGCGGCGATGGTGGCCGGTCCGCAACCCGTTCCCGTGGCGGCGGCGGCCGTGGTGGGGCACCGCGCCGCGGCGACCGGACCGTCGATGAACGCTCCGTCGATGAACGCTCCGGTGCTGCTGCGGCCGGCGGCGAGGGTGAGCAGTCCGAGAGTGGAGATCGCGCCGTACAGGATGCCATCGCCAAGGGCGGTACCCGCATGGCCGCCAAACGCGGTGGCCGTCGTAGCGGTGGTGGCGGCAGCGGTGGTGGTGGCGGCGGCGGTCGACGTCCCCACCAGCGCACCGGTGGGGTGTCGGAGGAGGTACGACGCGCCATCCTCGAGGGGCCGCCGCGCACGATGCTGGTCACCTCCCAGCAGGACCGCACGCAGATCGCGGTGCTCGAGGACCGCACCGTGGTCGAGCACTACGTCACCCGCAAGGAGGACGTGACCTTCGTCGGCAACATCTACATGGCGCGGGTCCAGAACGTGCTCGCCGGCATGGAGGCAGCCTTCCTCGACATCGGGAAGGGCCGCAACGGGGTGCTGTACGCAGGGGAGGTGCTCTACGACGAGCTCGACCTCGAGGAGGGCGATGCCGAGCGCATCGAGAATGCGCTCAAGCCCGGCCAGAAGGTCCTGGTGCAGGTCACCAAGGACCCGATGGGCTCCAAGGGGCCGCGGTTGACGATGCATCTGTCCCTGGCGGGCCGCTACATGGTGCTCGCGCCCAACTCCGACCTGTTCGGCATCTCCCGCAAGTTGACCGACAAGGAGCGTGACCGGCTCCGGCGGGTGGTCAAGAAGGTCAAGCCCGACGACCACGGCATCATCGTTCGTACAGCGGCGGAGGGCGCCAGTGAGGAGCAGATCCTGGCGGACCTCGAGCGGCTGTTGGCCAAGTGGTCGCGGGTGGAGCAGGCCGCCGAGGGTGCCAAGGCCCTCACCGCGGTGTACGAGGAACCACCGCTGGTCGTGAAGGTGATCCGGGACAACTTCGGCCCGGAGTTCGAGCGTGCCATCGTCGACGACGAGGACCTCTACCACCAGGTCCGGGCCTACCTCGACGAGGTCGCTCCGGAGCTGATCGACAAGGTGGAGTTGTACGGCGCCCCCACCGCGGACGCCCGTGCCCGGGCGGCCGGCGCACCACCGCTGCAGACCGGCGCACAGGACGGCGCACAGGACGGCGCTGGCGCACAG